>PVMK01123219.1_pt1 | contig 17769 bp, 19 predicted proteins | sample 1853481 | NCBI WGS metagenome assembly PVMK01 (sample SAMN08533507, study PRJNA380276) | Marine sediment metagenome, whole genome shotgun sequencing project. | reverse complement strand
TGCGGTTGAGCGTGATCCCATGATCGTCGAGGAACGTTGCCGCTTCCTTGCCGGTCAGCTCCTCATCCAGGCTCCTCAGGTCTACGAGGAACATATGGTTCTCCGTCCCTCCCGACACGATTCGCGCTCCCTCCGCGATCATGGCGTCCGCAAGGGCACGAGCGTTGGCGACCACTTGGGCGGCGTACTCAACGAAGGCCGGCTGTGCCGCCCGCTCGAAGGCAAGTGCCTTGCCCGCGATCTGGTGGTTGATCGCTCCGCCCTGACTGTACGGGAACACCGTCTTGTCGATCGGCTTGCCAAGCTCCTCTTTCGACAGAATCAGCCCGCCCCGCGGACCGCGCAGCGACTTGTGGGTGGTGGCGGTGACGATGTCGGCGTGCGGGACTGGACTCGGATGCGCCCTTCCGGCGACAAGACCAGTGATGTGTGCCATGTCGACCAGGTACACCGCACCGACCTCGTCGGCGATGTCGCGAAAAGCACCCCAATCTGGGATCCGCGAATATGCCGAATAGCCGGCGATGATCAGCTTGGGGCGGTGTTCGATGGCGAGGCGACGCACCTCGTCCATGTCGATGAGCTCAGTCTCCTCATCGAGACCGTAGGCAACGATGTTGAACAGCGCCCCGGAGAAGTTGACCGGGGACCCGTGCGTGAGGTGGCCCCCCTGGTCGAGACGCATCCCGAGGATGGTGTCCCCGGGGTCGATAACGGCGAGGTAGGCAGCCATGTTGGCCTGAGATCCGGAGTGGGGCTGCACGTTGGCGTGCTCGGCGCCAAACAATGACTTCGCCCGATCTATCGCCAGTTGCTCGATCAGATCGATGATCTCGCAGCCTTCGTAGTAGCGCCGGCCCGGGTACCCCTCCGAGTACTTGTTTGCCAGCACCGATCCTGCGGCCTCCATCATCGCCCGGTCGACGATGTTCTCCGATGCGATCAACTGGATGTGCGTCCGCTGTCGCTCGGCGTCGCGGGCAATGAGTTCAGCGAGTGCCGGGTCGGCGTCGGACAACCCTGTGTCGGTCATGCGTCCCCTCGACGATGCGGCGAGCGTAGTCGCCACTCAGGCCGGGTCATCCTCGTCTTGTGACCGCGCCCAAATTCGATCGGCAAGGGCAAGGGCTGGGTACGGGACCAGGGGAGCGGACAAGGCCCACAGCTCCGCCGCCAGCAACCCGAGGAACATGACACCGGCTGCGGCAATCCCCGACAAGACCATCCGCATCGTGGCACGTTGTGGATCATTGCTGCCCGGCAGCGCAACCAGTCCCCCAACTCCCAGGATGGCCGCGGGAACCAGCAGGGCGATACTCGGCGACGTGGATGAGCCGGCGACGAGAAACAGCACCGCGCCCGCCGACAGCCCGGCGATAGCAGACCTGATTCCGATTCTGAGCTGGTCCACTTCACGGCTGAAGCCGGCAACGGCAAGCAGCGACATTATCGCACCAGCAGCAAGGATCCCGACCCCCAGCGGGACGCTTCTCGCGAGCACGAACAGTCCGATCCAGAGTCCGGCGGCTGCGATCGCGGTCCCAGACCCAATTGCCAACCGTTCCCGGTCGGTCACGGAGTGACGGGACCGTCTCTGAGTACCCACTCCGCAGGCTGCGTGAGGTCGAGGATCGTGGACGCGGCATCTCCGAGCGCCTCACCCGGCACATATACGGCAATGTCTGGGCCGAACAGCTCCTGCGCAGCCTCGTCGTCGCCGACCGCAGACTGCCCGACCATATTGGCACTGGTGACGGCAAGAGGGCCGGCGGCGCGGAGGAACTCCCTCGTGTCCGGATGATCGGGAGACCGCAAACCAATGGTCTTACGGGCGCGGTCGCCGAGCCACTCTGGCGTTGTGGCCAGCTTGGGCAAGACCAGGGTGAGGGCTCCCGGCCAGTGGGTCTCTGCGAGCTCGAGCGCCCGGTCGCTGAATGCCGCAAGCTGCTGGGCCTGATCCAGGTCCGCGACCAAAATCGCCAGTGGCTTCAAACCCGGTCTGCCCTTGACCTCGAAGACACGGGCCAGGGCATCCTCGTTGAACGGATCGACGGCGATCCCGTACAGCGTGTCAGTGGGCACCCCGACCAAATCCCCGTTGCGGACCGCGGCGCAGGCATCTGACAGGACTTTGCTATCCATAGCTACAAGGTAGTCGAGAGTCATGAGTCGAGAGTCATGAGTCGAGAGTCGCGAGTTCCCGCTGTGCCCTTTCTAACCTCGGCTGCGTCTTTGCTCTGCCCTGAGCGGAGCAGGGCTTTCCAGGAGGGAAGCGAACTGAGCCAGGACCAAAGAAACTCGGTCGATCTCATCGCCTCCGTCGGTGATCTCCCGCGGCACGAGACCGAGCGCCTCCTCAGCAAGGCTACTCACAGGCCTCGCCCGGAACTGCTCCTGGGTGTACCCATCACTGATACCGAACTGGCGACCTTCGAAGCCCTCGCAACCAGGAGACGAGCCGGCGAGCCGCTCCAATATCTCGAAGAGCGGATCCCATTCGGGCCGATCGAGGTGACGGTCGATCGGAGGGGCCTCATCCCGCGCCCAGAGACCGGGCAGCGCTGCGCCCTGGCGGGCGATGCGGTGGGCGAGCCACAAGTCAGCCTCGACCTGGGCACCGGATCGGGCAACCTCGCTCTGGCGCTGAAACACGCCTTTCCCGATGCCGTCGTGTATGCCACGGAGATTTCCCCAGAGGCGGCAGCGTTGGCTCGGGAGAATGCCCGCGACGCCAATCTCGATGTCAACGTGCTCGACGGCGACCTGTTCGGCCCGATACCCGAGCATCTTCGTGGCAACGTCGATCTGATCGTCTCCAATCCTCCCTACCTATCCGAAGCCGAGATTGGCGGGCTGCCCGAAGATGTCCGCGACCACGAACCGAGGATCGCCCTGGTAGCAGGGCCCACCGGAGACGAGGTTCTGGCCGTTATTGCCTCCAAGGCACCTGGCTGGCTTGCCCCAGGGGGCACGATCGTTTGTGAGATCTCGGAGTTCCGCGGCGCCGCCATGGAGGAGCTCTTCGCCCCCCTCGGTGGCGAGGTTCGCAAGGACCTGGCCGGAAAGGACCGCTTCGTCATCGGAAGGGCCTGACTTGCGACTCGCGACTCGCGACTCAATCTCCAGCAAACGCCCTGGCGGCCTCGTCGGCGATCAGCGCATCGTGAATGTTGGCGAGGTCGCCGTCGAGGACCTGCGGCAGCGTATGGACGGTCAGCCCAACGCGGTGATCGGTCACCCGGTTCTCCTTGAAGTTGTAGGTCCGGATCTTTTCCGAGCGTTCCCCCGAACCAACCTGTGACCGGCGGACATCGGCCCGCTCGTCGAGTTGTGCCTCGATCTGTTGCTGGAACAACCGGGCCCGCAGCACCCGCAATGCCTTCGTTTTGTTCTGCAGCTGGGATTTCTCGTCCTGGCACGACACGGTGATGCCGGTGGGAATGTGGGTGATTCGCACCGCCGAATCCGTCGTGTTGACCGATTGACCACCTGGCCCCGTCGACCGGAACGTCTCGATCTCGAGATCGTTGTCGTGGATCTCGATCTCGACGGCCTCTGCCTCGGGAAGAACGGCCACGGTCGCCATCGAGGTGTGGATCCGACCCTGGGACTCGGTCTTCGGCACCCGCTGCACGCGGTGCGGTCCGGCCTCGTACTTGAACCGCGAGTAGGCGCCTTTGCCCTTGACGGCGAAGGTCGCTTCCTTCAGCCCACCGGTATCCGACGGGGAAACATCGATCGGCTCGATCGTCCACCGATTGCGTTCGGCGAACCGCTCGTACATCCGGTACAGATCCCCGGTCCACAGCGAGGCCTCATCGCCGCCGGCAGCGGAGCGGAGCTCGACGATCACGCCCTTGTCGTCGTTGGGATCCTTGGGGACGAGGAGCTTCTGCAGGTCGCCTTCCAGCTGGACGAGCTCGATCTGCTTGGCTTCTGCAACCGATGCGAGATAGGCCACCATCTCGGGGTCATCCTCGGTAGTGGCGAGCTCTACGGCATCAGCAGCCTCGGATTCAGCCTCCCGATACTCGGCGAAAGCCGTAGCGATCGGCTTCAGCTCGGCGTGGCGCTCCGCGACCTTTCTGTACCGCGACTGGTCGGCTAGAACCTCAGCCGAGGCCAGCTGATCGACAGTGTCCTCGTATTCGGCGACGACGCTGTCGAGGCGGGCAGACACCCGGTCATCCATCGCCACCACCGTTGTCTTCCTCGAACTGCACGGCGAGGGCACCCGCGACAACCGCACCCCTGGAATGGATCTCGGCGACGGCTTCGGGATCGAGGGCGGCGAGCAGCGATGCCACCGCGACCTCGACCTGATGGTCGTCAGGCTGGTTGGTGGTGATCGACTGGATCCACATGCCAGGCCGTGAAGCCCAGGCGAGCCATGGCTTCCCGGCGGCGGCTTTGAGCACCTCGTACGAGATCCCGGCGATGACCGGGATGAGAGCGAGCCTGGCGACCACCTGCCAGAAGAACTCGAGCGGAGCAAGGAGCAGGAAGACGAAAAGGGCCACCATGGCCACAATGACGATGAACGACGTGCCACATCGCGGGTGGCGCGGGCTGTAACGCTGGATCGCGTCGAGGTCGAGCGGGTCGCCGTTCTCGTAGGCGTGGATGGTCTTGTGCTCCGCACCGTGGTATTGGAACACCCGCTGGATGTCGTCGCTCCGCCCGATCAGCCAGATGTATCCGACGATGAGAGCAATCCTGATCAACCCGTCGATGATCACAAAGGCGATACTCGAGTCGTTGACGAATTGTCGGAGAAACCCGGCGCCGAGCACGGGGACGAAAACAAAGAGCCCGAGTGCGAACACGACGGCAATCACCATGGTGAGCGCGACCTCACCCCGCCGAACCTTCTCGTCCTCGCCTGCTGCCTTTTCCGCCGACCACGACAGCGCCTTGAATCCGAGGGTGAGCGACTCCGCAAGAACCATGATCCCGCGAACGAAGGGAGTTCTGGCGAGACGGGACCGGCTGATCAGCCCCGGGAGGTCATCTCGCTTGGCCTCGATCGAACCGTCCGGGCGGCGGACGGCCACCGCCCACGCGTCCGGGGCACGCATCATGACGCCTTCGATGACGGCCTGGCCGCCGACGGTGACGCCCGGTGGGCGGCTCAATCAGGCCTCCGCGTCGGAGGTCTCGTCCTCGCGCGGTGCCGCATCTGCACTCGTGGCCGTGGCGTCGGTACCGCCGTACCGTCTGCGGAAGCGCTCGACCCGTCCCCCAGAGTCAACCAGTCGTTGCTTGCCCGTGTAGAAAGGATGGCATTGGTTGCACATCTCGACATGGAGCTCGGGTACGGTCGAGCGCGTTGTAAATGTGTTGCCACACGAACATGTGACGGCGCTCTCCACGTACTCGGGATGGGTTCCGGTCTTCACGTTGTTCTCCTGATGGTCGTAACGAAGCTTACTGGCCGGACTTGGCGACGCTGAGCAGGAACTCGGCATTCGACTTGGTCGACTTCAGCCGGTTTATGAGCAACTCGAGGGCGGCGCCTGGCTCGAGTGCCATCAGCACCCGTCGTAGCTTCCACACCTCAGTCAGCTCATCAGGATCAAACAACAGTTCCTCTCGTCTTGTTCCCGAAGCTTCGATGTCGATTGCGGGGTAGATCCGCTTGTCGGCGAGCTTCCGATCCAGACGCAACTCCATGTTGCCGGTGCCCTTGAATTCCTCGAAGATCACCTCGTCCATCCGAGACCCGGTTTCCACGAGTGCCGTAGCCAGGATGGTCAGGCTCCCACCCTCCTCGATGTTGCGAGCCGCTCCAAAGAATCGTTTCGGCGGGTACAGGGCGGTCGAGTCCACACCGCCGGAGAGGATCCGGCCCGACGCCGGTGTCGCCAGGTTGTGGGCACGCGCCAGGCGGGTGATCGAGTCCAGGAGGATCATCACATCCTCACCTTGCTCGACGAGGCGCTTGGCTCGCTCGATAGCGAGCTCGGACACCTGGGTGTGCTCCTCGGCAGGGCGATCGAAGGTTGAGTAGATGACCTCACCCTTGACCGACCGCTGCATTTCGGTCACTTCCTCCGGACGCTCATCGACGAGCACCACCATGAGGTGGGTATCCGGGCTGTTGCTCGCCATCGAGTGTGCAACCTCCTGGAGCACCGTCGTCTTGCCCGCCTTTGGCGGGGAGACGATCAATCCGCGCTGGCCCTTCCCGACAGGGGAGATGAGATCGATGATCCTCGCCATCATGCCGTCGGACTCGCCATCGATCTCGAGGCGGAGCCGCTGGTCGGGAAACAGGGGTGTCAGCTTGGCGAACTTCGGCCGCTCCATCGCCACCTCGGGATCGACATCGTTGACGGTGATGGCTCGCACCAGTGCCGGGAACTTCTCCTGACCTCGCGCCGGCCGCACCGGCCCGGAGACGAGGTCGCCTTTGCGCAGCTTTTGCTTGCGGATGACGTTGACCGATACGTACGCGTCGTCGTCACCGGGCTTGTAGTCGGCGGTCCTCAGGAAACCATACCCCTCGGGCAGGATGTCGAGGATCCCCTCACGGGTCTCGAGCGTGGACTCATCGATCGGCTCACGCTGGCCACGGGTTCGCCCCCGGTTGCGACGTCGATTGCCGCCGTCGCCGTCATTGCGCTGATCGTTGTCTGGCCGGGTTTTCGCCTGGGCTGGTGCGTCGGCCGTGGCCTCGGGCAGCATGGAGTCGTCGAACTTCTCGGCTTCGAGGATGGCTGCGATCAGCTTTGACTTCTGCAGGCCGTCCGCTTCGATTTCTACCTGCGTCGCCATGGCGCGTAGGTCGTCGAGTCCGAGTTCCTGGAGCCTGGTTCTGGTCGTGGTCATGGTTGCTGGCTTCCCCTTTTCAGCGGTTCGGGTCGGAGACCCTGGGGTTACGGGGACGCGGGTTCGATCCCGGTCGCCTGGAATGCCCGTCGAGCAACGCGCTGGGGCGTGCCGGGTGGGCGTGGATGGGTTGAGTGTAACGGCTGGTGAATCTAGTTCAAACAATTGAGTCGTCAGCCGTCAGTCATTAGTCGTCAGTTTCGGGGCCGGGCTGAAGGCTGAAGAATGAATGACTTCGTCACAGCTCTAGGCGCTCGAGCACGGCATCGAGGCGCGGCGCCACTGGTTCACCAAGCTGTGCGTTCGTCAGCGCCGTCTCCGGGTCCTTGAGCCCATGGCCGGTCAGCGTGCAGACGACGGGTCCCGGCGGCAACGCATCGCGGTGCTTCAGGACTCCGGCGACCGCGGCCGCTGATGCGGGCTCACAGAACACGCCTTCTGCAGTGGCGAGGAACCGGTACGCATCGAGGATCTCCTCATCGGTGACGACCTCGATTCGTCCTCCCGATTCATCTCGGGCCGCGGTGGCGCCGTCCCACGACGCCGGATTCCCGATCCTGATCGCGGTTGCGATCGTCTCCGGGTCGTCAACGATCTCTCCGTGCACGATCGGGGCTGCGCCCGCCGCTTGGAATCCCCACATTTGAGGAGCCGCCTCCACCGCGGCGTAGCCCTTCCAACAGGCGGTGATGTTTCCTGCGTTGCCCACGGGCAGAGCGTGAACGGCCGGGGACTCGCCGAGCGCATCCATCACCTCCCATACCGCGGTTTGCTGGCCTTCGATCCGGTACGGGTTGATGGAATTGACCAGAGCCGCGTCATGTGTCGCCGTCAGTTCCAGCACGAGACTGAGCGCATCGTCGAAGGATCCTTCCACGGGCACGATGGTCGCCCCGTGGACGATCGCTTGGGCGAGTTTGCCATGGGCGATCTTTCCGGAAGGGAGGATGACGATGGCTGTGATCCCGGCGCGGGCTGCGTAGGCGGCAGCCGATGCCGACGTGTTTCCGGTCGATGCGCACGCCACGGCAGTAGCACCGTCTTCGAGCGCCTTCGACACCGCCAGCGACATTCCCCGGTCCTTGAATGAGCCGGTTGGGTTGGATCCTTCGAGCTTCAGGTGCACGTCGCGGCCAACCAGCTCGGAGAGGACGGGAGCCTCTAGCAACGGCGTACCGCCCTCGAGCAGGGTCACGATCGGGGTGTCGGGCCCGACCGGGAGCCGATCTCGATACCGAGCGATAACTCCAGGCCAGCGATTGTGGTCCATACCGGGCACGATAGGTAGGCAAACCCCCCATCCGTAGACTCAACTCCCCCAAGCCGCGCGACGATAACGCGGCGATTCCCTCATGACAGAAACCAGGGCCGTTCTCGAAGCAAGCACCCAGTCGACCAAGCGGCGTCTCAACCGGATTGCCGTTGCCGTCGCCGTTGCCATGCTGCCGGCCTGGTCGCTCTCGTTCGCCGAGAGCGCACGCGGCGTCGTGCTGACGATGATCACCGTGGTAGCGGTGCTGCTGGTGCTGGCAACGGCAATCGACGGTGAGGCCCTTGCGGGACTACGCACCCGGCCCGCCACGGTGATCCTGTATGCGGTGCTGGCAGCGGGGGCGATCATCGCATTCGTCTTCAATGCATCCGGCGCAGGGGCGATCCTGGCATTCTCGATCGTCGCTCCGATCGGCATCGTGTTGTCCGTATCCCGCTACTCGACATTTGAGCTCCGCAGCTATGTCGCCCTACCGCTGCTGGTCACAACGGCGATCCAGGCGGTTGTTGTCGCCGTCCAGACTGCAACGGAAAGCGCCGTCGGCTACAGCCTTCTGCATCCAGGCGGCACCCTGCTGGTCACCAACGATACGATCGTCCGCCCACAGGGGATGTTCGACCACGTGTACGAGCCTGCCGCGGTCGCACTGATCACCATCGGCATCGGGCTCGCCCTGCTGCCGGAGAGCGGCCGGCTCAGGACAGGCTTCCTCGTCGGGGTCGGCGCGGCGGCGACGACGATCGCGCTCACCCACTCCCGGTCGGCACTGCTCGGCCTGCTGCTGGTGTTGCTGATAGCCGCGATCGCCGCTTTCCGTGGCGACCGCGGGCTTCGTGCCGGCCTCGTTGTGGTAGCAGCGGCCTTCGTCATCCCGGCGCTGCTCACCGCATCCGCGTGGCAGGTCCGATTCGACGAATCGGCGAGCTCTGACCTCGACGATGCCTCGTTGGGCAGAGTCACCCTGGCCAGGCAGGCGATCACCATGGCCGGTGACCACCCCATTGTCGGCGTCGGGCCGAATAGGTACATGGCAGTTCTGGAGGCGAAATACACCGTCGACGAGACCTACCCGTACGTGGTGCACAATGAGCCGCTGATGCTGGCTGCGGAGTTGGGTATCCCCGCAGCCGTTGTGGTAACGCTGCTACTCGTATGGGCCGGCGCCCAGGCGGTCAGAGCGGGGATATCGACCGCTCCTGCTGTATGCGGCTCCGCTGACGTTCGTCGTATTCGACGTTCTGCTCTACAACAAGCCGGTCGGGCTGCTGCTGTTTGCGGTGTGGGCCGGGGTGGTGGCGGCCGTGTCGGCGCGGTCCGAGTCGCAAGTCGCTGGTCGCAAGTCGCAAGTCGCGGTACCTGGCCGGTGGCCACCCGGACGCCGCGTAGGCAGTCTGACTGTCGCTAGCCCCGCAGAAAGGCAATCAACGGGCCCAAGTCATTGTTATCGGCTGCTCTGAGCGCGGCGACGTACGCCGTGCGGGTCTCGCTTGGCGGGTTAAGGCTCTTGCCACCCCATCGTGGCGCGTCGGAACCTGCACTCCGGGCGAGCGTGTCAGTGGCCAGCCGAGCGTGGCGACCGTTGCCATTCGCGAATGGATGAATCGACACCAGTCGGTGGTGGAACAGCGCCAAGTCAGGAACAAGGTCCTTCGCAGACTCAAGGAACCAAACGGTGGCGTCCGCTACGAGGTTTGCCAGCTGAGGGCGTATGTCCTCCACGGGAACTCCGAGGTTTTTCCCGGTCTGCCGGATCTGTCCGGCCGAATCCCATACGTCCGAAAACATGTGCTCGTGTAGCCGAAGGAGCCAATCGACCGCAAGAACCTCGCCGGCGGTCCACGTACGGCTCTCCAGCCACGCTACGGCCGTCGCGATGTTCGCCTGCTCGGCTTCGTTGAGTGCGCCCTTTGTTGCGATCCAGGTCGGAACGAGGTCCGCTGCTTCATCCGGGTCCAGAGGTGTGGCGCCATCTGGCAAGTCGTCGGAATGAATCCCGAACGCTCCGTTCGGTTCAGTCGGTCCCCCATTCAAAGGACAAGCCAATCGTTTGATCGAAGTCGGCTATCGGCGGGTTCTGAACCGCGACGAGCCATGTCCGGGCCACGCGTCATCGGTCTTCGGCCCACAGTCTTCGGCTGTCAAGCACGTCAGCGATGTGCTCTCGCAGCAGCCGCTTCGTCGCTCGCTGCTCAACTGCCTGGTCCTCCAGACGCATGCTGTGGTCGACACCTTCCAGGTCTCTGTTGGCTACCTCGCGCGCTCGCCGCAGGACTGTGTCTTCCAACGTGGAGTTGGGAACGAAAACGCAGTGAGCCGTGGCATCCATCGCGCGAGCCGCGCGTTGCAGTGACTCCACGCTGATGGTTCCTTCCATTTCGCGTTGCTCAAGTTGTGTCACCGCGACTTGACTGATCCCCATTCGAGAGCCGAGCTGGGCAGCCGTCATCCCGAGCGCGTCTCGGTACGCCCGAATCCACCCGCGCGGCGGCATGGTCACAGCGTTTGATTCCCGGAGTGGAACAAGCTGCTCGTCCAAGTGCTGTCGTGCGCGTTGCCGGTTCTTCTTCGTAACCATAAGCTGTACCTTATCATCTTCGTGCTAAATAACAAGGTAGAACTTATGCGACACTCCGTGTCTCATAAGGCATACCCTATGCAGCAATCCTCCGTCGCTCACGCTCCTGACGAAGCGGGAGCTTTCAGCGCCCTTGGACGCCTGCGGCGTCGGTCGTCGCGTTTCTGGCCTTATCCAGGCCCGAAACGCTCCTTCGAGGGGTCGGCCTTCGGCCGACTAGTTGTGTTACATCCTCTCCGGCGCCTCGATGCCGAGCGTATGCAACAGAACCCCGAGCACACGCAGCGCAAGGTCCACGAGAGCCAGCCATGATGCCTGCCGGGCTGCGTCCTTCTCGCTCAGAATGTGGCTCGCTTCGTAGAAACGGTTGAAGTCGGTTGCAACCTCGTAGGCGTACTCGGCCACCACGTTCGGAGCGCGTACCTCTACCGCCCGGTCGATGACTTCGGGGAGACGGAGTAGACCCAACATCAAGCCGCGCTCCGCGCCGACCGTCGGCGGCACGATCGGTCCGGGTTTGAGCCCAAGCTCGGCGGTGCGCCGCAAGATCGACTGGATCCGGACCGACCCATACTGGAGGTACGGCCCGGTCTTGCCTTCGAACGAGGTGAACCGATCGATATCGAACAGGTAGTTCGAAGTCCGGTGGTTGGACAGGTCGCCGAATTTCAGAGCACCAAGCCCGACCATCGTCGCGATCTGTTTGCGCTCGGCGGCCGGATACTCGCTAGCGATCTCGGCTTCGTCCAGACGCTGCCCCGCAGCGTCTGTGACGATCCCGATCAGGTCGGCGAGACGCAGCACGCCGCCCTCCCTGGTCTTGAACGGCTTCCCATCGGGTCCGTTCACCGTCCCGAAGGCGATGTGCTCCAATTGCATGTCGTCGGCCACTACCGATGCGCGGCGTGCCGCACGGAATACCTGATCGAAATGCAGCCCTTGGCGGGCATCCACCACGTAGAGCACAAGGTCGTAACCGTCCTCCGCCCGCTGCTCCAGCGTGGCGAGATCGGTCGTCGAGTACAAATACGACCCATCCGACCGGGTCAGCAGGAGGGGTGGCATCTCCTTCTTATCCGAAGGATCCGTCACATCGACGATGACCGCTCCGTCGGACTCGATCGCGATGTTGTCGTCGGCGAGCCGATCGACGAGTGGGCCCAGCCGGTCGTGGACCGTGCTCTCACCGCGCCACAGGTCGAATTCGATGCCGAGGTCCTCAAAATCCCGCCGCTGCTCTTCGACGGATACGTCGTGAAAGTGCTGCCACAGAGCCAGATACCCGGGACGGCCCCGCTGCAGGTCAAACGTGGCCCGGCGAGATCGATCCGCCTCCCCCGGATCGGCGTTGGTCCGCTCCACCGCAGCCGGGTACATCTCAGAGAGATCATCGAGCGTGACGGGCGACTCGGTCGGGTACGGGCCGGTGAAGTCCGGGTCGAAGTAGGGCAATTCGGGATGCCTGGCCTCCAACTCGGTGATCAGCTGACCGACCGGCATCCCCCAATCCCCAAGATGGATGTCTCCGTCGACATCGTGACCCACCAGGCGGAACAGGCGCTTCAGGCTCTCACCGATGATGGAAGCCCTCAGATGCCCGACGTGCATCGACTTGGACATGTTGGGGCCGCCGTAGTCGACGAGCACCTTCAAAGACGGATCGGCAGTCCGAATCCCAAGCTGCTCGTCATCATCCATGGCTTGGGTGTGGTCGGCGAGAACCTGGTCGGTCACGGTGATGTTGATAAACCCGGGCCCGGCGACGTCGAGGGAAGAGAACAGCGAGTCGTCGTCGATCGCACCGATCACCTCGGCGGCGAGTGCTCTCGGATCCCGTCCCGACTGCTGCGCTGCTCCCAGGGCACCGTTGCATTGGTACTGCGCCAGCTCGGGACGTTGTGAGGGTACGACCATCCCCCAGTCGCTCTCGAACCCGATGCTGGCAAAAGCATCGCCGAAGCGTTGCGACAGATCTGAGATGATCGACATGTACCTCGTCCTTGCGCCCACGGAAGTCTCGAATACCGAAGGTTACAATCCGCGCCGAACGCCCCAGTAGCTCAGGGGATAGAGCGCCGGCCTCCGGAGCCGGGCGCGCAGGTTCGATTCCTGCCTGGGGCGCGAGAGCAGCGGGCCTTCGGCCCGCTGCGGGCAGAAAGGCCGGCCCGAGCCGGCCTTTCTGAGTAACAAGTACCAAGTAAGAAGTATCAAGTAGCCGCGATCCGAAAAACGACGCTGGGAGTACTAGTTTTGCATCCAGTACTTCGTACTTGTTACTTGGTACTTGCTACTTGGTACTGCGAGCGAGCGAAGCGAGCGAGCTCATGCGATCCATCTGGAAAGGCGCCATCTCCTTTGGGCTGGTAACGATCCCGGTCGGGCTGTACGCAGCGACCGAAAACAAGCGACCCAAGTTCCGCCAGCTACGCGACTCCGACCACAGCCGGGTCCGCTACAAGCGCACGGCAGAGGCCGACGGTCAAGAGGTGCCGTACGAGAACATCGTCAAGGGCTACGAGTTCGAAAAAGGTCGGTACGTCGTGTTCAGCTCCGAAGAGCTCGACGACGTCATGAAGGGCATCTCGGGCGGCACGGTGAACATCAATGCGTTCGTCGAGGAAAACGAGATCGACGCCATCTACTACCGCACCGCCTACTACCTCGCCCCCGAAGAGACCGGCATCAAGGCGTATCACATCTTGCGGAACGCTCTCGAGGCCAAGGGCGTCGTCGGACTGGCCACGGTGGCGATCAGGGAGCGTGAGTATCTGGCAACGATCCGTGCCGACGAGGACGTGATCATCCTGGAGACGATGTACTGGCCGGACGAGGTCAGAGAGCCCAGGTTCGAGACCCTGGAGACCGAGGTCGAGATCACCGATGCCGAGGTCGATATGGCGGGGATGATCGTCGACAACCTGACCAGCACGTTCGATCCTTCGGCATGGATCGACGAATCCCGTACGGCAGTGGAGTCTGCGGCCCAGGCGAAGATCGACGGCCAGGAGATCGTGAGCCCGGAGGCGCCCGAGCCGACTGCGGTCATCGACCTCATGGAGGCATTGAAAGCCTCGGTCGACCTCACTAAGAAGAAGACGGCGTAGCAAGCGGCAAGTACCAAGTAGCAAGTACCAGATCAGTAGACCAGTACATCAGTGTCTGCCTTCGCTACTGCGCTACTTCGCTACTGCGCTACTGCGCTACTGATCTACTGATCTACTTTCTCGCTACTGATCTACTTCTTCGGTATCCAGCTCCTCGCCGACAATCCGCGCTACCAGCGCTCCATCGACTCCTTCGGCGGATTGCATGACCGCTCCGATCACCTGACCCTTCATCTTCGGGTCATCGGCGCCGACTTCGGCGATCGTTCGGCGGACCAGCTGGCGAGTTTCGTCTTCCGACAACGACTCGGGGAGGAACTGCGACAGATAGTCGATCTCGAAGGCGAGCCCGTCCGCATGGTGCTGACCCCGCTCGCCGAGGCCCTCGTACTCGGCACGCGCCTTGTCCATCCGCTTGACGTAGCTCGTCATCGTTGACCGATAGAGGTCGTCGTCCACCTCCCCGCTGAAGCCCGGGGCGCTTTTGGCGACGGCCACCTCTGACTCGACCTGTCGGATCACGTTCAACGTCGCCCGGTCACCCTCCTTCATGGCAGCGACTCGCGCCGCGGCAAGGTCTTCCTGGATGCTCATATTTCTCCGGTCGAAGCACGCCGACGATGACTAGTCATCGGTTAAATCCATATTCAGGAAAACCGCTTGCCTAGTCACCAACCGTGGCCGTACACTATCGGGAAGCCGGGTGAGAGCCCGGCATACCATGGGGGGTCCATGTGAAAGCATTCACATTCACAAGCTTGATCGACGAGGCACGAGGAGACAACCCCGTGCTCACCATTAGCGATTGGCGCGAGATTGGCGCCTGCCGTGATTCCGACCCTGACCTTTTCTTTCCGATCGGAACCACCGGCGTGGCAGCCACCCAGATCCGCCAAGCCATCGCCATCTGCTCTGCGTGCTCGATCCAGGAAGAATGTCTCCAGTACGCCCTCGAGACCAACCAGGAAGCCGGTATCTGGGGCGGATACCCCGAAGATGACCGGCGCCGCCTCAGAAAGCGTTGGCTCGCCGACCGCCGCAAGCATCGGCAAGCAAGCTAGAGGCTCCGCAAAAAGAGCGCGATCCGATCTCTGTCTGCGAGACCGTTTGCGGAGCCGTGGCCCGAGCGGCCCGCCGCGAAGCGGCAAGAGCGGGAAAAATCGCTCCACTTCTATCGAAACGACCGGTCACTCATCGGTGCGCGGTCGAGAGAGGTCCGGACCCTCAGGTCTCCGATCCGAAGCCGACGTCGCGTTTCGCCGCGGATTCGACTTCGATGAACGCGACCTTGTCCATCACGATGCCGTGATGGTGCCCGAGCACATCGGAAATCCATAACAGCTGCGTCCCCGCTGACAGAGCCTCCTCGAACTCCTTGGCGATGTCGTGGCCCGGCTCGACCTCGATCTCGAGCTCCCGCGCCGAGGCGATGCCGAAGCGAACGGTAACGGTCTCGTCCATGTCTTACATCCAGTCAGTTAGTGATGACCAACTCAGGGTGGGTACGCAGCCTAGGTCCACGTGTATCGAGTTCGTCGGCGAGTCGTTCGAAAGCGGTCGCAGCCTCTCCGTCGGGATCAACGACCACAACCGGCTGCCCGGCATCGGCTCCTTCTCGCAGGTTCGGCAGCAGCGGGACCTGCCCAAGTAGGTCGACCCCGAGCTTGTCCGCAAGCGCTTGCCCTCCCCCTTCTCCAAAGATCGGGTAACGCTTGCCGTCGTCACCGGTAAACCAGGACATGTTCTCGACCACACCGATTACCTGTTGGTTGACCTTCTCTGCCATCAGGCCGGCGCGTGCGGCAACCCGCTCTGCTGTTGGTTGCGGCGTCGTCACGACGATCGTCTCGGCTCTGGGAAGGAACTGGCTGAGCGAGATGGCAACGTCCCCGGTTCCGGGAGGCATGTCGATCAACAGGTAGTCGGGCTCGTCCCAATGGACATCGACGAGGAACTGCTCGATCGCCTTGTGCAGCATCGGTCCCCGCCAGATGACGGGTTGATCGTCACCGACGAAGTAATCCATCGACATCACGGTGACACCGTACGCCTCAGGAGGAAGCAGCATCTCTTCGAGGACAACCGGCTGTCGATGGATACCGAGCATCTTCGGGATCGAGAACCCCCACACATCGGCGTCGATGATTCCGACTCGTTTTTCCCGCTGGGCCAGGGCAACGCCGAGGTTCACGGTAACGGTCGACTTGCCGACGCCTCCCTTGCCAGAGGACACGCCAATCACCCTGGTCTTTGATCCCGGTTTGCCGATTGTGACTTCACGGATGTTGTCCTCGCCACGGACCTTCTGCACCACGCCGGACCGCTCGGCGTCGGTCATCGAGGTGAAATCTACGGTAACCATCTCGACCCCGGCGACTTTCCTAGCCGCAGCGGTGACGTCGGCGGTCAACTCGTCCTGGAGCGGACAGCCCGGCACGGTGAGAGCGACCTGCACCCTGACGGTGTCGTCAGAAACGGCCTCGACTTCGCGCACCATCCCGAGCTCGCTGAGGCTGCGATGGAGCTCGGGGTCCTGTACCGAACCGACCGCAGCTCGTACCGCTTCGATGTCCACCACAACCAACTCCTATCCAGATAGTGGATAGAAACTATAATGACCATCGAGAAGTTTTAGATTCGGCGCAGGACAGGCCGATCTGACGCTAGAACGCAAGCACAGCCAAGGATTACATGGACACGGTGCATTTCGATCAACAGGTGAGCGATCTCGCAGCGGCGCTCGGCGACGCGACGAGGCGTGGCATCTATGTCACCGTTCGCGAGTCGCCAGAGCCGGTCACCGTGTCCAAGATCGCCGAGCTGTTCGACATCCATGCCAACGTGGCACGGCACCACCTCGACCACCTCGTCGCCGACGGTTACCTGCGCGTGTCTCGCAAGCGCCCGGAAGGACGCTCCGGGCCGGGGGCTGGACGGCCGGCGAAACACTACGAGGCGACATCCAAGGACGTGTCAGTCCAGTTCCCCGCCCGCCGCTACGACCTGCTGGCCGAGCTGATGCTGCGCGTCGTGGAGAGGATCGCACCCGACGATGCCGGCGCTATCGCCGAGGACGTAGGTCGGGAATATGGGCGTGAGCTCGCCGCCGAGTTGGGATTCGGAGACGAAGCCGGGTACGAGGCAGCGGCACGGGCCGTGGCCACCGCAATGATGGGTGTGGGGTTCGGCATCGAGGCGCAGCCGGGCGAGCACCGCCTGGTCACCCGGCACTGTCCGTTCGGGGCGAGTGCCGATGCTCACCCCGACATCGTGTGTCGCCTAGATCAGGGGTTGGTCTCCGGCCTCCTCGAACGAACCAATCAGAACTCGTTGGTCATCGTCACGCCCCATGGCGGAGAAGACGATGCCTGCCTGACCGAGATCTGAAAGAAGAAGTCTCCAGTTACCAGTTACCAGTGACCAGACGAAAGGTCACCGGCGTCTCGTTCCAGTGACTGGGAACTGGTCACTGGTAACTATTCCCCGATGTCTTCGTTCCACAGTTCCGGCTTCGCTGCGATAAATGCCGTCATGAGGTCGACGCAGCGCTGATCGCCGAGCACTTCGACCTCGACGTTGCGGGCTTTGAGCAGATCCTCGCCGCCCAGGAATGTCTGATTCTCCCCGACTACCACCCTCGGAATGCCAAAGAGGAGGATCGCTCCCGTGCACATATCGCACGGAGATAACGTCGTATAGATGGTGGCCCTGCGGTACTCGGAAGCCGAGAGGCGGCCTGCGTTCTCGAGGCAATCCATCTCGGCGTGGAGTACTGCGCTCCCCCGCTGAATGCGTTGGTTGTGACCGCGTCCCACAATCTCTGCGTCGACGACGAGCACGGAGCCGATCGGGATCCCGCCCTCGGCAAGACCTTGCTCTGCCTCCTGGATCGCCGCGTCCAGAAAAGGGTCGCTCATGGCATCCGAGGCTACTCGTTGACCTACATGCGCTGAGCTTCGAGCCACGAGCCGGTGGCTGATCTACTG
>PVMK01184922.1_pt1 | contig 17770 bp, 19 predicted proteins | sample 1853481 | NCBI WGS metagenome assembly PVMK01 (sample SAMN08533507, study PRJNA380276) | Marine sediment metagenome, whole genome shotgun sequencing project. | reverse complement strand
TTCAAACAGTTAATCAAAAATAACCAGCAGAACTCCCCAATTACCAGTAAAAAAAATGACGATCCTCTAAGTGGCCGGCTCGCTGATCGACCGGTACGCTTATTCACAATCATACCGATCCATCGAAGTTCTCAGCCTAGACTGCCTAGAGATCGGAAAATGTGACAAAGCTCGCGAGTTCGGCAAGCCACGCGCTTGTAAATGCCAATAACTTCTAGTGTTTCGCCAAACTTCTTTTGATGAGTAACACATTCGTGGCGAAACACTTAAAGAGAAGCAAATTGTTTGTTGGAATACCCGTCAAACCCTTTTGCTTCTCTACTAGCCCAAATCCAAGACGGTCGACGATTTAATGGTAGTCGTATTTCCTATCGTCGGGATCAGGATCTGGGGAATAAAGGTATGATGTGCCTGGTCGGCGCCGACCAGTAGGGCTGAATAATGCATACCCAATCAACACGAAAAAGTTTATGATCACGATGACGACCACCATAGAGCCGACGATAATTGCCCATTCTGGAATAACCGGTGGTATACGAAGTTGGCCGTAGAAAAAGCCCATGTTCAGGTAATTATTCTCGAACAACCAACCGATCAAAAAATAGGCGATAGCAATAGAAATTGCCAGCCAAATCACGGCTAATATCGTACGCAAGGCAAAACCCTTGCGCTTTTCCAATTCCCGATCTCTCTTTGCATCTAAACGCATTTGCGTATCCTCCCTACCCTAATTTACTTCTAGAAAACTAGAGTCTCTAAATAGCTTGAATCTATTTGGCACCGGCCATACGATCGCCGGTAGCGCCATATCGAATCATTGTGATTTCAGCCATGATGCTCATTGCAATTTCCTCCGGCGTTTCTGCATTCAACTCCAATCCGATAGGTGAATGGAAACGATCCAAATGCTCTTCGGAAAGACCATCTTTTTGTAACAAGCGTCTCGTTTCTTGCCAGCGGCGGCGACTTCCTATTACGCCGATGTAAGGTGCTAGTGTCTCCGGCAACAGCGGTAATATCTGGCGATCAAGCAAGACGTTACGCGTTACGGCAATAATGTAAGTATTGCTATGAATTTGATACGAACTGAGGACTTCGGCGAAGGAGCCCGGCAGATAAACATCGGCCTCGGGAACAACTTCTTCTGAGGCCAATTCTTCCCGATCGTCATTGACGGCAACTCGATAGCCAAGCCAGTTGGCTAGATGGGCAACGGCCCGACCGACGTGACCGCAACCAATGATCAGCACCGTTGCTGGCGGGTGATAGGGTTCGATATAGACTTCAACTTCTCCACCGCAAACGCCGGGATCGCCACGTGCGGGATCAACTAACGAATAAGCCATAACCTGCGGCCGGCCGTCTGTCAGAGCGCCAAGGGCTTCTTGAATAACCCGGGATTCCATTTCGCCGCCTCCAATCGTGCCTCTTATACGCCCATCGGCATAAACCAACATCTTGCTGCCAGCATGACGAGGTACTGATCCCCTGGCCTTGACAACAGTAGCCAATGCAACGGGTGTTCCATTAGCTTGGGCGGCTAATAATTCGGCTAATATCGAACCATCTTGCTCGTTTTTATTCATTGGATACTCGTTGTCCAAGGCACCAGCCACTCACCCAGCCGCTACGGCCATCAGCCATGAAAACTTGATAAAATGGCGCTCGAAAACTAGATTGGTCACTTACTTGAATAACCGGATGCATCTCTTGATGGTCGATAGACACCTGGGTCCCGGAAGGGAGCGCTAAATCATAGTTGATAGTTGAAGGAGTACTCGAATTAAGTAGAACTGTTTCTTCCTTTTCAACCAAGCCACAGAAAGCTCTATCGGAACAATCCTGACTGCAGATCAACGCAGCGTCACCACTCAGCGTATTATCACTACCCAGCAACAAATCACCTTGTGATCCGCCTCGACCACAGGCGCTCACCAGGGAAAGGATAAACAACAGCGGCGCTGCCATCAGCCAGAACTTCGTTCGGCGAATCATGATTTATCCATCAACAGGATTCACTTGCTCGTAAAGAGTTGGGCCATAACAATTAGCCTACTCATGAATTTCAAGGATCGATATGCCAACCTAAGGCATCAAGGTCAGCCTTCTCTACTACTTCTTGGGGGACATCGGCCAGTGTTAAGGCTGATTCGGCGGCAATCTTTCCGCCGGGAAGTCGAATTTCTCCAATTGCTTTACCTAACTTTCCCCGCATACGCACAATACGGCCGATAATGCGTAGAGGGGTATCTGTTGGCACTGGCTGTCGATACTTCACCTCGATTCGCACAGACATCATGAAATGATGATGATCGTCGATCATAGCCACACGCAAGACTACCTCGTCCAACATAGCCGCTACGACCCCGCCATGCACTATTCCTGGGTATCCTTGATAATCCTCCGAAACCGAGTATTCAGATACCACCTCATTTGTTCCATTATCATAAAAAGTCATATACAGTCCGCGCGGATTTTTGCGGCCGCAGACAAAGCAGTCATTGGAGTTCGGTTGTTTATTCATACCAGATTTATCTACTCAATGATATAGGTTATTATAACCGTGTCAGCCAGTAGCAAAAACGACTGGTAAGCAGGATTCCTCATCTTCGTCCTATCTTAAGCTAACATAATTCATAGACAACTTTGGTAGTATATGATTAGTGTAGCGTATTGTTTAACTATCTTGCTACCATGACAATTGTCCTGGTAACTAAAAAAGGTACATGATGGGAAGTTCATTTAAGCTATTTTCTATTCGGGGCATCGACGTTCGGCTTCATATCACATTCCCGTTAATTCTGGTTTATGGCGGGTTGATGTATGGCCTGCGCACGGGAACTTTGGAGAGTGCCCTTTTTGGCATCGTTGGCTTTGCCTTCCTCTTCGTTCTGGTCACACTCCATGAACTTGGTCACAGCTTTGCCGCCCAGTATTACGGCGTGCCGGTGAAACAAATCATCTTATCGCCGTTGGGCGGTATAGCCCAGCTGAGCGAAATACCCGAGAATCCGGTACAAGAGTTTGTGATTGCCGTGGCTGGACCAGCGGTAAATGTGGCTATTTTCCTACTCATGGGAATCGCCGCACTGGCGGCTGGCTTTGATCCAGGCAACGTATTGGCGGCAGCAAGCAGTTTTACTGTCTTTACCGGCTTTACCTTCGGCGCGCTTTTTACCTTCGTATTCTTCTATAACATCATTTTGGCACTGTTCAATCTAATCCCGGCATTTCCTCTGGACGGCGGAAGAATTTTTCGCTCGCTCTTAGCCTTAAAGCTAGAATACGTTCGGGCAACCGTTGTTGCCTCCACTATCGGTCAAGTGATAGCGCTACTCCTGGGATTGTTTGGAATAATGAACGGGGCCATGTTCACGGTGTTCATTGCTGTTTTCATTTTTATGGCTGCGCGACAGGAAACACAAATGGTCAGGGCACGCAGCCTTTTACGCAGCATCAAGGTGCAACAAGTGTTTTCACGTTCTGTTTATGTATTGAAGCCTGAAAGCACAGTTCAGCAGGCGACAAATATGGTTATATTCGGAAACCAACGCAATTTTGCCATTGTTGACGATGACTGGCTAGTAGGCTTCGTGCCCCACGAAAACTTGGTTGGAGCGATGCGTACGGCCGCGCCTCACAGCTTCATCAGTACCGTGATGCGGAGCGACATTGAGCCGGTTTCTCCGGATGATGAGTTATTCGACGTGCTCCGGCGGATGGAATCGCTCAGCGTTGAGGCTTTACCGGTCGCTAGCGACGGCCGCTTCCTGGGACAGATAAGCCGCCGACAGATTGCCGGCGCTCGCCATGTGCAACAGGTAGCGCCAAATGCGATGCCCCGGGAACAATCAGCATAATTTCCTAACCCGGAACAAATAGAATATAAGCAACGCGGTTTGTTTCAGTTTTCGACAAACCGCTTTTTCGATCCTAACTCTGATTTCCCTTGGTTTGACTACAACTCAATAGGAATTGTCCCCAAAGTGAAGTTGTTTGCCCTTTGTCTGCTCCTGGGTCATAGTAGCCACAAAACAAATGAAAGAGCTTGAAATGTTAGTATATTTCTTATGGCCAAGAGACCGAAATTCGGCCGGTGGATAATCTCCAATATCCAACGGCTCAATTCGCTTTTGAAGCACTCGTGGCCAGCTACTTGATTAGCGGCTGGCAGCGCAGCCATGGCACTCGCCAGTCGTTTGATGCTTTGGACTGGATTCGCTATAGCTACGAAGTGGCAGGTAGGCGCCGCTTAGCTGATATGTTTTTTGTATCTGACCTTGAACCGGTCGAGGCATTAAAAAGGATTCACGATCAGGACCCGGCCGACAATCACCTTATCTTAACCCTGGCCACACGCCGGGGCTTGGTCGCCGAATACATGAGTGCGGACTGTAGTTATCTGGCGCCACCTAGCTACCTGATGGTTCACCGCTTGGATGAGTTTCAAAGCAAACCTTCAGATCATGAAATCACCCGCTTATCCGCCGCCAGCCAAGCAGACATAGGAAATGCCATCGAGGGGGCCGAGCCGGTCTCTCCGGCCGATTTGGAAGATCCACTATTGGACTATTATGTAGGCTATATTGATGGTAGACCAGCGTCTATTGCCCGAATAAGCCGGCTTGAATCGGGTATTTCCTGGGTATCCCACGTTTATACGGCCTCGCCTTTTCGCTCCCTGGGATTGGCCACATCTCTAATGATCCGAATGATGCACGACGACCGTGAATCGGGTGAAAGGTTGATGTTACTATTGGCCACCGAGGAGGCCCACTCTTTGTACCAAAAATTGGGGTTTCTCGATCTGGCAGCCGTTCTAAACTTCATCCTTCTGTAAATAACCAGCACCAAATAAGCAAGAATTAAATTCCCGATCCTAACTGGCATAGGGACGGAGCCTATCGTACCGTGGCCATTCGCTTGTCCAGCTGAAGGCTTGACGTACGTGCTCGATTGGCGGGCATTAAGGATTCTGCCTGAGCCTGGCCGATATCTAAAACGAGAAAGACTAAGAAACAGATGGGGGAAGGAGCAGCTACCAGACGGAGCATACCCTATTTAAGGTTGGCTTAAGTTAAGCAATAACTGAACTTAAAGGCAACCGATAACCGCTTTGCTATTCTTAGACTGTTAGTGGAATTCGGACAGTAACTCAGAACGGACACATCACCTTTTCGAGTACAAACTCGTCAAATAATTAGGAGAAATATTTAATGAAGAAAGCATTGATTGGCACTATTTTGGCTGTAGGCGCGATATTAGCTTTAACCCTTAGCGTAGGCGCAGCGCCAAGTGATAAAGAAAACAATCCTGGACCATTTGAAGGTGCTTTTCAGGGCACAGTCTACGGCGATAATGGCAGCAAAGCACTCCTCACGCTCAATCTGAACCATCGCGGTGAATTAGTATCCGGAACAGCTTCTCTTGGTACAGGCCTTTACGTAAACGGCGGCTTCTGTGGCGCTGGTTATATGCCAGCAAGCAGCCAAGTAGCTAGCGGAAAAACTTCGGCCAAGAACCCTCGTTTACTCAACGCCACATCCACATTCAAAGTGGCCGGAGTGAATGTAAGACTCTTCTTAGACGGTGAAGTATCGCCAGACGGGGAGGAAATCGAAGCCAGAGCCAAAATTGATCTACCATGGCTATGTGGCGGAGACCCAATCATCACAGGCACGCTAGTAAAGATATAGGGATTGACCAGACCAAGGAGATTACAATCAGCTTAGCAAAAAAAGATCCGGTTATTTATAGAACTCATCATTTTAAAGGCTTTAGTTGGAGTTAAACCAAATGAATGTAATAGGGATTCGTGAACTCAATACACAAGTGAAGGAAGAAGCCATCTTCCTACAAGACTTATTGAACGAAATAAACAAAGTAATGGTTGGTCAAGAAGCGTTAGTCGAGCGGGTTTTGATCGCCTTGTTGGCCGATGGGCATATTTTACTCGAAGGCGTCCCAGGCCTGGCTAAAACACTCTTGATTAAGACTGTTTCGGAGGCCATACAGGCGGATTTCGCTCGCATACAGTTTACACCCGATCTTTTACCGGCCGACCTCATCGGCACCCAGGTGTACAACCCTAGGAGCAGTGAATTCAGCGTTCACCAAGGGCCGATATTCGCCAACTTAATATTGGCGGATGAAATCAACCGCGCGCCGGCCAAAGTGCAAAGCGCTTTGCTGGAAGCGATGCAGGAACGACAGGTTACCATTGGTAATACCACCTATAAGATGGATGACTTATTTTTAGTGCTGGCTACCCAGAACCCCATCGAGCAGGCAGGGACCTACCCCTTACCAGAGGCGCAAGTCGACCGCTTCATGCTGAAGGTATTGGTTGACTATCCCAACCGGAGCGAAGAACGACTGATCATCGATCGCATGACTGGCTTTTCACTACCTACTGTAAACCCTGTGGTAAGCATAGCAGACATCTTGCGTGCCAGAGAAATGGTCCGCCGAATCTATGTTGACGACAAAATCAAAGAATACGTATTGGATTTGGTGGTCGCCACTCGTCAGCCAGGCAACAACGGCCTGAGTGACTTGAATAAGTTGATCGATTTCGGTGCATCCCCACGGGCGAGCATCAATTTGATTCTTGCTTCTCGAGCTCACGCTTTCTTGAAAGGGCGTGGATTCGTAACACCGGAAGATGTCAAGCAGCTTGCGCCAGACATCCTGCGCCACCGGGTGATTACGACCTATGAAGCCGAAGCAGAAAGCATCAGCTCAGATCACATTGTCAAGCGCATTCTAGACCATACAGACGTACCCTAAAACATTTAGCAAAAGAACAACTATAGCCCCCCGATATCAATCGGTTTTGGTTTGACCGGGGGCTAGGTCTGGAGGCTGGAGGTTAGATCCTTCACTTGGGGAAGAGGAGGTTCGATACCGATCTCCGGTCTCCGGACCAGGTCCCCGGTCACCTTATTCAGACGGAAAGAAAACAATGATTACAACAGAACTCATCAATAAGATCCGTCGCATAGAAATTCGGACCCGTCGCCTGGTAAATGACAGTTACGCCGGCGAATATCATTCCGTCTTCAAAGGACGCGGTATGGAATTTGACGAAGTCCGGCCTTATCAGGTTGGGGACGAAATTCGCACTATCGACTGGAATGTAACTGCCCGCACTGGTGAACCCTATGTAAAACGGTATGTAGAAGAGCGGGAATTGAGTGTGATGTTGCTGGTTGATGCCAGCGCTTCGGGAAATTTTGGCTCGGTAAACAGGTTCAAGAGGGAATTGGCGGCCGAACTTACAGCCGTACTTTCATTCGCTGCCACGAGCAACAATGACAAGGTTGGGCTGCTCATCTTCACCGACCAGATTGAGCTATATATCCCCCCACGAAAAGGCCGGCGACATGTTTTACGCTTAATTCGCGAACTTCTGGCTTTTGAGCCGCAGAACCAGGGCACGGACATTAACCTTGCACTGGAGGCAGTAAACCAAATGCTCAAACGCCGAAGCATCATATTCCTGGTATCCGACTTTCTAGCTGATCCTCAAGGATACCGGCAGGCCATGGCCATTACCAATCGGCGCCACGACCTGATTGCTGTTGATCTAAACGATCCTCTAGAAAGAAATATCAGCAACGTGGGCTTAATTGCCCTTGAAGATCCTGAAAATGGCCAAATCGTTTGGGTTGACACAGGTAGCCGGTCCTGGCAGCGAGCCTACCATCAACGTTTTGAACGGCTTGAACTCGAAAAGATTCAGGTACTACGTCAAGCGAAAGTAGACCACATTGCTATCGCTACTGATGATGACTATACGGCGCCGTTGACTCGTTTCTTCGAAGAACGAGTGAGCAGATTAAGACATTAGACCGGCGAAAGGAACAGGCCTAGTCAAGGAGAGGCTGCTGTAGTGAAGGTGGATGAACTTATGAAGAAAAAAGCGTTTTTACCCTTATTAGTCATGATGCTTCTGTTAATCGCAGGACCGGTTGCGGCTCAATCTGGCAATAATACAGACGCCAGATTGTTAATACAGGAAGGGCAGCTGACCGTTGGCGATCCAATCGAAGTGATACTTTCGGTCACTCATCCGGAAGGTTATCAAGCGATTATGCCCCAACTTGAAACCCAGTGGGGTGATTTTGTGGTGCAATCGCAGTCAGCCCCAGAGACCGTCGCTAATGGAAACGGGACCGAAACGACCAGCCAGGTGATTGACCTTCGGTTATTCGCCCCAGGCTCTTACCGTACGCCCCCGCTGGCAGTGACGGTCACCGATGGATTAGGTAGCGTAAACGAAATCTTAGCAACGCCAGCCGAGGTAACAATCGACTCCATATTGGTTGAGGGAGATTCCGAACTTAGGGACATAAAGCCCCAGGCGGAGATGCCCTTTACCAACATACTACCCTGGATTATCGCCGGTTTGTTACTCGTCCTGGGAGGGCTTGCTGTGTACTCATTCATCCGTTGGCAACAAAAACGACGAGCCTTGGCGGCCCTAGACGACCGCTTACCCCATGAAGTAGCTCTCGATGTACTTAATCATATTGAAAAGTTGGCCTTACCTGAACAGGGGCGCATGAAAGAGCATTACACCCTAGTCTCTGACGTGATGCGAACCTACATGGAAAAGCGATATGAGGTTGTGATGTTGGAGCGAACCACGGCTGAGATTGAAACAGCGCTGGATGATTCGGAGATTGAGGCCAACATTGCTGGTCAGTATCTGTCGCTTCTAGATGTTAGTGACTTAGTCAAGTTTTCAAAATTTTCCCCCGAACCCGCCAGCGCCTATAGCTTGTTGACCTCGGCTCGCCAGATTGTCATCGCCTCCAAACCACTACTTGTGGAGGAAACGCACGACGCACCAGGATCTGGCCCTGAGTTGACGGTTGAAGTGCAAAGCGGACCGGGTTTATCAAATAATGGAAACTATCGCCAAACGGAGGTGAGCGCATGAGTTTTCAATTTGCAGCACCCTGGATTCTTGGATTGGCCTTACTGATACCGGCAGCTCTAGCTGCCTGGCATCTGTGGTCACGTCCGGCTGCTCGTCCGGCGACAATGCAATTCGCAGCCACAAAACTAGCTCAGGGTTTACCTCATTCATGGCGCATTACCTGGCGACCAGCCTTAACCGGCATGCGCTTAATGGCCATTGCCCTGGTGTTGATGGCCATGGCCCGACCTCAGATAGTTCAGGGTCGAGAAACGATCACCGGTGAAGGTGTCGAAATCGCGTTAGCGCTGGACATTTCCGGCAGCATGGCTTCTCTTGATTTCGAACCCCAGAATCGCCTGGAAGCATCTAAGCAGGTGATCACCGATTTCATACAAGAAAGACCCTACGACAAGATTGGAATGGTGATCTTCGCCCATGAAGCATTTAGTCAAAGCCCATTGACATTAGATCACAACATGGTTACCCGCTCGATGGATCAGGTTGAGCTGGCTGGCGACCTTGGGATAGACGACGGCACTGCAATCGGCCTGGGTTTGGCCAATGCAGCTAATATGCTTTCCAGTAGCGACGCCGAAAGCAAGGTCATCATCCTTTTGACGGATGGCGTAAATAACGCCGGAGAAATCGATCCACTGACGGCCGCCGAGGCAGCAAAGACCCTGGGTATCAAGGTATACACCATCGGCGCCGGAAGGCCCGGACAGGTTCCAGTACCAGTCCAGTCAATGTTTGGAGGCACTCAGGTTGTCTACCAAGAGAGTGCCCTGGATGAAGAAACTTTGCGCCAGGTCGCTGATATCACCGGTGGAAAATATTATCGCGCCGAAGATTCGTCTGGCCTAAAGGCAATTTACGACGAAATTAACGAACTAGAAAAGTCGCAGGTTGAGGTTCAGGTTTTCAACCAGTACCAGGAATTGGCCGGCTTCTTATTGGTTCCGGCCGTGGCCATCTTTATGGCTGAAATGTTCCTTAGAAATACGATTTTCCGAAAGATTCCATAGAGAGATTATCATGAATTTTGCCTATCCACAATTCTTAGTTGGACTCATCCTTATCCCGCTTGCTGGCCTGTTTCTTTTGTGGGCAAGTCGCAAGCAAAGAAAAGCATTAGCTAGCCTAGGTGATCAGAATCTCATTCGCCGCCTTAGTGCCAATATCAATTGGCGCGGCCGCCGCTGGCAAACCGTTTTCCGTTTGGCAGCTCTGGCCTTAATGATATTTGCTTTAGCGCGACCTCAGTGGGGAAGCGAAGTACGGGAGATTGAACAAGAAGGCCTCCAAGTAATGGTTGCCCTGGACGTATCTCAGAGCATGCTCGCTCAAGACCTTAAACCATCCCGACTTGATCGGGCCAAGTTGGAAATAGCCGACTTGACGGAGCGTCTGGATGGCGACGAGATTGGTCTAGTGTTGTTTTCGGGAGCTAGCTTTGTCCAGGTTCCCTTAACATCCGATTACCAGACAGCGCTTAATTATATGGATAGCGCTGGACCTAATTCAATCTCCAGGCCAGGTACGGTTATTGGCGATGCCATACGCACAGCGATGATGGCCTTTGATTCAGAATTAACTAGCCAGAAGGTTTTAATTGTTATGACCGATGGCGAAGACCGAGAAACGGATCCACTGATAGCAGCCCAAGAGGCCATCGAGGACGAAGTTCTCATTTATACCATCGGCTTTGGCACACCGGAAGGGGAACCTATACCAGAGGTCGCTCCCGATGGCCAGGTTATTGGCTATAAGACTGATCCGAGCGGCAATGTCGTTTTGTCCCAGCTGGATGAGACTACCTTACAATCAATTGCCCAGACTGGTAACGGAAAATACTATCGAGCAACAGCCGACGGGCGGGAATTAGATAGCTTATTAGCTGAAATTGAGGGATTGCAGCAAGCCCAATTGCAATCGCGATTCGAGACCCGGTACATCGAGCGATTCCAGATCTTCCTGGCCCTGGCCTTGGTTTCCTTGATCGTCGCTGAGCTAATTCCAGAACGACGTTCCAATCGTCCTTCTGTCGCCAGAAAATGGCAGCTGAATGACAACACGGCAGAAGCATAAGAAGCGCTGTCAACTTGCCCCAGAACGCTGAAGTCAACAAACACAATTAGAGGTAGAACCATGCCACCACTAAACAAGATGAAACCGATTATCCTAATAGCCCTCGCGCTCCTGGCATTGCTGGTCACAGCCTGTGGCCAATCGGCCGAGAAGCTCAACAATGAAGGGAACGAGCAGTTCGCTGCAGAAGCATACCTGGAGGCCTTTAGCGCCTACCAGTCGGCTCAGTTTGAGAATCCGAAGTTGGCCGAACCATACTATAACGCGGCCAATGTGCTTTACCGTCAGCAGGCCTATCCCGAAGCTTTAACTTTAATGCAAGAAGCCTTGCGATTTGCCGAAGACGAATCACTAGCCGAAAGCAGTTTCTTTAATATAGGAAATGCCTCTTACAGCAGCCAGGATTTCGAATCAGCTATCGCCTCCTATTCTGAGGCCCTTTTACTGGATCCTGATGATCAAGATGCCAAATATAACCTGGAACTTGCCTTGCAACAGATGCAGCAACAGCAACAAGAGCAAGAACAGCAGGAACAGGAAGAACAACAAGACCAAGAGCAATCCGAAGAGAACCAGGAACAGTCTGAAGAGAATCAGACTGGTGATGGAGAATCTCAAGATCAGCAAGAACAAAAACAGGAGCAGCAAGAAGAGGGACAAGACGACCAGGAGCAAGATCAGCAGGATTCGCAGCAAGATCAGTCCAATGAAGGTGATCAAGAACAAGAGAATCAGCAAGGCCAAGGTCAAGGAGATCAGGAACAGAACCAACAGGATCAACCCAGCCAAATGCCAGCTCCAGGCCAGCGAATGACCGAGGAACAGGCTCGCCAGCTCTTGGCAGCCATTGCCCAGGATTCAGAAACCTTGCAGGAGAAATTAGGGCAGATCTTCGTCGCCCCCCCAATACCACCAGTGCAGGATTGGTAATTACTCTTCAGAATTATCTGCAGGGCAGTCAAAAACTAGCTAGCGAATCAGGTTCGTTGCTATCACGGAGAAGACCATGAGTGAAATAAAGAAACTGTTAGTCGTTTTGATACCGATAATCATTTTGGGTGTGGCTGTTGGGCCAGCGATGGCCCAAAGCCAGGAAGTCGTCACCGCCCAGGTGGATCGCGAATCCTTAACAACGAGTGATACGCTTGTGTTGACCGTGGCCATAGATTCGGCTGCAGGAAGTGCCACACCACCATCACTACCCGCGTTAGATGGATTCCAGATTATTGGCAGTAGCAGTGGCACCTCAATGAGCATTGTTAATGGCCATGTAAGCCGGCATGCAACTTTTAATTATTATTTGCAGCCAAGCAAAACAGGCGATCTAGTTATTGGTCCGATTAATGTCCGAGTTGGTGGCACCGACTATAATACAAATCCGATCCAGGTTAGTGTCGTTCAGGGTAACGGTAACCCTACCCAGCCAAGTCAGCCTAGCTCACCATTTGGCTCACTTCCCGGATTTCCAAATCTACCATCCTTAGGCAATTTGTCGGGACTGGGGAACTTGAGCAACCTGTTTAGCAGGCCATCAGCAGGCACGGGATCATCGGTTCAAACTATTCAGGTCAATCCAGCACCAGTGCCAAACGAGTTGATTGGCAAAGACTACTATTTGGAAGCAGTAGTAGACAATGCAGAGCCTTATCAAGGCCAGCAAGTGACTTATACCCTACGTTTTTACCAGGCCACCGAGACCATGGGACAAGCTGAGTATGAATTACCCGGATTCACCGGTTTCTGGAGTGAAATTCAACAGGATCAAGGTCAATATATCCTCCAGGTAGCTGGGAGGGACTACAAGGTGACCGAGCTTTACGCAATCTTGTTTCCAACGGTAGTGGGCGAAGCAAGTATCGATGTGGCGAGCATGTTTGTTCCTGGTGGTTTCTTTTCTAATGGCGGAACAATCACTTCAAACCCAGTAGCTGTCAACGTTCAATCGTTACCGGACGGCGCCCCCGCCTCATTCCAAGGAGCGGTTGGTCGCTACCTTATTCAAGCGGAAGTCGACAAGACCCAAAGCAAGGTGAACGATACTATTAACTGGCATGTCATCCTGGCGGGAGAAGGAAATATCGAGGCAGTGCCAGATCCTTTATGGCCTACTAGTCAAAATTGGCGGGCTTTCGAAAGCGATCCGGTCGTTGCCAGTGAAGTCAAGGAAGGGAGAGTCATTGGTAGCCGTAGCTATGATCGTGTTCTAGTACCGACAGTAGCGGGCCAGTTAACTCTGCCGCCAATCGAATACAGCTATTTCGACCCGACGATGGGTGAGTACGTAACAATTAGTTCCGAGCCAGTTTCAGTGGATATCGAGGAGGATGGTTCCAGGGCAGCAATCAACGCCAATCCCGTAACGACACAGCCAGCCATTGACGATGGCTCCAATGTACCGCCGTCATTGATTCAGTTACAACCCCAAAAAGAAGCGCCGTCCTCCTGGCAATTAGCTAACGAACCGTTGAATCAGAAAACTGGTTTCTGGCTTTTATGGACTCTGCCGCTATTTGCTCTCGTTGGCCATCTCGGATGGAGGCGATGGCAGATGGGCAAACTAAATAATGCCGATCTGCGCACGAGCCAAAAAGCTGCTGGAAAAGCCCAGAAAGCTCTGGCTAATACTCGAAAAAATCCAGAGCAGCATTATGAGGCAGCCGGTCAAATACTCACAACTTATCTTGAAGACAAACTTGGCCAGTCGGTTACCGGATTAACCCATACGGCGCTGGCTGCAATACTTCAAGATAAAGGCGTCGAATTAAAAATTATAGATGATTTGCTTTATTGTTTGACAGTGAGCGAAATGGGGCGATACGCGCCGACAGACATTGGGCCGGCTTCAGAAGGGATATTGACCCAAGTAGCCGAAGTAATTAATAAATTGGAACGCTGTTTGTAATATATGCGTGCGGGAGAAGAAATCATGAAGCAAAAAATGCTATTCATCACGATAACAGGTGTTATATTGGTCGGCGCATTCGTTCTAGCGACGAAGATGATGCAACCTAAAATAACAGCTGATGCTCAGGCGGTCAATGCCGCCAATCAACTCTATGAGGTCGGCAACTTTGACGATGCTATCCGCATCTACCAACAAATTATCGATCGGGGCGTTGAAGACAGCACTCTGTACTATAATCTGGGCAACAGTTACTTCGGCAAAGGTGATCTGGGTAGAGCGATCTTAAACTATCAACGAGCAGCCCTACTCGCTCCGCGGGACTCCGATATTGCCACAAACCTAGCAATAGCCCGCACGCAAGCCAATGCCACAATTGGAGATTCAGCGCCGGGACCATTGAGTATCTTGTACGATCTGACCGGCAATTGGTTAACCCTCAGTGAAACCGCTTTACTGACGATGGCCATCTGGTTCCTAATGGCAATTTTGTTTTTGGCTTGGCGTCTTCAAGAGCGAGGAATTAGCCGAACGATCACTCGAAATGCCTCGATTGTTTTATTTCTCGTGCTGACCGTCGCGGGTTTGTCTCTAGGCAGCCGCCTAATAAGTGAGCGCATATTACCGGAAGGGGTGGTCATCGCTCCGGTCGTAGCCGTCAGCACTGAACCAGGCGAGCAATTTGAATCAGTTTTCAACCTTCAAAATGGTGCCGAAGTTAGCTTAACGGAAACCCTCGGCGAGTGGGCCCGATTGGAAGTTCCCGGCAGTCAGATCGAAGGATGGGTACCACTCGAATCCAACGGTAGTGAGTGGGAACCGCACTCAGGAACCTCTCCTCTAGATATCGATCTGGACCCTGCTCTGTAGCTTTGAGCAGGGACTGGATCCCCCCCTTCAATCATCGTACTGCCGGTCAAACTTTATCAAATAATCTAATGCAGAGCGCTCCTGAAACACGATGCTTATGATAGTCAAAGCGAGCCACAAGAACATCCAGATTGCCGACTCTTCGAAAACCAATCTAAGGGTTTCGGCCGCTCCAGCTTGAATGTTTGTAATGGTGATACGGCCGGTTAATAGCATTAACGATGTAAGAATAGCCCCCGCCCCGACAAAAGCAGTGATGATGATGATGAGATGCTTCTTTACATCCAACATCACCGTGAGGGTCGCGAAGACAATGGCGCTGATGATGCTGGCGATGGAGACAAGAAAGCCAGGAGCAAATCCCAGGGCGTAAAGAATAATCGAGCTAAACCAGTAACCGAAAAAGGCGCCAAGTAACAATATGCCAACGGAATAAAAGAGATAAGAGAAAGCAGCCAATATCAAGCCGACAAGAAAGCCAACTGCCAGGCCAGTTACGCTAACGAGAAATCCCTCACCTAAGACCCAGGAGATGCTTTGTGCGCCCAACCATAGACCAGCAAAAAACCCCCAGACAGGTAAAAGCAATAAAAAGAAACGATAACCGACTAACAAAAAGGCCAAACCCAAGCCAAGCGCGATGAGAGATAGAAGCAGCAATTGTATGAAGTCCACATCACCCTCCTGTGCGCCAGTCGGTAGTTCGGCTCGTCTGTCACTCTTGTTAGCCCAAGGCCCTGGACGGTATCGTCGACAGCTTTCCTTGGCCTTTGTGTCGGTTGAAGTGATTTCGAGTTACGACAATCCGAAGATCGAGGTTTCGGTTATGTCTGGCGCAGCCATATTATAACCCGGATTCTGTGTGACGGGAGATCGAATTCAGGGAATGATGGCGATCCACTTCTGCAGGAGTATAGATACTGCCTTTTCGATTGCTTTGGAACTTAATGACTAACGTCCAATTTCGCAAGGAGATTTTGGTCTCCATCGATTTTTATCCTAAAATCTAGGTGAGGCAAAGTATATGGGCAAACATATTTTGGTAGTGGACGACGATACGTTACTCCGGCGCAGCCTGAGTTTGCAGCTGGAGCAAGCAGGTTACCGGGCCAGTACGGCAGCGACGGCCGAAGATGCGCTCGCTATGGTCCGCCGCGACCGGCCCGATCTGGTACTTTTAGATATCGGTTTGCCTGGCATGGATGGCCTGGAAGCGATGCGTCATCTGCAAAAAGATATGAATGTGCCAGTGATCTTAGTAACCGCCAGGCGGAGGGAACTAGACACAATTTTAGGGCTGGAACTTGGGGCCGACGATTACATCACCAAGCCGTTTAATGCGGACATATTATTAGCCCATGTGAAGGCTGTTTTACGACGCAGCGGCCGCCAACAATCAGCACCTCCTAAGCAAGTAGCTTTGGTCGTTGGCGATCTAATCATTGATCCGGCCGCCCACACCGTAACTATTGGTGACAAGGACGTCGAATTAACGGCCCGGGAGTTTGCCCTATTACACACTTTGTGCCTGGAAGCAGGCAAGGTTTTATCAGTTGACGATCTGATAACCAGGGTCTGGGGCGCCGAGTATTTAGGTGAACCACAAGTTGTATATGTCCATATTCGTTGGCTTCGCGAGAAAATCGAGTCGGATCCAAATAAGCCGGAGCGCATCATCAACGTGCGGGGAGTCGGCTATAAACTGATGACCCAGAGCAGATAATCATGCGTACCCTTCGCGGCCGCTTCATTTTGAGCCATTTATTGCCCATTTTGTTGGTTATCCCCCTTTTTGGTGCAGGCTTGGTATATCTGCTCGAAACCCAGGTCTTGCTAGATGATCTTTCTCAGGATGTCAATGATCAAGCGAGCTTGATCGCCGAAGCCGTCAAGGCCCAGCCTTCGATCTGGCAGGATCGGGACAGAGCGGCATTGTTTATAGCGGGCATCGACCAGCTCCTCGATAGCAGGATCATTCTTTTAGAAAGGAACGGCGACCTCTTCGCTACCAGTGATCCTGATCTGGAAAGCTTGATCGGGCAGCCAATCACTGGTGAATTGCAGGGATTAGAGGTAGCTTTGAGCGGCCTGCCAAGTGTTTTGGTATTTTATAGCGTAACCGGCAATCAGGGGAGGCCCTCGTTCCCGTCCTGGACGTGAACGATCAACTCGTCGGCATCGTCGCTGTTACCGAAACGTTAGAAGGCGTCGCAAGCGAGTTTGGTCAGCTGCGATCCTTAATTATTATTACCTTGGCTATCGAATTAATCCTGGCCACTATCCTGGCCCTCGTATTTGCCGATCGATTGTCTCGGCCGGTCACCGCTGTGACACAAGCCGTAGCAGATATCGCCGCCGGGGAACGAGTCGAGCCGATAGAGGAAGAAGGACCAAAGGAAATCCGGCAGCTGGCAGCGTCTGTCAACATCTTGGCCGATCGATTGCGCACGCTTGAAGAAACAAGGCGCCGATTATTAGCCAACCTGGTTCACGAAATAGGCCGACCCCTGGGTGCGATAAGGGCGGCTATCCAGGCGCTACAAGGGGGTGCCGGCGATGATGCGGATATTCGGGAAGAATTATTAGCCGGAATCGATGATGAGATTCGACGGATGCAGCCGCTTTTGGAGGATCTTTCTCAACTCCATGGGCAAGTTCTTGGCACACTGCAACTAGAGCGCCAGCCGCTAAATTTGAGCGAATGGTTACCTCCTATCCTTTTACCTTGGCGAGCAGCGTCTGAGGAGAAAGGTTTACACTGGCATATGGACATTTCCCCGGATCTACCCACCCTCAATTTAGATCCCAATCGCATGGGGCAGGTTGTAGGAAATTTGTTGAGCAATGCCATAAAATATACCCCGCAAGGGGAGAAGCTTTCGGTGAAGCCCGAACAGAAGGCCAATATGTTCAGATCAAGATTGCCGATACGGGTCCGGGAGTCGTTTATGAGGAGCAGGAAAAGATATTCGAACCCTTCT
>PVMK01128125.1_pt1 | contig 17770 bp, 17 predicted proteins | sample 1853481 | NCBI WGS metagenome assembly PVMK01 (sample SAMN08533507, study PRJNA380276) | Marine sediment metagenome, whole genome shotgun sequencing project. | reverse complement strand
GTTAAAAAACGATGTGGGATAAAACTAAAACCCCCATCGATGCGTCAGATGCGATCGGAAGCTATAACCTTTTTGGTGATCATGATCGACTCCTTTCATATTGTCAGCAACGATACACTAGCTCATTGACTAAAGTCGATCGCCTCTTGAAAACACCGATGCCTATAGTTGGATTAAATCATGTGTTTTTACAAAGACTTACCTACTTATCACCTCTTAAAATCGTTTTGGGGATAGTCCAACAGGATGCTTTGTGATTACAACAGTTTGAATGCGGATCACCTCTTAAAAACACCGATCCCGGCAGCGGCGCATGAGCAGCTGACTCAGGTACTCAATGATGATCAGCTGGCCAGTACCGATACGCTGTTGAACATAACAAAGCGGCAATCCTGTCTTCAGGCGGCTTCGCGGTGCGCTGGTTACCTCAAGTTTTTTATCCAGATAGTTGGCCTTGAAATAATCGACATTTTTGTGGTTCCATTGCTCACACTTTCTACGATGCCATTCCCACTGACATTGCTGATCACCACAGGTCTTCTGCCGATCTTTAAGTCGTGGATGGGGTATAAACCACCGTTTGCATATCCGGCACGGACGTTTGCGTGTGAGGCTCCTGGTCATCGTTTTCCCTCCTGTTAGAGGATTTAAGAAAACGATCTTATTAATAATTACCGTAACCAGATAGTTTAAAGGCTATGAAGAATATCGATGATAAAGTAGATGGAAAAAAATTAGAAGAATTAGATGTTATGGTTTTCCGGGAATAAAATAAAAAAACTATAAGAAGGGAATTAAATTGTCTCGACATATCTAAACTGGGAACATATATAGCCGTAATCGAATCCTGCAAAGGACATGTTTTTATGATAGATTGCTTCTGCCAATCCAAATAATTATAGATTCAAAATTGCTTATCTGGAAAACCGCAACCCGCAATTTCAGTCTAAATCTATAAAGCCTCAATTTATTGCATAACCGAAATCATTCTGGATTAATTGAAACACAGTATACTTATAGCATCCTTCACTGATCTAAGATGTTTGATGGAGTGATCTTATAGCAGAAGACTCCACCTTCCTGAGTCTCAGGATTTAGTGAATTTGTATTAGTGGATGAACTGAACCGCTTCGCGGAACAGAACATTAGAGTTGACTTCCTGTATTCTTGAATGGTAATGGATATTCACTGTCCTGAGATATTGTTGAGTCCGGGGAAGTTCGCCAGCCATGCTCCCAATTTTGGCTGGAAGGAAGAGGACAGTTGAAACTTCACGATCACTGAGATGGTCGTGTACGTCGGGCGCGGCTATTATAAGGAGCATATAATACCCGTATTTAGGCGAGTTGCGCCCTTTCCCCGAGATTTCCCATTTCATATCCATTCTCATTTGCCGGTAAAAGCGGTACAGTTCACCATTTTATCAATCATTGCTATGGGTTATAAACCTGCTGTTGCTCATTATGGATCTGAGCTGTCATCGATATTGTTGGCCAATTTTGAAAACCGCAACAATTGATAAAACGCTATTCTATGAAATCCGAAATAAATTGGAACATTTGATATTACAGATATAGCCGTAACCCAAACACTAATTACAAACCCTGTTTTTTCATTTCAGGATGTGGTAAATCCACAACATTGCGCATGATCGCCGGTTTGGAGAAAATTTCCGAGGGGGATGTCCGCATCGGCAGCCGCGTCGTGAATGATGTCGCTCCCAAGCACCGGAATGTGGCCATGGTTTTTCAGAACTATGCCCTCTATCCCCACATGGATGTATTTGGTAACATGTCCTTCGCGTTAAGGGTGAGCAGGACGCCTAAGGCGGAGATTGAAAAGCGTATCAAAGAGGTTGCAGATATTTTAGAGCTCGACAACCTGCTTGAGAGACATCCTTTCGAGCTGTCCGGTGGTCAGCGTCAAAGAGTTGCTATGGGAAGAGCTATGGTTCGGAATCCGCCCGTCTTTCTGTTTGATGAGCCGCTTTCCAACTTGGACGCAACGCTACGTATCCAGATGCGTACGGAAATCAAACGGCTGCATCAGAAAATTCAATCCACCATTATTTATGTAACCCATGATCAGGTGGAGACCATGACCCTGGCCGACAGGATTGTTGTCATGCACAATGGATACATCGAACAGGTTGGCAAGCCCATAGAGCTCTTTCAGAAACCCGTGAACACCTTTGTGGCCGGATTTATCGGCACGCCTCCCATGAACCTGGTTCCGGCCAGAATTATTCGTAAAGACACCGGGCTGAAGCTGGATTTCCATGGAAAACTGCAGGTCCCCATTCCTGAAAAGTCAGATGCGGAGATCCAGGGTGGGATGGAAGTTATCATGGGTCTCCGGCCGGAGGACCTGACGATTGATAATGGAAACATCAGATTCCCGGAAGAATGGAAAGTGGATGGCGTTGTTGAGGTAGTCGAACCTCTTGGCAGTGAAACCTATATGCATGTGGAGCTGCAGGGAGAAATATTCAAAGCCAAGAACGAAGGCAGAAGACTTGTTTGTCATGGCGACGAGATAAATCTGGTCATGAATCTGGAGCACCTCTACACTTTTGACTCTAACACTTCCCTTTCAATCTATTGATCCTTCCTGAAAGACTGAAAGAACTGAACGTCTCGAAGGGAACAAGTCCCCTTGAGATCAGCCCTCCACCCTTTGATCTTAAGAAAGATTCTGGAAAATTCAGGGTCAAATTTGATTGCTCATTTAGTGAAGGAATTGAGTCATCTTCCCCGCCCAGGAAAGATACACTTCATCTCTGACCCGGGTGATGCCAACGTGCAGTACTTGTCTTTCACTTTTTCAATTGTCCCTTTTTTCACAAATCCCGCTACCCTAATTTAAACTCAAAAACAACTTCGCCTAACCAATTTTATAGATAACCGCATCTTACAAATCAGCCATCAGTTCGGCCGCATCATCACGCATGGCTTCAGATTCTTCACGTCCATACCCCAGGTCCAGGGCGGCTGACAATCCGGCAATTTTCCCTTCCAACCATGCACGGTTCACACCCTGGCTACCACCGGCCCCTCCTGCAACATACATGTCGGTGTCAACCCGCATGTAGGCATTGGTCACAGGTCGCCTGGTAAATTGGTGAGGGGATTCCAAAATAAATGTACCCTCACAAGTCCGCTGAAAGAGCAGTTCGTTGGCAGGTGTCAGCCCTCCGGCAATACAAAGAACATCACAGGGAAGCTTCAGTTTTGTTCCGGACTTGATGCTTTTTAAGGAGCTCACCGGTTTTAGAAGAACCCCCTTGATCCGGCGCCGGCCTGCGGCTTTCACAAGGATATGCCCGGGATACAGGGGGACATTCGCCTCTTTTAGTTTACGGGCTTCGGGAAATGACAAAACTTTCTCATCTGAGCGATCATCAATAATTCCGGTCACGGTCACACCAGCGTCCATCAGTTGGCTGGCAACCGTATACCCCTGTTTGTGGCAGGTTGCCACAACCGCCTTACGCCCCGGACGTATATAATAACCATGCATCAAGCGCTGCAAGGCGCCGGCTGTAAATATTCCGGGAAGATCGTTGTTTTCGAATATCATGGGGTTCTCATAGCTGCCGGTAGCAACAATGACTCGACCCGGCTTCAATTCCCAGAATTCTGCGGGTCGAGACACCGCCAGGATGCCTTCATCATACCAGGCAAATGCGGTGGCATTCTTGAGAACGCGGCAGTTCATCGATCCCTCAACCTCTTGAGCCAATTTCTTTGCATAGTCACATCGATTTGTTTTGGTTTGACTCCCAGGAACTTCAATAACAGAGGTGTCGTAGAGTGCCCTGCCGCCCAGCACGCTTTCCCTTTCCACAAGCCAGACCTGTGCACCTGCCTGTGACGCGTGAAGGGCTGCCGATAATCCGGCAGTACCGCCTCCGACAACGAGAATTTCAGGTGCCGCTACCCTCCGTTTTGACGGTGAGGGATTATGATCCTCGGCCAGGGTGCCGATACCGGCCATTCGCCTCAGAAATTTTTCCCAAATATGATATGCCCACCTGGGCCGGATGAAACGGCGATACTGAAAGCCGGGCCGAACGAGGAAATCCAGAAAACCCGCCAGAGATGCTAAATCAAACTTTAAAGACGGCCAGGCATTTTGTGATTCCACTTGCATGCCTGATCGTACCGGCTCCATGCAGGTGCGCACATTCGGGACGCCGTCCACACGCATCAGACAGTGGGAACAATGACCGAACAGACAGAACAAACCTCTGGGTCGATGATATTTGAAGCTGCGGCTGAAAATTCGTACGCCCGCTGCGTATAAAGCGACCGCAATCGTTTCTCCCTCATAAGCGGTGATGCGCCGACCATCAAATTGAAAGGAAACCTGGTTGCCCCGGTTAATAGTGAGTTCAGGGTGGTTCGTCATTCGGAGCTCATATTCCATGTTCCTTAATCTCCCGTCTGCCGTTGCGGGTTGTCCTTCGCCAGGCCGATTATTGTCGGCTCCGTGATTAAATCACCGGTCGTAAACCTTGCCAGGCTGAATGGACGAATCTCGACCGGGGCTTCGCCGCTTACTATCAGTTCAGCCATCAGCTTTCCGCCCGGCTGGAGAACCCATAAATCCATAGCCCCCCCATCCGGCATTCAGGAGGAATCCTTCCACCCCTTCAACATCGCCCAACAAAGGTCCCCGATCGGGTGTTTTGCTGACCACACCGGCCCACTGGCGCATTAATTTTGCACTGTGCATTCCCGGGAAAAGCAACACAAATTTACGGGCCATGTCCTGAGCGGCCTCCCTTGTACTCTTCAACCCGGCAAAAGGGGAGAGATTTTCCGGTTCCGCACCGCCGGCAAACTCACCTCGCGCGGTCTGGTGCATGTAACCCATAAAGTGGGGTGCGGAAAGTGCTACTGAAAGAAAAGGTTTGAGAGGTTCGGTCACGATCATTTCCAGACGAAAAATTTCCAGTGGGAGTTCAACACCTGCCATATTGGCAACCTGTTTAGCATGGGCTCCGGCAGCATTCACAACGGTCCGGGTTTCAATGTCCCCTTGAGTTGTCCTCACCATCGCGACCTTTCTGGATTTTACAATGATATCAACGGCCTCAGTGAAGGGGAATATGTCCACTTTCAATCGCCGGGCTGCACGCGCATAGGCCCATACCACGGCATCATGCCTGGCAACACCACCGTCTTTTTGGAAAATACCTCCGGTTACTGTCCGGGGGTTTAGGGCTGGAATTAACTTTGTTACGACATCTGCACCCACCAATCGGCAACTGAGGCCGAATTCGCTTTGTCGTTTAATGTTGGTCCGGCACAAGGATAATTCTTCCGGAGTTGATGCCAGAACCAGATACCCGCAGCGAGTAAACATGACATTAAAATCCAAATCATGTGAAAGTGTCTCCCATATCTGCAAACTGCGGTCAAAAAGGCGGATCCATTCCTTGGATCCAAACGCCGAACGGATCATCTCGCCGTTGCGTCCGCTGGCACCGCTGCCGAGATAACTTTTTTCAAGTACCGCCACCCTGTGCAAACCGACTCGAGCAAGGTTGTAGGCCAGCGACAGGCCCTGAACCCCGCCGCCGATGATCACCACGTCATAATTCTTCTTCATCTTTTCCTCGTTCAATTTCAGTCGCCAACCATCCCAATGGGATCGGCTCTACGGGAGGACGCATTGTGGGTACCCGGAGTTCTTCGATGGATTGGCCGGTCTTATGTACGAACAGTTTCAACACGTTGGCCGCACACATTTTGCCCTGGCAGGGTCCCATGAATGCCCCAGTGAAACGCTTGAGGGTTTCTATATGATCATACCCCTCTTCAATTGCCCGGATAAGATCCGCTTCCGTCAGATCCTGACAATAACAGATCATCTTTTTCGACATATTTTAAATCTCCTGCGACTTATGGTTCAAGTCTCGCGCCCTCTATTTTGGATAATTGTCAATCAATGGGGCGATTGGTTCATATGGGCGGAGGAAATGCGTTTTTGCGAGAGGCGATATCGGGCCTTAATAGAACTCTACCTGTTTCTCAACCGTCTAGAAAAATTCTTATGTCCCCTAAACGTGTGCCCTTTTCATGCGTTATGCACCTATCGATTTTTGGAAAGAAGAATATCCACCATCTCGGCAAATCCATACCCCCCTTCCCGCTTCGTTACCCAGGCGGGTGAGTGATCCATCATGCCTTCGAACTGTAAAACATTGGCCACACCGACCGAATGCGGAAAATAAGAGAACATGGGCACGTCGTTGGGAGAGTCTCCGATGAATATGCCCGGTCTTTCACATCTTCCAGACGGTGGCTGAAGACCTCTTCAAACATCATCCCCGTCATGGTGAGTTTATCGTAATTGCCGAACCATCCGTTGATTGGATTTTAAACGTTATTGGATTCAATATCCATACACCTTGCAGGCGACGATACATATCCTTGCTTCACAAGCTCCCCGCAACGGAAAAACAGACCACTATCCACGTGCGATACATAATTATAAATAAATCAGGGACTCGTTGATCACAAAATCCCTTTTTCTTAACTCGTTGATAAATTCCTCCGCCGGCAGCATGGTTTCAATTCCATCGACTCCTTTTTTCATGGCTTTACCTTCCGCCAGCATCTGCGCACCGATAGAAAGAGGAATACCGACATTTTTCGAATACGCCCGCTGCCCACCCCACTTTTCCATAGGCGGATGACTGGTAACAAATCGGCAAATGACCCGGTTGCCGTTTAAGCGGCCGGTCACTTCTACCTGCACGGAATATCCCCAGATCTCGGTCTGATCACCTTCAGGGGAATTCAATAAATAGTGTCTGGTAAATTCCAATGGTTGGATCTCCCGGTCTTCAAATCGGACAGGTTCTGAAGTATACATTCCGTAATCATATAATGCTTTGACAAACCCCATGGCTCGCGGTGGAAAACAGCCGCGAATATAAACGCGTTTCACACCTGGAATATTTTTCGATAGCGTTTGGGATTCTCCATGCGGTACATAATACGTGGTTTGCCTACCGATGGGTTGGGGAAAATCCACGGTTCTGGCTCCGGAAAACGGGGGATTGGCAACCAGCTTTCCGCTATCGTAATAGAAACGATTCTCGGTACGCGGATCAAACTCCCACAAAATGACATGCAAAAGGCCCGGGGAATGGGCAATCGACCGGAATGCAGCAAAATCGATATCAATTTGTTCCACGCTTTCCAGCCGGTCGACACCAAGCTGCGCCAGAATATTGGTGATTCCGGGTGTAATCCCGACACCGCCGACCACCGAAATCTCTGCAGCTTTAGCCTCAGAATCAAGCGCCAAGGTTTCTTCGTGGGGACTGATAAGATCCAGCATATCCACTTTTGCAATAATTGCGGCCTTGATGGCATGTTCACAGCAGGTCCTGGGCAAACCATTGGCGACGATATCGTAGCCGGATATAAGTTCGGCTGTTTCATCGACATTTTCTGCATTGATCTTTACGACCTTTAACCGCTCATCTCCCAGTTCCCCGGTAAACCTTTCAGCTTTTGCGATATCGATATCCGCCACCATGATCTCATCAAACTCACTGGTGTTAACAAGATCGATGGTCGTTTCACCGGCCATGGCGCCAACACCGCCTAATACTAGAATTTTTTTCATCAATTATGTCTCCTCTAACGGTATTTGTTGATCGTTATTCATTGCGCTGATTTTTATGCAGCAAGTTTAATCCATGCCTATCCGGATGTTGCCCATAAATTTTTTTAACTAATTGTTTTTATGGATAATTTGGCATTAATACATATTTGATGCATGTTTTTTTTTGAAAACCAGTATTTCCAATAAGTTATACCATCTTTATAAAATATTTTGTGAGTTAACCGGATAGGCATGGTTTAATCCTTACTTCTATAATTAAAAAGCACAATATTTGGAATAGAATCTACCTGTTGGGCTTTATCCCATGGTCACCTTTTACAGAATCCAAAAAATCATCTCAGTTCACACTGCGTTTAATTCATAAATCGGGGCATGGCCCCGTGGTTAGGTGTGCTTGCCACCGCATTGTAAACCATGGCCGTCAAGGTGATCAGATCAAATACAGGGAGATTTACCGCTTTTTGGATCAGGTGGGCAAAAGGCGGCATGTCGGTACATTCCAAAACGAGTGCACCTATGTCCGGATTTTCCCGTACCAGGGAAGTGGCAACGGAGGCCACCTCGGCTTCCAGTTTGGTAATATCAAGCGTCTGTCGTTTTTGTTCGATGATCACCTCCCAGAACTCACTTTTCCCTTCCATGCCGGCGATGCACATCGATACACCTTCCGCCCCTACGGCACGCAGGTGATCCGGGGTTAGACCGTTTTTGCTGGCGACCACAACCCCAACTTTCCGGTTGCCGCCCAGCATGCGGGAAACCATTGGTATCTGTATAAGGCTGGAAATATAAACAGGGATATCCACGGCGTCTGCAATCTCTCTTTGAAACACGGCCATAAAACCACAGCTTCCGGTAATTGCAAGGACGCCCTCTTGTTCAAGCTCACGAGCCGCTTCAATAAAGGGTTTCAGGTGGCTTCGATCGGGTTGCCCCAGAAGCTCAGGCACCCTGGCACCTTTGACAATTTTATAGATCACGGGAAAATCAAAAGTGGTCGCGTTTTTGATGTGCCCCGGAATCTTGGCAAAACTCGAATCGAGGCCCAAGACACCTATCGGAAAACCATAGATGTTTCGCCCGCCTTGTAAAATCATGATTCGTTTTCCTTATTTATTTAACCGTAACAACCGGACATGGCGCGTTGAGGATCACATATTGGGCAGTGGAACCGAAGATTAATTTACCAACTTTTGACCTCCTTCGGACGCCGATAAATATTTGATCAATTTGGTGTTCTTCCGCATATTTTACCAGATCTTCTCCCGGCTCCAAACCACGCTCCGACAGATGGGCTTCACATAGAATATCATCTTTTCTGACAGTGATTTTTGCATCTTTTAGATCTTTTCCGGCATTTTCGAATTCTCTCAGAGTCACCTGATGTCCGCTTTCCATCGAGGTCAACAAGTAAATCTTAGCATTTACGGCTTTCGCATGTTTCTTAGCCAGATCCAAAGCCGCTTTAGCGACATTTGAACCATCGTAGCACACCATCATTTTCATTGTATTCTCCATTATTCCTTGGCTCCAAAAATTTTTAGCAGCTCAACGACATCTATATGATGTGAATATGCTGCAAACTCCAGAGCCGTCTCACCACTCTTGGTTTTAGCGTTAATGTCGGCACCCTCGTCTATTAAAATCGCCACATTCCCCTTATGCCCCCAGCGTGCTGCATTCATTAAGGCAGTTTCGCCGTATTTATTTTCTTCATTAACCTTGGCGCCATTATCTATTAAAAACGACAGAACATCGGATGTTGATTCCCTGGCATACTTTGACGCATCGATCAAAGCGGTATTGCCTGCATTATCTTTGGCGTGGACATCGGCGCCATTTGCAATTAATAGCTCTACAATCTTGCTATGGCCTTTTATGGCGGCCTTCATTAAAGCAGTATCACCCTGATTATCCTGGGCGTTGAGGTTGGCCCCTTCAACTATCAACCACTCAACTTGTTCTTTTTGGCCTCGGTAAGACGAATCAATTAAAGCAGTAACACCGTATTTATTTTTAGAATTAACATCGACTTGTTTGGTTTCTATTTCCAGTATTTCATATTTGCCCTCAACGTTCAAAACAACTTTTTCCCTTAAAATTATTTTTATGGTTGCATTTTGAACAGTCTCACCCGCTCGGTATAATTTTTGTTTCCGTTTGGTCGCCCCCTCAATAATAGCGTATGCGCTGACACCATTCCCTGTAATGGTTCCCCAAAGCTTTAACTTTAAATTAGTTTTTTTAAGTGCTGGGATATTAATTTTTTCAGGTGTTGTTTCCACCCCTGTGGCGGTGTCGAATAGATTACCTTCAATAACTGTCTGGTTGTAGGAAATCGATGGATGCGTTTCGTTTGCGAGAGTGGATACCTTTGGGGTATGTGCTCCTGTTAGATGAACATAATCAGGCCGGCCGGCTGTTTTCTTGTAATAAATATGTAAACCCAGGTATGCAGCTGTGGTTATCAATGAGAGGCTTATTATTGAAAAAGCAATTCTATTATGGCCCATGGGGATTTGCCCTTTCTCCTTGGGAACCATCTGTTTGTCGGTAGAAGAAAGTGCTTCAATAATAACAGCATAGAGGAGTTTTATGGTCCCATGCTGCGGATTGGCGAGACTGCATGCCTTTTAGACGGCAATTTCATAGGATCTCAATTTTTAGGCGAATGGAAGGTTATCCTCCATAAAAGGGAGAAGTGTTCCCAGGCCTTTCTCTTTAGCCCGATCTAAAACCACTGTCGCCATAAAGACATCATGAATAGCCACGCCAACGTTAAAATCGATAATGCGTTCTTCCCGGTTCTCTCGTCCCGGTTTTTCCCCGACAACAATTTCTCCCAATTGTCCATACGAATCAGGCAACGGAGCATAGTAACCGTCGGCTCCCCCTACAAAACTGTTGAATTGTGCCCAATCATCAACAATAAATTTATCCACCTTACTCAGGGTTTCGAGTTCCCATCCACGGGTATGGACGGGCAGCGCAAGCGCCCCCTTGCCGACCCATTTTTCCTTAAAAATCCGTTCATCGAGGTGCCCTGTGGCCGTCACGATGATATCGGCGCCTTCAATGACCTCCTGGACGGATTGTCCCTGCTCGACTCGAAAAGGGACGTGTCCGTTCATCAAAGTTATAAATCTCTGTGAGACTTCCGCATTGGTATCAAAGACCTTAGCGACTTCTATTTCCGGCAGCACTTCCTTCAGGCTCAGCAAATGATAGCGTCCCTGAATTCCGGCCCCCACAATGCCGAGGACTTTGGCATCTTTGTTTGCCAGGTATTTCGCTGCCACAGCAGATACCGCCGCTGTCCGCAGATTGGTAATGTAGCCGCCATCCATCACAACCAGGGGCTGTCCGGTGTTGACATCATTGAGCACAATGAGTCCCATGATAGTGGGTAGGCTATATTTATAATTTCCCGGAAAGCCGCTCACCCATTTCATGCCACCGGCCTTTTTGCGGGGAAGATAAGCCGGCATGGCGTGTATAAAGGAATCTCTCAGCGGATGAATGCCGGGCTTCGGGGGGATTCTCAAACTGTTTGAGGCCATGTTCTCTCAGGACATCCTCCACGATGGAAATTGCGTCTTTCATTGTCAATCCGACTTCAATCACTTCTTTTTGTGACAGGTAGAGGAACTCGATATTTTTCATAGGTTTATTGCCTCACATGTTTTCGGAGAAATGCGGCCATGACTATTCAGTCTTTTTTTCAAAATACTTCTTGGCCATACCCGCAGCCAATAGGATGATTAGACTCAAGAGAACCAACAGGGTGGACACAGCTGCAATGGTTGGATTAATTTCTGTTCTTATCCCATCCCACAACTTCTTCGGAAGAGTGGACAGGGTGGGGCTGCTGATGAAGAGCGCGATTATCAATTCATCAAATGAAATAAGGAAAGCAAAAAGGCCGGCTGAAATCATACCCGGCAACGCCAATGGAAAAACAACCCGCCTGAGTGTTGTGATCCGGTTCGCGCCAAGGCTCCTGGCCGCATGCTCCAATTCCACGTCAATTCCACGCAGGTTGGCGGTCATTACGATCACCACAAATGGAAGCGCCATAATTGTATGGGCCAAGGTGAAGCCAATCAGCGTTCCGATCAGTCCCAGGTCCGAATAGATTTTATAAACGGCCACGGCGGTAACCAGAACAGGCGTGACCATCGGGGAAATGATAAAGGAATTGATAATGTTCTTTCCGGGAAAACGTCCCCGAATGAGCCCATAGGCAGCCAGACTTCCCAGGGTGGTTGCAAAGATGGTCACCAAAACCGCCACCTCAAAACTCGTTATCGTGGCGGCCACCCACTCCTCGGTTTGAAAGTAGTTCAGATACCATTGCCAGGAATATGTTTTGGGGGGAAATTCCAGAAAACGGGCACCGCTAAAAGAGATGGGAACAACGATAAAGTTGGGCATTATAAGAAAAAAACAGACAAGCCCGCAAAATGTGTAAAAGATTGCGTTCTTCAGGGCTTGCCAAATCTTCTCACTGAACAGCTCTTTTACCATCATTCTTATTCCCCCTGCATACTTTCAATGCTCATGAATCGATTGTAGATAAGATAGAGGCTGGTGGTCACAATCATCAGCAGCAGCGAAAGCGCTGCCCCGAAGGCCCCAATTAAACGTCTCTGCAATCTCAAGCGGAATGACCTGGGAGATCATGGTATCCTTTATACCGCCCAAAAGGGCTGGGGTAACAAAGAAGGCAATGGCCAGGATGAACACCAGGAGGCAGCCGGCCCCCACGCCCGGCATGCTCAAGGGCAGATATACCCTGAAAAATTGCTTGTAAGGTGGCGCGCCCAGACTGGCAGCAGCCTGGGTGAGTTCCTTGGGAATACCGCTCATCACCGAATAGAGAGTCAGAATCATGTAGGGGAGCATGAAATGAATCATGCCCACCAGCACACTGAAGCGGTTAAACAGCATGGGCAGCGGTGTCGATATGATGTCCCCTTTAAGGAGCATCTGGTTGATGACACCGTTGTAACCAAGCAGAGCCATCCAGGCGTACATCCGCACCAGTATGCTGGTCCAGAAGGGGAAGAGAACCACCGGGAGGAGAATATTTCGGATCGTTGGCGGTACATTGGCAAAGAGGTAGGCAACCGGATAGCCGATAATCAGGGCCCCCAGGGTGGTGAGGATGGATATTTCAAAAGTTACACGCAATATACGCAAATAAACCGGTCGCGTGAAAGCCTTCACGTAGTGCTCGGTGGTAAAGGAGGGATCAAAAAAACTGTTGAGCAGGAAAGTCGCAATGGGATATACGAAAAAGCATAACAGGAGCACCACGGCCGGGGCAACAAAGGCAAAAACAGTTACCTTTTCCCAGCGTTCCAAACGGGCAAGTTGCTTTACAAACGGACGTTCAACCGCAACCGTTTCTGCCTGACGCATTGCTTCCGCCATTTTCTATGCACTCCTGAACTTTTTCCGGGTTAAGAAACGGTCAACCCTCACCCATGTTTAAAAGATAGGCGAGGGTCGTCAAAGGCGCTACTGGAGCTTCCATTCACGCCAGCGCTCAAGCATATCGACATATTGGGTCGACCACCATGAAAAATCGCATTTTATCATTTTGTCCGCATGTGTGAGGGGCATCCTCTCAAGAATCTCCTTGGGGAGATATTTAAGGGATTTAGTATTAACAGGCCCATAGTCGATGTATTGGGATAAACGCCAGTTATTCTCCGGGAAAGTCGCCCAGGCGATAAAAAGCATGGCGAGATCCTTTTTTTCGGCGCCTTTGGGGATATACCAGGCATCCGATACCATCTGCGCACCTTCCCAGATGATAGCAACCGGGACGCCTTCCTTTTGGACCGAAGCGATACGCCCGTTCCATCCGGTGGCCATGACAACTTCTTTGTCAGTCAGGAGTTGAGGCGGTTGGGCCCCCTGGGTCCACCAGACATTGACATGCGGCTTGATTTCATCTAATTTTTTAAAGGCACGTTTGATCTTATCTTCCGTCAAAGGGTAAATCTTGTCTTTGGGAACGCCGTCTGCGAGCAGGGCCAGAGGGATATTGTAGATGGGGTTGTCGCGCATGGACCTCCTGCCGGGAAATTTTTTCACATCCCAGAAATCAACGGCACTGGTGGGAGCCTTGTCGCCGGGAAAAACATCGGTCCGGTAGCCCAGGGTCTCACACCAACTTATGGTGCTCATGTACCACTCCGACACAAAAAAAGGATCGACATCTCTGGCATCAATGATGTTATAATCCATCTTTTCCAGGAACCCCCTGTTCCCTCCGAGATCATCCAGTTTATAGGCGCCGCCGTCCACTATATCCCAGGTGACTTTTTTGGCTTTGACCATGGCCATGACCTTCGAAATGGCTGCGGGACTATCTTCGATAATCTTGATACCGAATTCCTTCTCAAAAGGTTCATAATACGCCTTACGTTGTGCATCCTGATAAGAGCCTCCCCAGGAAGTGATCACTAAGGAACTGCCTTTGTACTTTTCCAGTTCGGCCTTGACCTGCTCCATCGTTAGGGGACCACCGGCAGTGGCTGTAAGCACCCCGGCCAAGGTGAACAGTATAGATAAACCCATGATCATAAAAATTTTTTTGTGAGACAATCTTCTTTCCATAATACGTTACCTCCTTTTGTTTGGTCTGTGCGGTTAATTGTATGAGTGCGGAGGAACCTCCGACTCTACCAACAACATCTCTTCTTTTTCCCAGCCGACAGCGGTGGTTTCACCCTTTGCCAAGAGTTTTCTACCTTTGCGGTTGGTCGCTTTCACATTGAGTTCAATTGAATTACTCAGTTCAATACGGTATTTGGTAAACTCGCCCAGGTAGAGGAATTCCTGCACAATCCCTTCGTAGGTGTTATCAACGTGTTTGGCGCGCTCTCCCAGCAGTATCTTTTCCGGTCGAAGCGAATAGGTCGCCCATTTTTCGGGATGAGCGAATGTATCTCGAAAGAAACACTTCGCTGTAATAGCCTCATCCAGTTGAATCGTGCATCCCTTCTCTTCCTTCGAGACAACCTCCCCGGTCAGGAAATTGGTTTCTCCGATGAAGTCGGCCACAAACCTGTTTTCCGGCAGATTGTAAAGGTCATCCGGTGTTCCCACCTGAATAATGCGTCCCTCATTGAAGACACAGATCCGATCGGACAGGGTCAAGGCCTCTGCCTGATCATGGGTGACGTATAAAACGGTCGTGCCGAGCTGGGAATGAAGTGACTTCAGTTCAATCTGCATGTTTTCTCTGAGTTTGGCATCCAGGGCCCCCAAAGGTTCATCAAGTAGAAGCAGCGTGGGCTCAAAGACGATCGCTCTGGCCAGGGCAACCCGTTGCTGCTGGCCCCCACTGAGCTGATTGGGCCGCCTGTTTTTAAACTCTGTGAGTTTAACCAGGTCGAGGGCCCATGCCACACGTTCTTTGATCCTTTCTTTGGAAGTACGCCGCATTTCTAAAGGAAACGCGATGTTATTGGCCACGCTCATGTGAGGGAAAAGGGCATAATGCTGAAACATCATCCCAATGTTTCGCCTGTGGGCGGGAATAGTGACAATGGAGTTCCCACTTACCCGGATGTCACCGTAGGTGGGGATTAAAAAACCAGCAACCATCATCAATGTGGTGGTTTTACCGGAACCGCTGGGTCCGAGGAAAGTGAGAAATTCTCCGGCCTTTATATCAAGGTTGGCATCCTTAACAGCTTCGAACTTTCCAAAATGTTTGGAAAGATGATCAATTTCGATTGGCGCCCCTTTTTTTTCTGTGGGTCGGCTGTCGGACATCAACACCCCCTTAGCCTGAGGTTAATTGCAAATTGGAAGGCGGAACAAAGGTACTGGTGATTATTGTAACTGAACCGTAATAGCAACCGGTAAATTAAGATTAGGATGATTTAAAGGTGATTGCCCATCCTTAGTTGATAATAACAAAATAAGATAAGATAAATATTTATTGTTGACAGATTGTATACATTTAGTTTTAATTGGTGTCAACAAAAAAATGAACTCTATTCAAATTTAGTTTGGAGGTATTCAGGATGATCTTAGAAGGAGGAGCAAATATATATGGAATACCAATTGGCGTTTTAAGCCTTGAATCGTATTTTGCCAAACCGCCCGGACACATTAAAAACGCGAGTACCTTTGATTTTCCCGTAACCTTTAAGGTTGTTAAAGGGGCCACAACTAAAAAAGTCGTTGATCATGGGGATCGATCCCTCCTGGAACCTTTTATCGCGGCGGCACAAGAACTCGAATCGGAAGGGGTTGAAGCGATTACAGGAAGTTGCGGATTTCTCGCCCTATTTCAACGGGAAATAGCAGACGCTGTCAACATCCCGGTTTTTCTTTCAAGCCTTATACAGGTTCCCTTGGTGTACTGCATGCTGAAACAAAATCAAAAAGTCGGAATCTTAACGGCTAAAAAGGACAGTCTCACTCAGCAACATCTACGCGCTGTTGGGGCCGAGGATATCCCGGTATGCATCGCCGGAATGGATAACCAGGAGGAATTCTGTGACGTAATCATTGAGAATAAACGAGTTGCGCTTGATTTTGACAAATTTGAACAGGAACTTCCATCCATCATAGAGGGGCTGGTCGGCCAAAATCCGGACAGTGGAGCGATTGTTCTCGAGTGTACGGACATGTCCTATTTCGCCCCTTTGATTCAGCAAACGGCCAACCTCCCGGTTTTCGATATCGTAACCCTTACCAACATGGTGTACCAGGCCGTGGTAAGAAAACCGTTTGTGGGGATTATCAAATTTGAAAAGGAACTTCTATCCATCGTAAAGGGGCTGGTCGGACAAAATCCGGACATCGGAGCGATTGTCCTCGAGTGTACGGATATGTCCTATTTCGCCCCTTTGATTCAGCAAACGGTTAACCTCCCGGTTTTCGATATCGTAACCCTTACCAACATGGTTTATCAGGCCGTGGTAAGAAAACCGTTTGTGGGAATTATGCCCCTATGAGTAAGGGAATTTACAAGGGAGAACCTTAACCGATGCGTAAAGATATTTGCAGTTTAATCCGAAACGACATTGTTCATCTTAAGATAAAACCTGGTGAACCGCTCAATGAGATCAGATTGGCCAAAGAGTTACAAGTCAGCAGAACACCGATTCGAGAGGCACTTCTACGTCTCTCATCGGAAGGGTTGGTTACCATTACACCCAATCTTGGAGCCAGGGTTTCAGAAATAAATCTTCGTGATTTTAGTGAGCTGATCGAATTCAGAATAATATTGGAGCGCGGTGCGGCTCACCTAGTCGCCATAAATTCAACTGAGGATGACCTTTGTGCAATGAAGCAACTACACGATAAAACACAATCTGAAAATACCGAAGACCTGGACAGGTTGACGGATTTAGACTCTGAATTTCATTTCATCATTCGGCGTGCGGCTCATAACCAGTTGCTGGAAAAGCAAATGGAAGTTATCCAAATTAAATTTACATGGCTGATGCGGTCCTACCATTATAAGCCCCACTTTGTAATGATTAAGATGCTGGACATTATCGGAGCAATGGAACAACGCAATTCAGAAGCCCTGGAACGGATGCTGGTCGAACATGTTGAGCACTTTGTTGACAGATTAAAGGAAGAAACGATGGGAAAATTTTGATTAGGGAATCCGATGGTGTCCCATAATTGGTAATCAGCGCCAAGTGGTTGTAACAAGAAAATTAACAAAGGCACACCGAATATTTCGGCAAATAGAGCCATGATAAAAGCGGAGAACATCCCTTTTGAGCGCCACTCGATTCGATCACGAAAGGGCAAAAATACAGCTGCATTGATTATAATGGCAGCGTATATTCCCCAATGGCCCATTATATATAGAATGGCAAAAGTACATGTTTCAAATGCATATCGCAAGGATTTTTAAATCATGATCTGGCATGTTCTGATACTGGTAAATTCATGCTTCAATCTAAGCTAATGCTTTTGCAGATTAGCCAATGACAAATATACACAATTTCAGCCTTGCAATAATTGTGTATATCGTGCCTGTATCGAATCTTTTCAATCAATTGATTTTATGGTGTATTTGTTCAGGTAACACACAATCGATCCGTCTGATTTTGCAATAAATCGCAATTTTTCA
>PVMK01127225.1_pt1 | contig 17770 bp, 18 predicted proteins | sample 1853481 | NCBI WGS metagenome assembly PVMK01 (sample SAMN08533507, study PRJNA380276) | Marine sediment metagenome, whole genome shotgun sequencing project. | reverse complement strand
CCAATCAGATAGGCCGCATCGCCATATTTCTTCCGTACAAGCTGTCCAACATTTAACTCACCACGAGCACTCATTTCCGTGGCGCGCGCATCACCGATATGTGAGTTATGTTCCCAGACCACGGCCTTTGCATCCGGGCCTCTGAAGTCGAGGACAGACTGCAAGGTTTCAAACATGTGCTGGTCACGTTGGTTCCAGGAGTTATTCTCAGCATAGTACATGGTGCGATAATAGCGTTCAGCATCACTGACCACGCGTGCATTTTGTTCTGCATTGAAAAAGCGTTCTCCGTCTGCTCTGGAATATTCCATGCGCTTATTGTGTAAATCCTTTAATGTCGCCAATACTTCTTCCTCACATTCCCTGTACTGTTTGGTGAGGGTGACGCGACTATACATCGAAGGATCACTGGCCCATGGCATCAGGCATCCATAGCGTAACCGTGCCACTTCTGCTGTTTGAGGGTCGACTGTATCCAAATAATGTAGGACGACCTCAATGGAAGTGTACAAGCTATACAGATCCAAACCATAAAAACCCACCTGCTGATCAGGATCTTTTACGGTGGCGTTATGAGCTTTTAACCAATTGATAAAATCCAGCACAGAATGATTGGCCCACATCCAGGTGGGAAAGCGGGAAAACGGCTGACTTTTCAGGAACGGATCAGGCGACGAACCATGAATATAGTGATCAATATACGCCGCATCCGGCCAGTCGGCTTCTACCGCAATAATAGTCACACCTTTCTTTTCGATCAGCTCCTGTGTGATTCGCGCACGCATATCGTAGAACTCGGCAGTGCCATGTGAGGCTTCACCCAGCAATATCAGGCGACTATCACCGATGCGCTCCATCAGATTATCCAAATTGACATGATCAATACTGGCAAAGTGTTCACTCGATTGGTAAATCAATTCTGGCAGGCTTGCTTCGATATCTTCCTTTGCGGGTTTATGCCCAGCTTCGTTTTCCCAACCAGCAGCGCCAATCAACGGTACAAAACGTACACCGCCCATATCTTCTTCCTGATATTCATGCTCGCTAATGCGACGAAGCCGGAGAAGTTTCTGTGTGCGCAAGGTAGAGCCTATCGGGATAACCAGACGACCACCGATTGCTAACTGTTCTTTCAGGGTGTCGGGTACTTCGGGTCCGCCTGCGGTCACAACAATGGCATCATAGGGTGCATGTTCCGGCCATCCCAGGGTACCGTCTCCATAGAGTATCTGAATGTTGCTGTACCCCAGTTCCACAAGCCGTTTGCGTGCGGAGTCTACGAGTATCTTATGTCGTTCGATGGTAAAGACTTCCTGGGCAATTTCCCCCAATATCGCAGCGGCATATCCGGAACCCGTACCGACCTCCAGCACGCGGTCTTCCGGCTTTAATTCAAGCGCAGCGGTCATCAACGCAACGATATAGGGTTGAGAAATTGTCTGGCTGGCTTCAATAGGTAAGGGTGAGTCACTATAGGCAAATTCAACAAGGTCTGTGGCTACGAATTCTTCACGAGGGACGGCGCTTATTGCATCAAGCACCGATTGGTCGTGGAGACCACGAGCCACTAACTGATAATCAATCATTTGTTGTCGTAAATCATTAAACTTGTTCATACGTTGCTCCTAAGCCTGTTCTTTTTGAAATGGTGTAAATAGCCAGATGATGAGAATAAAAGAAGCCCTCGAAGCGGATTTCCTGCCTTGATCGCCCGTAACCTCAACCATTGATTTTCAGGCACCCTCTCAATCCTGTATTGTGGCCAGTCATCTTCGATTTTCCTTTTGAAACTGATAGGCGAGCTCAAAACCGGCCATCGTGACTTGCGCGTTCCGAAGCACCCGAAACGTTTGCATCACTCTGACAGGTTGCTTGATCTAGCGATGTTCGCGCTCATTGCGTTTCTGTAGAATTTATTCCGCAATAATGGTGCCAGGTGTTGGCCTTCCTGTTTACGGCAAGCAATGCAATGACCCGCTTCCCTGCAATGAGAGCCATTTCCAAAAACCCCCAGGCCGGAAAATTGTGAACTGAGGAATTCATAGGAGTTGTCGCCAGAAAATAAGTGGGGCAAAATTCCACACACATAAAAGGGGTCGGGAGTCTTTTTTTGTTTTCTCAGTAGTTGCGTCTAAAATTGTTCCGTAAGGGGGGGCATCTGATAGAGAAATTCCCTCCCTTTGCATTGATTCTTTTGAAGGTCATGATTAGGCGAGTGAATGGAGCTACAAAAAGCCCCTCCTTCACAATTTCGTGACACTTCAAGTTGCTCTATATATGATTCTTTTAAAAGACTTCCCTTCGTACGGAGAAGAATCTTGTGAGCTGGAAATTACTGTATTGGATACTTGGGATAATTGTGTTCCTGCCCCTGTTCAATCTTCTGCTGGGAGTGCATCCGCCGAGGTTTCAAACGGATGATAATCCTAAGCGCTACGGTCTTGACTACGAGCCGGTTTCATTCCCAACCTCTGATGGGTTGACCTTGAGAGGATGGTTTATCCCAGCAGCCTCCACATCCTTTGAACCATCGCGACAAGGAGAGATGGCATGGAATACCTGTGCCACGATTCTGGTGGGACATGGATATCCCTTTGACAAAGCCAACATCCTTCGGCATGTGCTCTTTTTGCACCCACGATTTCATCTTCTCCTCTTTGACTTTCGGTATTTCGGAGAAAGTGATGGGGCCTATACAACAGCCGGCCTTTTGGAGACCCGTGATGTTCAGGCTGCGGTTGAGTATGTTAAGAGTCGGGAGGATGTCAATCCGACACGAATCGGGGCGATGGGGTTTTCTATGAGCGCTTCAGCCTTTATTCTGACGGGGCATCCGGAAGTGAAGGCCATTGTAGCTGATAGTCCCTATGCAACACTGGAGGGACTCATTGCCCGGCAATTTTTCTTCCTTCCAGGCTTCACGAAATGGCCCTTCGTTACGCTGACCAAGGTCTATGCCAGGCTTTTTCTTGGCGTACGAATCAATGACGCTGCACCAGCCGAAGCCGTGCGGGATCTCAATAACCCATTGCTGATCATTCACGGGGATGCCGATTCACAGATCCCTATTGAGCATTCGCATACCATTTACGCCAATGCCGATACCGATAAAACTCAGTTCTGGATCGTCCCAGGTGCTGATCATGGCTTTGCCCATGCTCTTGAGAGCTATCAGTATGAGCTTCGGGTTAGGCAGTTTTTTGAGCAGAATTTGTGTAGAGCTGCACTTACTTAAAAAAGGGGGGGGTAGCGCTGGTGAATTACTTGAACTTCTGGCTCCTCCGGCCAACCGGCTGGAAAAACTGATAAGGGAGCCGTGGTGGACAGCGCAGCATCCGGATCAATGACCAATGGCGGCTTTGTTTTCTCTGGCAGAATGACGGTCAAGGCCATCGCCGAAGGTGTTGCAATGATGCACACTCCTCCTATCCACAGAGCCAGGAGTAGCCAGACTTTCAGACGGGGGGCAGATGGTTTTTCAGATGCTGACATCGTGATTCCAATATAAGAAAGGACACACTTTCCCTGCCTGATTGAAATATATATCATTCTTGATACACCTTTCGAGCATACCTCCTGGATGAGATTCCCCAAACTGAAAAATTTTGTTCCTCTTTCCTTTCCCTTCCGAAAGCCAGGGGGACAGCACAGTCTTTATAATGGGAGGAAGCTCAGCTGGCCTATAGTTCTGTTATGTGTGGCTTTCGTGATAGTGGGGTTGCTTGGAATGGGAGAGAAACCTCCCATTGGGAGGGAGCAGATTGAGAGTGATGTAGAAGTATTTGTCCGCCAAGGGTGCCCGCATTGTGAAAAGGCGAAAACCTATCTCGCCCACCTCAAGCAACGGTATCCCCAACTCAAGGTGACCCTTCGTGATATCGGCCAGGATCCCCAAGCGTTACTTCGTTTAAAAACCTTGGCTGCGAAATTTGATATGACGCAGCTCGGAGTGCCCGCCTTCTATGTGCGGGGAGAGTTAGTGGTAGGGTTTCAATCTGAGGAAACCACGGGAAAGTACCTGGAAGAGCTTTTAGGGCGTCCTCCGCCAGGGACAGGCCCTGTATCTGAGGGCATCTGTCCGCTTGAACCGGAGATGCCCTGTCCCCCGGAGTCCACGCCAGAGGCTATCGGGGGGCAGCGTATTCATGTTCCTTTTTTTGGCGATCGGACTCTTCCAGAACTCGGCCTACCGCTTTTTACACTTTTTCTTGGATTCCTTGATGGTTTCAATCCCTGTGCAATGTGGGTATTGCTGTTTTTATTGGCCTTGCTGGCCAACCTGCGGGATCGACGTAAGATGTTCCTCTTGGCCGGGACGTTCGTCCTGGTCAGCGGAGTCGTGTATTTTGCGTTCATGGCGGCGTGGCTGAATGTATTTCTGTTCATCGGGTACGTACGTATCATTCAAGTTATGATGGGTGGGCTAGCCGTTGGCATTGGCCTGGTGAATGTCAAGGAATTTTGGGCCTTTGGGCAAGGACTCTCACTCGCCATTCCTGAATCAGCAAAAACTGGGTTCTATGCCCGAGTCCGAAAAATTTTGGCGGCGGAGCATTTGAGCCAGGCCATGATCGGAATTCTGGTATTGGCCATCTTGGTGAACATGGTTGAGTTTGTTTGTACAGCAGGATTTCCAGCGCTGTTTACTCAGGTGCTGAGTCAACAGGGTCTGACCACTTGGGAGTATTATGGTTATTTAGGCCTCTACAATCTGGCCTATATCGCGGATGATGCCGTGATGGTTACGATCGCAGTGGTCACCCTGAGCCACCATAAATTGCAAGAACGGGAAGGACGATGGCTGAAGTTGATCAGCGGATTGGTGATGCTGGGGTTGGGGGTTCTTCTGCTGTTCGCTCCGGAGCAGTTAATTTAAAATTTATTTGTGACGAGGTCTGTGTTGGAATAGATTCACAAGGGAAGGGATGACCGTAAAGGCTACCTATCGTTTCATGAAGGTGTAAAAACCTGAACTTCATTCGTCAGACAATGTCTGATGAATTCTGTGCTTGTAACGTTTTCTTTTGCGTCATCCCCGCAAGTCGTCAGCGGGGATCCATCCGAAAAAAGCCAGGATGGATTCCCGGTAACATATGTCGGGAATGACCGCGATGGGGATGGATTTCCGATACATATCATGCTGAGCCCTTCGGCAAGCTCAGGATGACAAGGGCGACTCTAGTCACCAATTGTTCGTCCAATGCCTGAAGAGTGAAATCTAAGTTTTTACACATTAGATATGATTCCTATAGATCCGGGCGCGCTCTAATCACCACGAGAGGCTGCGAAAGTATGAACACGTCTGTCCAAACCATTTCACTTTCTGGATTAATTCTGGCCTTTTTACCGACCATGATCGTTATTAGCATATTGTTTCGATGGTCCTTGGACGCTCGGACGGCTTTGTATGCGGTCGCACGCATGCTGATGCAATTGCTGCTGATAGGGTACATTTTGATTTATATCTTCAACACAGATCATCCAGGCATTATTGTTTTCGTGATAACGGTCATGCTTGTGGCAGCAAGTTGGATCGCACTGCGCCCTCTGAAGAATAAGCAACCGCATCTGTATTGGAAGGCTCTAGGTGCTATCCTGCTCGGAGGCATTCCCACTCTTGCGCTGGTAACCCAGGTTGTTCTCGATATTCAACCCTGGTTTCTGCCGCGCTATTTTATTCCACTTGCCGGAATGATCTTTGCGAGTTGCATGAACACGGTTAGCATCGCAGCGGAACGATTCGAGGCCGAGTGTGCTAATGCTATACCCTACACCGATGCAAGAAATACAGCATTGCAAGCGTCACTGATTCCTATCACCAATTCATTATTTGCTGTCGGTCTTGTTTCCTTGCCAGGAATGATGACAGGGCAAATTCTCTCTGGGATTTCCCCACTTGTGGCTGTCCAGTACCAAATTGTTGTCATGTGTATGATTTTCGGAGCCTCGGGAATGGCCGCGACAATCTATCTTGTTCTTGCAAAAAGACGTTCGTAAATTGCCAGAGACGCGAGGTCCGACTAAGGCTTCACTCAAAGTTCTACTCCGGCCAAGGCAGTTCCTCATCGGTGACCACGGTGTGCTTGACCATGTTTGCCATACGAACAGCAGATTTAATGGAATAAGAGAACATCTGGCCATGGTTCGCTATAGTGACTTTTCCCGCTGCGATGGCACTACAGAAAATTTGGCTGGCTGCCTGAAGAATGGCCTGGTCGCTTTGATTCAGTTCATCACTAAAATCCATGATAGCCTCCTTGATTTTTTTATTGATTAAGATGATGGCAAAAAGCCGCTTTGACCAATGCCGTCAAACACGAATTGGACTGCCAGGGCGCAAAGCAACATTTCAAATACGCGACTGATGACATGTTGACCAGCGACTCCCAGTATCTTCTGAATGTATGTGGCCCCAAGGAGAGCCAAGAGAGTAATCAATAAGACGGCTAAGAGTGACGTGATGACGATGAGTTGGATGAACATATCGTCTTGTGCATTTACGGTGAGCAAAATGACCGCTCCCATCTCGCCCTTCATAAAGCATTTTACGGCATTGACGGTTGATAAGGCGCCAGTTGTCGGATGTAAGCGGTGACGGAGCGCATATCGTTTGCGCTGAGTTTTCCCCACCAACCGTGCATGGGGCTAAATGCCAATCCCCATATGATGGCACCTCGGAGATCCATTTCGGATTTCGCACGAGACTCGGGACGATGAAAATTGGCGGGCGGGACGATCAGCTTAGCAGCATCCGGTCCATCACCTTTCCCATGTGAGCCGTGACACCCCACACAATGGGCCTTATATATTGCTTCTCCTCTCTGCGCATTAACTTGCGACTCTTGGCTCTGAGCCGGAAGGGTCAACCCAATAAGCAATATCAAATTCAAAAGTATGGCGTCATATTTCATGGCAGGTAGCTCCTGTAAAAAGTGATTCCATCGTCGTTCGGCACCAGTATAACGACCAGTCCAATTCTAGCGGATAGGGCTTTTAAATTCAGCATTCTCCTGGATTTCCCGCCATTTGGGCAGATGTCCTCTGGTGATTCAGCCAGGGTCTTGTGATGTAACCCACGCATTTACGATTTGCCTGTTGATGTTTTGGCTGATCGCGCGCGCTTGGTGGGAGCTGGCGGACCTTGCCATGCCACCCGCACATATTTGTCCTTATGCGACCATCGATATTGGGAATGTTGAAAAAAGCCGCCAGCGGCGTTCTCGCCTTTTTGCCGTGCTCACGTACTCCATGTACGCTCCGCGCGTCAAACAACGGTTAGCCCCTGCGTGATCTATCAAGCAATTCGCGGCCTTGCTGGACGGACTTTTTTGAACATTCCCTCCAGCTGATGATTGCTGTCTCTTCTTGGGCCTTTATTTGCCATGGGAATGAAATATTCAACAGCCCCATATTCAATGGATCCTTTAAAAGCCCGATCCAGATGCTTTCCGAGCCGTTGGGCGAAGCGTTCGGTCGTGGTTTCAATGTCTGCTCCATCGGGGCGAGTCCTGATGGTCATCACCCGTTCGAGAGGATTGTTGCGAGCTGCTTGGTGTTCTTCATTATGGTGAATGTTGTGTTTTTGCCAAAAAGGGTTCGAGTAAGTCTCCAAGCGAAAGGTAGGTGTAGCAAGTGGCGACAGTGTTCTTTTTTATAGTGGGGAAATTTTCAGCAGTGATGTAGTCGTTGGGTCTTGTTGTGGCCAAAGTAAACTCGACAAAATTTTGTTAATTCAAGCGGAGATAGACACGCCAGGTTAGTTGGCACAAAACTCGCTAGCAGAACTCGTTAGAGGAACGTTTACCAGAATCACACCTCACATGTTCGTATGGAGCATACAGAAGGCAACTGAGGTCCTAGAACATTCATGGAGGAGAAAGAGGATATGACAGTGAGGGGGGGTCTTCTATTTTTCATTTTGTGGGGAAGTATCGTTGTGAATCCGACCTTTGCGATGGAGCGACACATCATGGAGCCACGTGTTCCTCCAGATAAAATTGAAGAAGCTCGATCCTTGGTGAGTCCTTTGCCCGATGCTCCTGACATTGTGGAGAAGGGGAAATCTATTTATGAAGGAAAAGGAACCTGTTTCAATTGTCATGGGAAAACTGGACGGGGAGATGGTCCCGGTGGGATGTCTCTCAATCCCTCACCTCGGAATTTTCGGCACCATGGGATGTGGCGGCATCGGACGGAAGGTGAAATCTTTTGGGTGATCAAGCACGGCTCACCGGGAACGGGCATGATTCCCTTTGGAGGACTCTTGACGGATGAGGAAATTTGGACGGTCTTGCAATATGAGCGTTCATTTGCCAAAGGCCATGGTCCCGGAGGGAGGGGACGACATCGGGGAATGGGCCCCCGGAGTGATGGAGGCCACCGCGGTCGTCATGGGATGGGTGGCTCTCATTCTAGAAATGGCGACCAGGATGTGTGTTGTCAAGAATAGAAACGAATATCGAATGCCCTTGAAGCCTGATAAATGGCAGGTCTAAGAAGCAGAGTTGTTTGCAGTTTTCTTTTAATCAATAATTCACAATGGAGGTCATATCATGAGTCTTTTAACACGCTGGGATCCAAGACAGGACATTCAGGAGTTCGAAAACCGGTTATCTTCTTGGATGGGACGGGCACCGATTACCAAGGAGCTTGGCAAAGAATCTATGCGGGTGATGGAGTGGGCGCCACTAGTCGATATTACGGAAGATGATAAGGAATATGTGATCAAAGCGGATCTTCCAGAGATCAAAAAGGAAGACGTGAAAATTTCTGTTCAGGATGGGGTGTTATCCATCTCAGGCGAACGGAAGTATGAGAAAGAGGAGAAAGGGAAAAAGTATCATCGGGTGGAACGTTCCTATGGCAGTTTTGAGCGAAGCTTTACGGTTCCTGCCGATGCAGAGGAAGAGAAGGTTTCGGCCCAATTCAAGGACGGCGTCTTAATGGTTCATCTGCCAAAAGGTGAAACTGCGAAGCCTAAACGCCTGGAAATCAAAGTCTCGTGAATTTGAAAACTCCTAATTGGGTTCTGAGAGATCGAGTTGCCCTGAGGGATACTTTTCGGAGTGGGCATGACGGTTTCAGCCGTCATGCCCGTCATATCTCTCCCCTTTATTTGACCTAGGAGCGTGTCCAAAATTAGACTGATCTACTGCGGTTGCCATGGATTTGGCCAGATATTTCGATTCTTTTCGCTCAATAGTCCAAATATTCGCCTCAAACGATCAAAACATCTGAATCAAACCAGTACAACCTCGCAATGATCGCTAATCTCGGACAGGCTTCTAGGAAGACGTCTCGTATCTGAAAGGGCGTTGGGCAATTATCAACGAGGGGTACAGACCTGTCGTCATTTCCGCGGGTTTTGGCGGGGATCAGGAAAAATGGCGCCACATTCTTGACAGGCCACCTTCCCGGTGGACTGCCCATCTTGTGTGATGAGGGAATCTATCATCCGAGTATGGTGACAGGGTTTGTCACCATGCTTTGTTTTCCATGCCTCTTGTAGACGACCGGCCTCGTCATAATTCATGAATTAGATCCTCGTGATAACCGAGGTGAAGAGTAAGATTAATGTGGTTTCACTATTATTTGCTCTGCGCTGGTATTAAATAAGGATTTGGTATTTTTAGTTTTCAGTGTGAGGAGAGAAAGAATATCTGCCTTGTTCAGTATATGTATTGTAGCTATTCCCATCAGAAATTTAAAGGAGGAGGTTGACTTGTATCATTCAATGTGTTCGCTACAAAATTTGACAATCTTTTCCGGGAATAAAACGTGACTGATCAAGAAGAGCCCGAACGGATCTTGTGGGAAGGGTATCCCTCTTGGGGCCAGTTTAGTTGGCTGTATTTTCTGAGCCTCTGGACGGCTGCAAGAGGGTTTGTTTTTGTTCAAGCCGGGGTTCCCGGTTGGGAGGTGTGGGTGGTCGGGGCAGGCCTCCTGCTCGGAGTGGCCGTGGGTCTTCGGTATTGGGCAAAATATCTTATCACCTCACGGCAAGTCATGATTCGGAATGGATATTCCGGGAAAACGATTAGATGTGCCAGCCATGATATGATCCATGTCGTTGAAGTCATGCAAGGACCTCTCGCCAAGTTCTTGGGAATAGGTACGGTGGTCATTCGGTCTCATGATTCGAATCGGACTCTGCGATTTCGTGGGATCAAAGCTCCAGAGATCATAGGAACAAAGTTGCGGGCTCTCCTGCCAGCCTCCTCTCCAGTCTTTACTCAGGCTCTTTGACTCTACGGTGTGCCTGTCGTCATAAAGTCACAAAGAGCATAATGCCTTCTCTTTCCCACCGCACGGCTCTTGTCTTTGGCCTTGTATGCTTGACCATAATAAGTGCTTTCCTACTTGAGTATTTTATGAGTACGACTCCCAGTCGGCCATTTGGGCATACTCAAATGGCACACCTGGTTGGGTGGCTTGGTCTGGGCTTCATTGGATTGACGTTTGTGTATCCATTGAAACGGTGGTGGCATCCTAACCAGGTTTGGCCAAAACGTTGGTTCCACGTTCATATGGTGTCTGGCGTTCTAGGCCCTCTGATTATCTTTGTTCATGCGGGTGCGCATTTTCATGCGTGGGTGCCGATCCTCGCCTTAGGCACCATGGTTCTGGTGGTGATGAGTGGGATTGTCGGACAGGCGTTGCATTACTGGGCCTTTCGGATGTTATACGAACGGCGTCATCAACTGGCTTTTGAGGGCATGACGGAAGACGCTATCGAGGCACGTCTGCATGATCTGGCGTTACAAGAAGAGGCTTTGCGATGGTGGAGGTGCCTCCATCGTCCTTTAACGTGGTCGTTTGTCTCATTGGCATTGTTACATATTGGTGGAACTCTGTTTTTCGGAGGCTTTTGACTTATGGGATGTTTACGATCATGGGTGGCGCCTCTCATTTGGAGTCTAACGGCCTTGATGATTGGAGTGGTGATGTGGTTGTCACCGCAATACACTGAAGCACTTTGGGCGCCGGGGCATCTCAGTCGGTATCATACGGATGTGACGTCATGTGGTTCGTGTCATGAACCCTTTCAGGGCCCGACTCCTCAGAAATGCCTATCCTGTCATTCCAGCGCAAATTTTGCTGCGCTCTCTGAGCCCGATGTGACCCGTTTCCATACCGACATTATTCAAAAGGCCCAACCCTGTCTGACGTGTCATGTGGAACATCGAGGTGTCCTGGCGGCGATCACGATAGGGGGGTTGAACAATCCTCATGGAGAATTTATTTTTCGAGCCACGGGCGCGACCTCCTGCTCGGATTGTCATATGATGGAATTAGGCGAAGGGAAAAAGAGGATGATTCTGCTCTCCAACTCGCGGGTCAATCATATCATCGAAGAAGGTGAGGGAGCGCATCGGATTGGACATTTTGCCAAGTGTCTCAACTGCCATCGTGGAGGGCAGTTGGATATTGATGATGATGACCATGGAGATGATTAGTCCGTTGAGGGACGAGGCCGTCAAAATCTCTGGGTATGACCGGGGGGCACATGCTTGAGACATTTTTAGAAAAACATTGGCATCACCTTTCTCTCAAGGACGTTCTGACTTTTTTGGAAACTGATGGCAGCCGAGGCCTGGATTCCTTTGAGGTGGCGCACAGGCAAAAACAGTTTGGGCCAAATATTCTCACCCCCCATAAGGGAACCAGTCCCTTCGTACTCTTTCTGCTTCAATTTCATCAACCCCTGGTGTATATCCTTCTTGCGGCCACGTTGATCACCGCTCTCCTTCAAGAATGGGTGGATTCGGGCGTGATCTTTGGTGTTGTGCTGATGAATGCCTTCATTGGCTATATCCAGGAATCAAAAGCGTTGAAAGCCATTGAGGCGTTGGCTCAAACAATGGAGGGGATGACCACGGTGATTCGGGCTGGTCAAAAGCAGAGACTTTCCGTCGGGGAGCTTGTGCCAGGCGATCTGGTGGCATTGCAGGCCGGCGATAAAGTCCCGGCTGACCTTCGACTGGTGGATGAGCGCAATTTGCAGATTGATGAATCAGCTCTCACGGGAGAATCCATTCCCGTTTTGAAACAAGTTCATGTGCTCCCAAAAGATACGGTGTTGGCCGATCGAGCCAACATGGCCATTTCCTCCTCGTTGGTGACGGCGGGCCAGGGTCTTGGCGTGGTCGTGGCAACCGGGGACGCGACCGAGATGGGACGAATCAAAGAGCTGATCGAATCGGCGGATGTGTTGGAAACCCCACTCACCCGAAAAATTAGAAATTTCAGTGGAGTGTTGTTGTGGGTCATCATTGGATTGGCAGGGATAACTTTTTTGGTTGGGTGGCTTCGTGGGGAAACGGCCTTTGACATGTTTATGGCGGCTGTGGCTTTGGCTATAGGCGCTATTCCCGAAGGGTTGCCTGCGGCCATGACCATCACGTTAGCAATTGGGGTGTCACGTATGGCCCGTCGCCATGCCATTGTGCGAAAACTTCCTGCCGTGGAAACATTAGGGAGTACCACGGTGATTTGTTCCGATAAGACCGGCACTCTGACACAGAACCAAATGACAGTGCAGGTCGTCATGGCGGGTCATGAGTTATTTTCATTTTCAGGGTTAGGGTATTCACCGGTTGGGGAAGTTCAGTGTCATGAGACGTCTGTCGATCCTCCTTCGTATCCGACGTTGCTTGAATGCGCAAAGGCAGGACTCCTGTGTAATGACTCCCGCCTCGTTCATAAGAATGGAGGTTGGGGAGTGGAAGGAGATCCGACAGAAGGGGCTTTACTAGCAGTAGCCGAAAAAGTTGGGCTCTCCTTCAGTGTGATGACACAAAAGTTTCCGCGTGTTGATACCATTCCCTTTGAGTCACAGGATCAATTTATGGCGACGTTGCACGGTCAACCAGATAAAGTCGCCAAGGTGATGTATGTGAAGGGCGCAACAGAACGAATTGTCCTGCGCTGCGACAGAGCATTGGATCCCACGGGTGTATTGGTAGATGTGGATGCAGAGGCGATTCAGCATGCAGTTCAAGAGATGGCGGAAAAAGGCTTACGCGTTCTGGCGTTTGCCTCCAAGCTGCTGCCATCTGAACAATGCTCAATTTCGCATGATGATGTGAGGGAGCTGGTGTTTTTAGGGTTGCAGGGCATGATGGATCCGCCTCGCCCAGAAGCGATTCGAGCCGTGCAGACCTGCCACCGTGCGGGCATTCAAGTCAAAATGATTACGGGTGATCATGTGGGTACTGCTGTGGCCATTGCCAAACAGATGAGGCTGACGCCTTCGGGGCAGGGCCTGCGAGTCTTGAGTGGCCATGACATTGCCACGTTATCTGATGCTGAACTGATCAACCAGGTGGAACAGGTTTCTGTGTTTGCTCGTGTGGCACCCGAACAAAAACTCCGGTTGGTTGATGCCTTGCAGGCTCAGGGCCATATTGTGGCGATGACTGGAGACGGCGTGAACGATGCGCCGGCCCTGAAGCAAGCGAATATTGGGATTGCGATGGGTCAAATGGGAACCGAAGTCGCAAAGGAAGCCGCGGACATAGTGCTGACAGACGACAATTTCTCGTCGATTGAAGCCGCCATTGAGGAAGGGCGTGGAGTATTCGATAATCTCGTAAAATTTGTGGCCTGGACGCTTCCCACGAATATTGGAGAGGGCCTGGTCATTTTGGTCGCGGTGTTTTTCGGGATAACGTTGCCGATTCTCCCCCTCCAAATTCTTTGGATTAATATGACCACGGCAGTGCTGTTGGGGCTCATGCTCGCCTTCGAAGCTAAAGAGCCTGGCTTGATGGAACGTCCACCTCGGGATCCACAGACCCCCATCCTCACTGGCCCGCTGGTCTTTCGAATTGGGATGGTCGGGGTCCTCTTATTGGTTGGATCGTTTGGGTTGTTTGAATGGGAACTCTGGCAGGGCCAACCCCTTGAAGTTGCGCGAACGGCTGCGGTGAACATGTTTGTGTTTGGGGAAGTATTCTATCTCTTTAATTGTCGATCGCTTGAGTTCTCCATGTGGCACGTCGGATGTTTTTCCAACCGGTGGTTATTGATCGGGGTGACTCTCATGATCGGGCTGCAACTCCTGTTTACCTATTGGCCGTGGATGAATCAGACTTTTCGATCAGCACCTTTAGCTCTAACCGAGTGGTGGCTGATCATTGGATGGGGGTTGATCATCTATGGCATAGTTGGTTTTGAAAAAACACTTCGTTACTGGATCTCCCACAAACCGAAGGAATCACTTCATGCGAATGTTATTAGCGATTGATCAATCCAAAGACTCAAAAGCTGCGATTCAATTGTTGCAAAAAATGAAGTGGCCAGCCGGGTCAACCTTGATAATGCTGCATGTCACGACTCTAGACGACGAGATGACCGCAGCGAGTTCAAGCCGATTGCATAAAAAGAAATTAGCCGATTCGGGGAAACCTCCACTGCCCGTTCATTCAGAACTTCACCGACTGGAAAAACAGTTTGCGTCGGAAACGTTGCAGGTTCAATCCATGGTGGTGAACGGTGTCCCGGGACAAGAAATTTTGAGCGTCATTCAGAAAAAGAAGATTGATATGGCGATCATTGGTTCAAGAGGTCTGTCTCGAATTTCCGGCCTTCTGCTGGGTAGCGTGAGTGAATGGGTGTTAAATGATGCCTCATGTTCCGTCCTCATTGGGCGACCAACCGCACGGAAAGCCAAATTATCGTCGAACCTCAATATCCTCCTGGCGACCGATGGCTCACGCGACGCCTGGAAAGCGGTGGATGTTCTGAAGTCGTTTGAATTTTTCGTTGATACTACCGTGACGCTGCTTCATGTGCTCAAAAAACAGATTTATGAAACAGGGCAGGTAGTGGGAAGTGCGGGAAAGAGTCGCACCGAATTTACCAAGTTGGCTAAGGATCTGTGTGGGGATCGTGGCTCCGCCGGTGTACGTCTTTTGAAAGACACGAGAGATGCGCTATCTTCCACGACGCTAAAAATTCAGGAACGCATTGCTTTGGGGCACGCAGCTCAGGAAATCTTAAAAGCCGCCAGGCAACAGAAAGCCGACTTAGTGATTGTGGGTTCAAAGGGGTTGACTGGACTGAGACGGCTTCTCATGGGAAGTGTGGCGCATACTGTCAGTCGACATGCTCCATGCTCGGTGCTGGTCGTACGATCTTCGAAGAAATTGTAGAGAGATTGGAGAGAATTCCTGGGGCTTGTTCAGTTTAACCTAAAAACAGCAGTTGGATCACGAAAGTCTGCACAACCCCTTGACGCACCTAGGAAATGGAACAATTGACTCATCACCCAAAAGGTGACCACGCAATTCGTACATTCCCTATGCCCATCAATTGCTTGCACAGCTTTTTCGCGCTCAACTGTCGCTTTTAGGTTTAAAGTGCCTGTACAGCATTGAAGACCTCAAGACGTTCCCGAATTGAATCTAAGTTTGTTTAATTGTGCCACTGTAGAAAAAATCCCCACTGTTTTGCTATCACAACCCTTCCATTTTCCCAAAATGGGGCAATTTCTGGGTATTACCCCTCCTATTTTAAGGTCTAGATTTTGCTTCAGTATGCATTTGTTAGTGTGAAAGGGATGGGTCCCTAAAGGGGAGGCGTGCGGGCATGAAAGAGATTCCAACCAATGGCCACGGAAATGAAGGGGTATGTACCATTTTGGTGGTGGATGATGATAAAGCCATGAGAGCCTTGTTGGTCGATGTCCTCCAGGAGAATGGTTGTCGGGTGGTTGAATCCCATGATGGGAAGGGGGCGTTGGCTGCCCTTCAGGCTGTCACGCCCAAGGTGATCGTCACTGATTTGAAGATTCCTGATGGCGGCTATCCATATTTGCGGTTATTGAAAGCCTCGGCCCCCCAAGAGTTCTATTGTGGTCGTGACGGCCTATGGCGATAGCAAATCTAAGGCCATGGCGCTAGAATGTGGGGCCCAAGGATATTTTGAAAAACCCCTTCACCTGAAGGATTTGAAAAGATGGATTTCCCAAGTGTGTATGGTGAATCCGTGTAGGAATATTTAGTTATGAATAGAAAAACTGTACTTATGACAGGGAAGGAGAATCGATACGATGGCCGGATCGTATACGTCAACTGAGTCTAGGGGGTTTGATGTTGAACAGATACTTCACGCTCGCATTGAGGGTTTGAAATTATTAGCGCATCACTTAGATGAGCCCGTCGTTATTTTTAATCCTCAGATGGAATTGGTCTATGCCAATCCGTCGGCGGATAAGTTAGCCAAAAACTGCCCCTTAATCCCTTCGCAATCAACACTTCCCTTCGATTCGAGCTTTTTCGAAGAGCCTCCCTGTGAGCCTTGTCCCGCGACGCACCTATTTAAGCCCAGCGATCAAAGTCAGGTTATTTCATCCAGTCCTTTATCTTTTGCCGAGGCACCTGCTATGTGTCCGTTACCACGTGCAGTGCCAATGCGAGGTGAGACGGGCACGATGCATTTCGTCATACTTATGGGGGCTCGTGGTGGTGAAAGTGTTGTCGCGTTTCCGCAAGCCCTAGAGGAATCGGTGCTTCCTGGCCAGCAGAGCCCCCCTTTAGAAGAGGTACCGAACAGGACGATCATCGGTGAAAGTGAGCCAATCCAACGGTTGGTGGAAATGATTCAATTGGTCGCCGCAAGTGGGCCACCGTATTGATTCAAGGAGAAAGTGGAACGGGAAAGAACTCGTGGCCAAAACCATCCATGCCTTGAGTCGTCGACGAGCCCTGCCCTTTGTGGTGGTGGAATGTAGCTCGTTGCCTGAAACCTTGCTGGAAAGCGAATTATTCGGCCATGTGCGAGGCGCGTTTACTGGAGCGGTGGCTGACCGCAAGGGGTTATTCGAAGAAGCCGAAGGGGGCACGATTTTTTTGGATGAAATTGTTGATACGACTCCGGCGTTCCAAGCACGGCTGCTTCGCGTGTTGCAGGAAGGCGAAATCAGGCCTGTGGGTAGTAATCAATCCATCAAGGTGAACGTACGAGTGCTCTCAGCCGGGAATAAACCTCTTGAAGAGCTAGTGAAAGCGAAGACGTTCCGGGCAGATTTGTATTACCGGTTAGCGGTGCTGCCATTAACGGTGCCTTCCTTGCGGGAACGCAAGGAAGATATTCCTTTATTGGTTGGACATTTTTTGCGAGGGGCGACACAAAAACATGGACGTGCTCCAATGAGTGTGAACCAAGAGGCACAGTTGGCGCTGGTTCAACATCAGTGGCCGGGCAACGTTCGTGAATTGGAAAATGTGATTGAACGAGTAGTGGTGACCTGCCATCATTCTATTCTTGGGCCTGAGGATCTATTTATTGAGCATAAAGGAAGGCAAGAAAAAAATGATTTGAATAGAATTGGAAAAGTTGCTCGACAGGAGGCCGAACGAAGCCAAATTCTGCAAGCGCTCCGTGATGCCAAGGGCGATAAAACGCGTGCTGCCCGACTTCTGAGCATTAGTCGTTCAAGCCTCTACAACAAGTTACGAGACTACAAAATTTCGTAACTCTTCAGTATTCCTGCCCTAAATCGCCCCACTTCCTACTGACAGGCGTCCCGTTTTTTGGACACATAAGTTGTTGAAAAAATTTAGGTATTGATGAGCCAATCTGTTTATGCCCAAGACTGTGGAAATTTGGACTGCGACCCTCTTCTGCCTTTCTCCTTGGTGGTTGGTCTTTGAAGCGCTCCAGTCTTGGTGGTTCTAGCTTTTTACCTAAAAATTTTGTTGATGGCACTGTTGTTGCTGTTTTGAACTATTGCCGGCGAGGGTGGGGTGTGTGGACCGGCCTCGTT
>PVMK01127590.1_pt1 | contig 17774 bp, 19 predicted proteins | sample 1853481 | NCBI WGS metagenome assembly PVMK01 (sample SAMN08533507, study PRJNA380276) | Marine sediment metagenome, whole genome shotgun sequencing project. | reverse complement strand
TCGATCCGTTCTTTGGGTGGTGTTGCCGTTTGGTCGGAGGATCGACCCCACCACATACCCTGAAAGCACGGCGCTATCGCCGAAGACGCTTACTTCAACATCCGTGAGACTGAGATTGTACTTACTACCTTGATCGAATACGGATTGGATTTGCTGCTGTTGTTCTTCAATAGAATCGAAATGGTTACGGAGCCCATTTATGGTGAAACGATTGAACACGGGGATGTGGTGCTGTTGCAGGTGGGCATCCTGATTCCCAGCATTGAGTGTGGCGAAGTGTTCCCGCACCACTGCCTCTACATCATCCGCATCGTCCGCCATGGCGACAGTGGTTAGGAACATGCCGATAACCAATAGTGTTGTTAGTGCTTTCATTTTGCTTCTCCCCCTTGTTGGTTTGTTTCAACTGTGCAATGCAGTTGGCGTCAATGTTACGCCTGTAGAGGGTCAAAGGCAATGGAAATCGAGTGAGAGGTCACTGGTAAGGGGAAGGGGCTGGGGGGGGACCCGCGCACAATATTTTCACTCAATTTTCAGGCTTATACAGCCCCGCCTTTTTCCTGCCGAAACTCCCTAATTTCTTCTTTAACCTCCTCCATGATTTCGTGTCTTTTCTCAGCGGAGAAGTAGTCACCCTGAATATCGATTTCTTTACTCATTTGATCGTGGAACTTTTCAGGGATATGGCCCAACAGGAAGAGGAACAGGTTGGTATGTACAGCAATAGAAATACTTTCCTGGAAACTCTCAGAGGCTTCAGGGTCATCCTCAAATCCAGAGTGAAGGTAACACCGGAAGATCTGGCTTTCTGTATCTCTTACCGCAAAGCTAGGAGCCACACAGTTCAGCTCACCCGGGGCAAAGAACTTCTGTGTTCCGTCCTGGAAAACGTACCCAGGCCCTTTTTTGCCTTGTGCCAGTATCACCTTGTGCACCAGGTCAAAAGTGAAGGCGTTTAGAGTTCCAGTTTGACGGGGCAGGGATGGGATTTCAGTGAGTGTTTTAGCCATTGTCTACCTCCGGTGTAGCGTGATGGGCAGGACCCCACCAACAAAAGTGCCCCGGCATCCTTCACCCATGCCTCCCTGGCCTATCTTTTCAATGACTTTGAAATGGGAAGTCGTTGTGCCGATCATTGAACCTCACCTCAGCTATAGACAGATTTGCCCTAGATGTTACGCCGTGAGGCTGCTAAAAACAATGAATAAGAGCAGTAGGGCTTCTCTACTGAGACGGCGCTATGATTAACGGAGACCTATGCTGATGAACTTCTTTCCACTGGCCTCCCTGTTTAATCATCACCCCTGTACGCAGTCCTCTGCTTTGACTAGTAGTGCCATCCGGAGTGATGACTGACCCTACCACGTAGCCTGTGACAACGGCGGTGTTACCGTAAACCTTCACCTCCAGGTGCCGGAACTGTAAGTTGCGCTTAAGACCACTGGCTACGAATGCGTTCTTTTGTTCTTCAAGAGAATGGGAACGGCTAATTAGCCCCGTGCCGACCATAGCGCTGGTTTCTGGCATGAAATGTTGAATGTAGGCGTTCGCATCCCCAGCGTTAAGTGCAGCGAGATACCTCTCCATCTCCGCCTTCACATCATCCACATCATCCGCCAGTACCGCAGGCATCAGGAATATGCCGACTACAAATAAGGTTGTTAGTGCTTTCATTTTGCTTCTCCCTCTGTTGGTTTGTTAGTGCAATGCAGTTGGCGTCAATGTTACGACGTGGGGGGTGCTAAAGGCAATGGGAAAGGCCAGATGCTCCGGCTGAGCGCGGGGTGCCAAATGCAACTTCAGGTATCCAATTGCAATCATACATATGACGCAGCCAAGCGTTTGGACGCCGTTGGGCTATAAACCCACATTTTAGAATCGCTCTCCTAACTTGTTGATAAGAAGGGATGATCTAAGGTAACGCCCCTGAAGGATGGTCACCTACCCCCCCCCTCAAACCCCGGCAAAACATCAACCGAAGATTTCAGCGGAGCTTCCCATTGATCCCGAAAAAGAAAAGCACTTTATTTTATTGAAGTTTTGGCTCAATCAGATCGCGGCGTGAACGGACGCAGTTCGTCCTGACCCTGCTGCACGATGCCGCAGCTGGATTCCGGCACCTCGTTCCAGGCGCCAACGAGGTCGCTCAGCGGCTCCGAGACGACCAGCCGCGTCTCGGCGGATAGCCTGTGCAGCACGGGATGGTCCGGATATTGGGCACGCAGGGTCTCGACAGCAGTGCTATGGAAGAGCGAGGAGGAATTGCGTTCGCTGGAGTAACGGAAGAACCACAGACTGTCACCGTCGGTGGTTGCCACCGACATCTGGATGGGGTTCTCGATTCCGTGCGCGTGCCCGGTCGCCTCGATAAAGCCAACCGCCCGTTCGACCGCTGACGGCGGATCGTCTTTCAGACCCAGGCTCAGCGCGAGGTAGAAAAACAACTCGGAGTCGGTGGAACCCTCGATAAACGGATATAGCGAGGGGTCGACGGCAAACGCCAGGTCGCGCTTGATCAAGTTGAATTCTCGTAGCTGGCCGTTGTGCATCCACAGCCAGCGCCCATGCCGGAACGGGTGGCAGTTGGTTTGCTGGATCGCACTGCCAGTCGAGGCTCGGATATGGGCGAACACCAGCGGCGAGGTTAGGTGCTGCGCCAGGTCTCTTAGGTTGTGATCGTTCCAGGCCGGCTCGGTGCTATGGTAGACGCCCGGTGTCTCCTCAGCGTCGTACCAGCCGATGCCAAAACCATCCCCGTTGGTGGTCACCGCGCCGAGCTTGGCATGCAGGCTCTGATCAATCAGTGAGTGTGCAGGTTTGAGCAGCAGCTCTTCGAGCAGGACGGGAGATCCCGAGTACGCAAGCCAACGACACATTTGCTATCCTCGCCGAGCTAGGGCATGCGCGGTGAAGTGAAATTCGTCAACAGCTGTGCTTTCACCATCGTCTATTTGCCAGACGGGGTGTTCGGCCAGAGCCACGTCCTCAGCGAACTGCGATAGGTCGAAGACGACTTCTTCGTCAACGAGTACTTCGAACGGTGGAATCTGTTGCCAGTCGGTCATTTAACACTCCTGCTCCGTATGCCTCTCGAAGGCCTCTCGACTGTAGTGGGTGAATAGGAATTTCCTTTTTCGACGGATTGTATCTTGGGGGATAAAAGAGGTCAAGGAGCGGTCTGTGAGGGTGAGTAGCGGTGACACCCTCCGGTGCCAAGGGGTGCGGCCTTCTCTCTTCTGCGCCCTAGTCCAGCACCGATGGGCAAAGACATGGGCAAAGACAGCCCATCACGTCAAATCGCCTCTCCTGTAAGTTGTTGAGTTTAAATGTGCCGGGGGTCGGAATCGAACCGACGACACGCGGATTTTCAGTCCGCTGCTCTACCGACTGAGCTACCCCGGCGCAAAAGAAGGCTGTATTCTACCAGAAGGAGACAACCGACAGAAGAATACAGGAGGTCAAAATGCAAGAACGTCTTGATGCCGACAAGGGAGCCCCTCCCCTGGGGCCCTACTCACCCGCTGTTCGTGCCAATGGGCTGATCTTCACTTCCGGACAGATCCCTTTGAATCCCGAGACGGGAGAAATCGTGGGAGACTCCATTCAGGACCAGGTCCGACAGGCCCTGGAGAATCTCAAGACCCTACTGGAAGCGGCCGGCTCATCGCTGGATAAAGCAGTCAAGTGCACCGTGTATCTTCAAGATCTCCACGATTTTGAACCCATGAACGAGATCTACGCCACCTATTTCAACGGAGATGTCCCGCCCGCCCGAAGCACGATTCAAGTAGCCAGGCTGCCCAAAGGAGTGGATGTGGAGATTGATGTCATTGCCCTGGAATAGCCCGGATGATGCATAGGTTCTCGTAACGAAGCGACGAAAGCGCCGAATTGAGTGCGCTGCGCCACGCGCGACGGATGGCCGCCGCAAACGTACTCACTGCAGTACGTTGAGGAGGCCGACCGAGCGCAACGCAGTCAGGACGGATGATTTCGTCACTGCAGTAGAGAATTTATGCATAGTCCGGGCGAACGGTAGGACACAAAAAAAGGGTGGGAGAGGAGCTCCCACCCTGGATTAACAGTCGCGCCCCCAGCCTATCCGGCTGGGACCGTTGCTGAGATCAGTTCACCGAAACAGGAATCTGGCGTGGCTTGGCTTCCTCTTTCTTGGGGAGGGTGACCGTCAGCACTCCGTTCTTGAGATTGGCTGAGATCTTTTCAGCATCCGCGGATTTCGGCAACTGGAAGCTGCGATAGAATTTCCCATACCAGCGCTCGACTCGATGACGCTTGGTGTTCTTTTCCTCTGTGAAGGCTCTTTCACCACTGATGCTCAAGCGACCCTCGTTGACGGAGATGTCAATCTCATCTTTTTCAAAGCCGGGAAACTCAGCGGTAAATATGATCTCGGTTTCCGTCTCGGAAACATCGACGGAAGGAGACCACGTTTTGTTCGTCAATCGCCTATCGGTGTCCTCGAAAAAGCGGTCAAAAGTATCGTTAAAGAGCCGATCTACTCCGGTTAATTCTGTAAAAGGATTAAACCTGACTAATTGCATTTTTCCTTACCTCCATTGTTTAAAATAACCCACTAAAATTCTTTTTCCTTTCTGTGTTCTGCGCAGTTCACAGTCATCCTCACTGGTTGACTTAATGCATTGACCTCATGCAACTTATCTCATCCATCAACCAGTCCTACTAGATATATAAGATGGACCTTACGGGCTGTCAAGGTGATGCGTTGTCCCTGGAAATGCTGGCTTTTCGGGTGCAGTTGTTCGCTCAAGTTTGGAGATGATATGATCGAGCCAGCATGCAGCAAGTGTATCTGGACAACAACGCCACCACTCCGCTGGATCCACTGGTGTTCGAGGCCATGAAACCTCATTTTCTGGAGGATTTCGGGAACGCTTCCTCGATTCATACCTATGGTCAGAAGGCCAATTCGGCGGTTGAGAATGCGCGCCGCCAGGTCGGTGAACTGATCGGAGCGCGGCCCGGTGAGATTGTGTTTACCAGCGGAGGAACGGAGGCCGACAACACGGCGCTTCGTGGAGTTTTGACCCATCACCGTGCCCGGGGAAATCACATCATCACCGCCGTCACCGAGCATTCGGCTGTCCTGCAAACCTGTGAGCAGCTGGAGAAGGAAGGCTTCCGGGTCACTTACCTCCGAGTAGATCGGGAGGGGCTGATTTCTCTGGATCAGTTGGAGAAAGCCATTGAGGAGGAAACCACCCTGATCTCCATCATGCACGCCAACAGCGAGATCAAACCTGTGAGCAGCTGGAGAAGGAAGGCTTCCGGGTCACTTACCTCCGAGTGGATCGGGAGGGGATGATTCCTCTGGATCGGTTGGAGAAAGCCATTGAGGAGGAAACCACCCTGATCTCCATCATGCACGCCAACAGCGAGATCGGTGTGATTCAACCCATTCGGGAGATGGCGGCCCTGGCACGGGAGAAGAAGGTGCTTTTTCACACCGATGCTGTTCAGACCGTGGCCAAGATTCCTGTGAACGTGAAGGAACTGGGTGTCGATTTACTCTCCCTATCCGCCCATAAGTTCCACGGTCCCAAGGGGGTGGGTGCGCTCTATATAAGGTCTGGAGTGAAGATGGATCCATTGCTCTATGGAGGGTCCCATGAGCGCAGTCGACGGGCCGGCACCGTAAACGTACCGGGCATCGTCGGTCTTGGACGGAGCGCTGAACTGGCCGGTGAGGGCCTCAAAGAGCTGGACACCCGAGTGAAGGCGCTTCGAGACCGGCTGGAGAAGGGAATCCTGGAGCACATTTCCGGTACCGCGGTAAACGGGTCGAGAACTCACAGAATCCCGCACCTGACCAATATCAGCTTTCGTGCCATTGAAGGGGAGGCCCTCTTGATCTCCCTTGATTTTCAAAGGGTGGCGGTTTCAACCGGTTCGGCCTGCTCCTCGGGTACGGTGGAACCCTCACACGTTCTGACCGCTTTGGGAGGCAATCGCAAGCTGCATAAGTCTGCCATCCGATTTAGTCTGAGCCGAATGAACAGTAGTGAAGAGATTGACTATGTCCTAAGCATTCTGCCGGAGATCGTGGAACGGATGCGGGAAGTTACCCCTTTGTACAGAGCGGGATAGTCAGTCTCCCAGTAACCGGGCCACTAAGTGGTGGAGGTTGCAGGCGCTTCCGTGTGCAGTTCTAACTGAACTTTTTCCCCGCGCTCGACGCCCAGAATGTCGGCAGCTCTGCTTTTGTGGGCGGCGATCTCGTAATAACCGCTGCTGCCTATGAGTGCGAAAATCTCTCCTGGAGCTGCTTCAGCGTAATAGCTGTAGCTGTGAGTAATCTCCTGGCCCTTCACAAAGAACTTTGGAGACCCGCTGTGTCCGAACTGTTCAGCGGCGGTCTCAGGAGAGATACTGGTGATGATATTTCCAAATTTGTCCACATGAATGACCATGCCCTCAAGCCGATCGTTCTCCATTTTTTGCACGGGCAGGACCGTCGCACCTGAGTAATCTTCGATCTCCTCACCGAACTTCTCGAGCGGAGTTCCCAGCGCCAGCCAGGCGGCCACCGGACTGAACGCATCGCGACCGTGGAAGGTGGGTGAAACCGTCCCCCGTAAGTAGGTTTGTGACTCGATTGAAATGACTCTCTTGACGGATTCTCGATTGTAAACAAAGGAAAAAACGCCATTATCAGGACCCACGAAATAATGATCCTGGGTTGCGACGATGATTCCGCGACGTTCTGAGCCGACTCCTGGATCGACCACGGCAATGTGGACGCTCTTTGGGGGAAAGTAGGGGTAGGTACAAAGAAGCGTGAAGGCCCCCTCGAGCACGTCATGAGATCGAATATCATGGGTGATGTCCACCAGACAGGCACTCCGGCAGATATCCAGTATGACCCCCTTCATTGCAGCGACGTAATATCCCTCGCCAAAATCCGTGATCAGAGTGATGATGGGTCGTTCCACTGTCACTTTTTTCTGCGCTTTTTCCGCCTCCTGCATGACCTATACAGCATAACATTAGAGAGGATAGGAGAGAGGAGAGGAAAGGAGAGGCGGACCCGAGTTCTGCCACAGTTCAGCGGTCGGCTTGGAACCTGGAACGAGCGGGAATCGCGCTTATCTCAGCCGGTCTTCCAGTTGAACCGATTTCTCAGTTTTTTGATCCCGGTACTTCACGATCATCGGAGTGTACAGGGAGAGTCCCTGAGCTTTGCCATAGGCGGATGACACGGGACGAGTCCCGGGCACCACCACCGCACCCTCGGGAATTTCAAGGGGGTTCTCGTCGTTACCCCGGAGCACGGTTTCCCGGGTGAGATCATGAACCGGGGTTCCCCGAGTCAGTATGACACCTGCCGCCAGGACCGCTCCACGTCGCACAATGGTTCCCTCATAGACTCCACAATTACCACCCACCAGGACCTCGTCTTCAATAATGACGGGAAGAGCACCCACCGGTTCCAACACCCCTCCAATCTGAGCGGCGGCGCTCAGATGAACCCGTTTCCCAATCTGGGCACACGATCCAACCAGGGCATGGGAATCGACCATGGTGCCCTCATCCACGTAGGCACCAACGTTAATATACATGGGCGGCATACAGGTGACGCCCTCAGCGACATAACTTCCGCGCCGCACGGCGGAACCACCCGGGACAATCCGGACCCCCGAGCTGAGTTGAAACGACTTCAGTGGAAAGGTGTCCTTATCAAAAAAGCGGAAATTCTCATCGATGGATCGATCGGCCAGCACCCCCATGCGAAATCCGACCAGGATCCCTTTCTTGACCCAGGTGTTGACCCTCCATTGCCCATCGACCCTTTCGGCCGCACGCACGGTTCCCTCGTCCAGTTGATCCAGGAAACGATTCGAGGGCGTTCCTGTCCGTGGCGTCAAACTGATCCTTTTGAAAGAGCCCTTCAATTGTGTCAATCACCGGAACTCACCAAAGTTGAGCTTGTCCAGCTCTTGATCCATCACTTTCTTGCTGGGGGCGCTGAGAGGGCACAAGGGCAGCCGGTAGGCTTCTTCCAGCTTGCCCATGCGAGAAAGTGCATATTTGACGGGAATGGGGCTGCTTTCGATGAAATTGAGTTCCATCAGGTCGAGATAACGATAGTGAAGCTTTTTCGCCTCTTCCCATTTTCCGCTGAGGGCCAGGTCGACCATTTGGGACATTTCTGCTGGGATTAAATTACTGGCCACCGAGATGATGCCCTCCCCACCCATGGCCATGATGGGGAGCGTCAGGCTGTCGTCTCCGGAGAGAACCACAAAGTCTGAAGGCCGGCGGTTGAGGATCTGCATGACTTGTCCGAGATCTCCACTGGCTTCCTTGAGGGCAATGATGTTGTCGACCTGGGCCAATCGAAGGGCTGTTTCCGCGGTGATGTTGATAATGGTACGACCCGGTACGTTGTAAAGGACGACGGGCAAACTGATCGACTCGGCAATCTTACTAAAATGAAGAACAAGACCTTCCTGGGTCGGTTTGTTGTAGTAGGGAGTTACCGCCAGGAGGGCGTCGGCCCCCTCTTGCTGGGCGATGGTAGCCAGGTGGATGGCCTGGGCCGTGTTGTTGGTGCCGGCACCTGCCACCACAGGCACCGCACCCGCTGCCGTCTCCACACAGGTTCGAATGACCTTTCGGTATTCCTCTTCATTTAAGGTGACGCTCTCGCCGGTGGTTCCGGAGGGAACCAAAAAGTGGATGCCTGAATCCAACTGCCAGCGGATCAGTTTTCGAAAGGCTTCCAGATCGAGCTGGGTATCGGATTTAAAAGGAGTGACCAGGGCAGTGCCACAACCTCTGAGATCAATCATTGCTCTTCACCAAAAAGGACGTCTTCGAAACGATACAAGCCGCTTTTGCCCTGGATCCACTGGGCAGCAAAAAGTGCTCCTCGGGCAAAACCCTCCCGGCTCCTTGCCCGGTGCTCCAGTCTCAGAGTATCAAAGGGTGAGTCGAAACCCACAACATGGTTTCCCGGAAAAAAACCGGCCCGCAGGCTCGATGTGGGTATCTCCGAGTCATACGATTCCTTGAGAATGCTGCCCAAGGTCAGAGCCGTGCCCGAGGGAGCATCGACCTTTTGAGTATGATGAGATTCCTCAATAAAGGGATGGAAATCCTGAAAACCGGATATCAGCTTTCCCGCCTGACGGGTCAGATAGAAAAGAGCCTGAACTCCCATGCTGAAGTTGCTGCTGTAGACGCAGGCACCAGACTGGGTTTCAACGATCTGGCCGACCTTCTCCAGATCCTTATTCCAACCCGTGGTCCCTATCACAATGGGAATCCCGGCGCGAGCAGCATTCTCAACATGGGTCAGCACTGCAGCCGCCACTGAAAAATCGATGAGGGCATCGGTTTTTTGCACCCATTCCCCTGAAAACCCAGCTTTGGAGGGAAGATTATCGATATCGATGGTGTGGAGGACTTCGTGGCCTTGATCCCGGCACACTTCTTCCACCATTTTCCCCATTTTCCCGTAGCCGATGATGGTCACTCGCATGATATTGGGTGCTTTCGTGCTTCTGTTCTTTTCGCCTTTTTCTTTTTTCAGCGGGCTAGGCTCAGCCTGCTGGCGTGCTGAGCCCGCCGAGCATCCCTTTTTTGAGAACCAGCTCTGCATTGAGCAGTGAGGCGCCTGCGGCTCCCCGAATCGTATTGTGGCCAAGCACAACGTACTTGATATCAAACAGCGGGCAAGGGCGGACCCTTCCCACCAGCGCACTCATCCCGTCGTATTTCCAGACGTCCCGACGAGGTTGAGGCCGGTCCTCTTCTGACACCACCACCACGGGCTGTTGCGGGGCCGAGGGAAGGTTCAATTCATGTTCCGATCCCCTGAACTCCTGCCAACATCGAGTCACCTCTTCCGGCCCAGCTTTCTGCTTCAGCTTGACCGAAACACATTCCAGGTGACCCTCCTCAACAGGGACGCGATTCGCGTGGGCGCTGACTATGAATGGGGCCGGACTGAATTGATGGTCATCCAGGGCACCCAGGATCTTTTGGGTCTCACTTTCGATCTTTTCTTCCTCTCCGGAAATAAAGGGAATGACATTGCCCAGAATGTCCAGCGAGGAAACACCTGGATAGCCGGCGCCTGAGAGGGCCTGAAAGGTGACTACATGAACCGTTTCCAGTCCAAACATCTTATGAAGCGGCCCAATAGAAAGAGCCAAAACAACGGCCGAGCAATTGGCGTTGGTAATGATGGCTCCCTCCCAGCCTCGATTCTTCTGCTGGTGGGGGAGCATATTCAGGTGATCGGGGTTGAGTTCGGCAATCACCAGCGGAACATCTGAATCCATACGGTGGTTCTTGGCATTGGAAAACACCCAATACCGTGCCTGGGCGAAAGCTTCTTCTACCTCTCCGGCGACTGAGGAATCCAAACCGGAAAAAACAATCTTACATTCGAGATTCGGCTCACAATCCTTGACCATCATTTCTCGGATGGTGTCCGGAACAGGCCTCTCCTGTTTCCAGTTCACGACATCCTGATATCGCTTGCCGGATGATCGCTGGGAGGCGGCCAACTCTCGGATTTCGAACCAGGGATGATCGGACAAGAGCAGGATGAACTTTTGTCCTACCGCACCCGTGGCGCCTAAAATTCCGACTGGGATCTTTTCCACCTGACTCTCACTCCTTTGGCTCTGAATTTGAGGGTTCTTTAGCCTGGATGAATACGGGCTGTAACCCCCAAAACATCAAGCACCATAGCATGAAAATGCGAATCACTGTCAAGGCGAGAACCTAAGGGTTGACCCAAAGGTGAAACTGGGGAAAGAGAGTGGACAAAAAAAAGTGTCCCAAGTGATATTAGCGAGAGCCGTTCCTTTTGGCCCAAGAAGCTCTCTCTCCCGACCTCGTTAAAAATCGGTTTCTCTGCTTCTTAAGTGGCAATCCTTTATCTCTGGAACCCCCGACCGACTCCGAAGAGCCAACCGATAGCTCCGGAAACTGAGATCGCCTTCCTGTCTTGGTTTCTCCCTTTCGGGAATCTTACCAAAAACAGAAGTTCCTGGCCTGCGTCCAAGGCTGAGCTATGTTCCCCACTTTCCGAAGAGAGCAGGTTTTCCTCTCAACCCGTTTCCACCGTCGCTGGCCTACCGAAGTAAACTGGCTTCAGCTTCTCCCCTTGTTGGTTTCCTCGCTTCCCCGACCGAAGCCGGAGAGTGGATCCTCCCAACTCAGGGTCGCCGCCTCAGGGTTTCGGCTCGTTGCTTTTACCCCTTGGGACAATTTCAATTCTACTCACTTATGGACTTAAGACAAGGGGAAAGAATAAAAAATTTCGTGCACATTTCATGTGCAAAAAGCGGTTTTTCTTCAGAGAGTCCCTTGGGCGTGTTTTCCAGGCGGAGAGCGCACACCTTATCCACAGGATTTTCCACACGATCTGGACACCGCTTCCAAATGTTTCTCATGAAGGGTTGTTACAAACAGCAGTGTGATCGATTTAGTCGATATTTGGGTCTCGCGAGAGCCTATTTTCGCCACCCTCTTTTTGTCGGGTGATCCGGAATATTCGACACCAAATTGTGGTCCATTGTCTCTTTCCCATGCATTGACCTGGGTCCGGTGATTGGTTACTTTATAGGGTCTCAATCGGGTGTTTAATGGTTTGGAGGATTTCCTTCTATGGGTAAAGCAAAAGGCAGCGACGAAAAAGGGCTCAAGCCGGCTCAAAGTCCGAGCCGGGATTTTCGTTCCTGGCTTGATGAGGTGGAGTCATTAGGCCTTCTGAAAACGGTCGAAGGTGCCGATTGGGACGAAGAGATTGGCGCCATCACCGATACCAACGTTAAGAAAAACAAATACACCCTCCTCTTTGACAAGATCAAGGGATATCCGAAGGGATTCCGGGTACTCACCGGCTCGCTGCTGGACTCAAAAAGGGTAGCCCTGACTCTGGGTTTGCCTCCCACGCTGAGCGATCTGGAACTGGTCAAGGTCCTCAGAGATCGACTCAAGTCGGCAGGTGAAAACATCGATGAGTATTCACCCCGCTATGTCGAGGATGCCCCGCTCCTGGAGAACACCCTGAAGGACGTGGATATGTTCAAGTTTCCCGCCCCTAAGTGGTTTGTCCACGACGGCGGGCGTTATATCGGTACGGCCGATGCAGTGATGACCCGCGACCTGGAAACCGGCTGGGTGAATGTGGGGACCTATCGCATGATGCTGAAGGACAAGAACACCTTGTCCATTCTTTTTGAGGCGGTTCGTCACGGAAGGTTCATGGTCAAGAAGTACTGGGATGCCGGAAAGCCATGCCCGGTGGCGGTGTCTTTCGGGCACCACCCGCTGGCACTGATGTTTGCGGGTATCGAAGCTCCCCATGGAGTGTCCGAGCTGGCCTACGCGGGTGCCGTCAGCGAGCGGCCCTATGAGGTGATCAAAGGGCCCGTTACCGGCCTGCCGATTCCGGCTGACAGTGAATTGGCCATTGAAGGATATATCGTGAACGAACCCACTACGGAAGGGCCTTTGGGGGAGTTCATCGGTTATTACTCCATGGCAACCGCCAACCAGGCCCCCACCGTCAAGGTCGAAGCCGTCTACCATAGAAACGATCCGATCCTTCTGGGTACCTGTGCGGGCCGCCCCCCTCACGACTACAGTTACTTCAGGTGTCCCGTGAGGGCAGCCCTGATCTGGGACATCCTGGAGAAAGCAGGGATTCAAGGGGTGCAGGGTGTGTGGTGTCATGAGGCTGGATACTCCAGGGCCTTTACCGTAGTCTCGATTAAACAGATGTTTGCGGGACATGACCGCATGGCCGGGTATATCGCCTGTCAGAGCAGGCCGGGGGCCGTGGCAGGTCGCTATGTGGTGGTGGTTGACGATGACATCGATCCCACCAACCTTGACGATGTGATCTGGGCCATGTGCTCGCGCAGCGACCCGGCCACCGGAATCGATATCATTAAAGACACCATTGGGACTCCGGTGGACCCGCTGGCCGAGCATGATCCCTCCCGAGATATGCTGGAGTACACCGGCAGCCGAGGAATCATCTTTGCCACCAAGCCCTTTGGCAGGCTGCTTCGGAATGAGTTTCCGAAGGTGGTGGAGCCCAGCCCGGAGGTGAAGGAGAAGGTGACCCGCGAGTGGTCGGAGATTTTTTAGTGGAAGAATTTTAGGTAGGAGGAATCTATAGGTATGGCGATTGAGAAAGAGCACAAGGAATTTTACACTTTGAACATGGACGAAGGATGGGAAGTCCCCGAAGGCTATCCCAGTGGTATCCAGCAGAAGATTCTGTCGGGTCGTCTCGATGAAGAGAATAAAAGGGGACACCGCACCCGGCTTCTGCGCTTCCTTCCCGGTGTCTACACTACGGCACCCTTCGTTCATGAATACTGGGAGGAAGTCTATCTCCTCTCCGGAGAACTGATCGTAGGCAACGACGAGCAAGGTGAGGGTGGTGAGACCTTCAGTCCCAACACCTACGCCTGCCGCTCTCCTGGAGCCTTCCACGGTCCCTTCAAGTCTGTGGACGGCTGTCTCCTCTACGAGATCCATTACTTCGATCCCGTGTGAACCCCGCCTATTACTCGGGCTAACTCAACCTAAGATGGGGAGCGTGCGGATGTCGTAACCGTGGGTGATCCGTCGATCGAGGACGGGGTCCACCAGTTCCAGCTCGAACCTCTCGGAGGGTTGAATCTCACCCAGAGTGGCCAGGGTGCCCCCGAACATCAGGGTGCCGTCGGGAAGGCTGTCGCTGTCGGTGTAGCGTGAAATCAGATCGGTGGGTGGAAGCATCTTGGCCACAGGTCCCTCTTGATACAGATCTCTTTTGTTTCCAGCGAATGAGCGAAGAATCATCTGGTCCCAGTGTTCTGCAACCTCATCGTAGGGCCAAAGAACCGGGGCCACAGGCTTGTCGCAAACTTGCTTGGAAACTGTCACTCCGTAGGTCTCAACTTCGCGGTCGGTGTGGTCCGATCCGACCCCTATCCAGAGCCGGCCCGATTGCTGGACCAGGATCACCTCCACTTCACCACTGGACTCCTCCCCCACCACCTGAATCTGGCCGGCAGTGGTGAGGCGGGCGGCCGCCACCCGGTAGAAGATGGGTGTGGAAGCTGGACGTTGAATTCCAAGTTTTTCAAGCTCACGGATGTGCTTCTCCACGGCCTCTGCATCCCGGCCCGTCCAACCGGCGATGACGGCTTCGCCGATGCTAAACTGGGCCCTCTCGGATCCGGACGAAGAAGTGAGATCAAAAGATAGCGTGATAGCGCTTGTGTCTGTTTTCATGGTCCGGGCATTATACCGGGGAAGTGAAGGAACCGACTATCCATTTCCCTGGAAGCAAGGAAGAGTTAAGATGCAGCCTCCATATCAATCACGCATTGAGGATGAAGGTGAGGATCGATGAGCGGTAGAGAAGTGTTTTTGAAGTATTACCATCTTGCCCGGGAGGAGAACAGAAGTTTTCTTCTGGAACATGAGGCTGCAGAGGTGTGTCTGAGTTACCAGCTCCCCTTGCCCGAGGCCGACCTGGCTGCAAACCAAGAGGAAGCCATCTCCATCGCCGAAAGACTGGGTTATCCCGTGGTCATGAAGGTGGTATCACCCCAGGTCCTCCACAAGTCGGATGTGGGCGGAGTGCGGGTTGGGATTCAGGCCCGGGAGCAGCTGGTGGACGCCTATGATGCGATCGTGGAGAGTGTAAAACAACACAGCCCGGAGGCCCAGATCAGAGGACAGGTGATCGCAAAAATGGCGGGTGAGGGCGTGGAGACCATCGTGGGCCTGAAAAGAGATGAGGTTTTCGGACCCGTCGTCATGTTCGGGATTGGCGGTATCTTTGTGGAGGTTTATCAGGACGTCACTTTTCGACTGTGCCCTGTCGGAGAAAAAGAGGTCGAAGACATGTTGAGTGAAGTCAAAGGATATAAGCTGCTGGGTGGCTTCCGAGGGAAGCCCAAGGCGGACATGGATGCCCTCAAAAAGGTGATTCTTGCGGTTTGTGCCCTGGGAACGGAAAATCCTGAAGTGGGTTCAGTGGATCTGAACCCGGTGCTGGTCAACGCAGAAGGAGCACTGGCACTGGATACCCGAATCGTGCTCCAATGAGCGCGCTCCGCGCGGGTTCCAGGATCCAAGTTTCAGGTTCCAGGTTTGGGATTTGGAATTTCGCTGACAGGTGCGAGGCTGTCAGTGGTTTAAGTTTTCAGGCTGGCGGGCATTTCTGCGACCGCCTTTTGCATCCGATCCATGGCTTCTCGGATAGTCTCAGTGTCGACGGCATAGGAAAGCCGGATGAAGCCTTCATAGTCGAATCCGCTTCCGTTGGTGAGCACCACGCCCGCTTCTTTCACCAGGTATTGAGCGAACTCCAGGGAGGGAACCCCAAGCTCCCGAATATCGGCGAAGGCAAAGAACGTCCCTTTCGGAGACTCACAGTGAATTCCGGGGATGTCGTTGAGTCCTTCCACTAACAGGTCCCGCCTTTCCAGGTAGGCCTGTCGCATTTCCTCCACACAATCCTGAGGACCGTTCAGTGCGGTGATGCAAGCCATCTGCGAAGGAACGTTGGCACTGATATTGATCGTGTGGTGATACTTCAAGAATTGGATCAGCTTATCGCTGGAGGCTGCCAGGTATCCTACCCTCAAGCCGGTCATGGCATAAGTCTTGGAGAAACTGTTGACCTGAACCACGTGGTCCTTGGCATCGGGAAGGGAAAGGAGACTTTCATGCCTCACCCCATCGAAGACCAGGTGTTCGTAGACCTCATCGGAGATCAAGGTGATGTTGTGCTCTATGGCCAACTCCAGGATAGCCTTCAGGGTTTCTTTAGGGTAGACGCTCCCGGTAGGATTGTTGGGGGTCAGCACGATGAGGATCTTGCTCTTGGGAGTGATGACCTTCTCGATCTCAGCTGGGTCGGGAATAAAACCTTCTTCGCTCTTCAACTTGACGAATACGGCTTTGGCCCCGGCCAGATGGGCATTACCCAAATAAGGGGGGTAATGGGGGAGAAGGATAATAATTTCGTCTCCCGGATTGGCCAGAGCCATGACGGCAACATGCAGGGCTGCCTGGCCTCCCGCCGTCACTAAAAGCTCTTCGTCTGCACTATAGGTAGCGCCATATTCCTTTTGGATCTTCTCAGCAATGGCCTGACGCAGTTCCGGGTGACCCCGATCGGGTCCATAGTGAGTGTGGCCTTCATCCAGAGCCTTCTTGGCCGCCTCTGCGATGTGCTTGGGGGTGACGAAGTCCGGTTCTCCGAGCTGGAGATAGATACAGTCCTCTCTTGTGGCTGCCAACTCCATGATGCTGTAAAAAGGGGAACGTTGGACTGCAAGAATTCTGTCTGCCAGCACGAAATCGCCTCCTTAGAAAAGCGGAATTATAGCGTGCCCCGCCCGCAGAGACAAGCGGGCTACGCCGCGCTTCGCACGCTCGTGCTTTCGTGCTGTGGTGCAGTCGTGCGGTTGTGTGGGGCAGGTGGTCAGGCGGTCTGGTGGTCAGGATGTCAGGTGTCATCCGGCCGGCCGGTCTGGTAGAATCCCAGCCTGTTGAAAAAGATGCGCCAGAAATTGTTGCCCAGAACGCTTGCTGGTGTGCTGTTTTTCGGTTTCCTTCTTCCCCTCTGGGCTCAGACCGGGTCGAGAGTCCAGAAGCAGAGTGTGGCGGTATTCGTGGAGACGGGCCCGACAGTCGATGGAGTGCTGGATGATCCGGTCTGGGAGCAGTCGGCTCTCCTGTCCGAATTTCAACAGAGGGACCCGCAGGAGGGAGCCCCTGCCAGCGAGTACACCACCGTTCGCATCGTCTACACGAAAGACGCCATCTACTTTGGGTTTCGCTGCGACGATTCAGAGCCGCTGCAGATCATAGCCACCGAGCGGCGCCGCGACCAGGATCTTACCAAAGACGACAGCGTGGCCGTGCTCCTGGACACTTTCCACGATCGTCGAAACGCCTTCCTCTTTCGAACCAATTCACTGGGGACCCAGTTCGATGCTCTGTTAACCGAAGAAGGACTCGATATCAATGTTTCCTGGGATGAAAAGTGGGAGGCTGAGGCGACCAGGAACGAAGAAGGCTGGACAGCAGAACTGATGATCCCCTTCAAGTCCCTACGTATGGGCCCACAGGGGGAGTGGGGACTGGAAATAGAACGGCTCATTCGTCGAAAGAATGAGGCGGCATACTGGAACACCTACAGCCGGGACTTCAAATTTGAGGAGGTTTCCCAGGCCGGTCTGTTGTCGGGGCTGGAAGAGGCGAGCCAGGGTCTTCGCTGGAGGATCAAACCCTATGCGTTGGGGGGTGTTGAACAGTTCCCCAACTCCACGGACCAAACCGTCACCCATAACTTGTCCACGATCGGTCTGGAACTGCTGAAATTTCGTCCCACCCCGTCCCTCACGCTGGACGTCACCGTGAACACCGACTTTGCCCAGACCGAAGTGGATGATCTGATCACCAACATCACCCGTTTCCCTCTGTTTTTCCCGGAAAGACGTGAATTTTTCCTGGAAGGCGCGGGTGTTTTCGAATTCGGCACGGGAATCGGATTGAACGCAAGCCGTAACTTTAAACTCTTCTTCAGTCGCCGCATTGGCCTCTCCCCAGGGGGAGATTTGATTCCCATCATTGCCGGAGCCAGGTTTACGGGTCGGGCAGGCCCCTACACCATTGGCCTCCTCAATATGCAGACCGGCACCGAGTTTGGAATCGAGGGCAGTAACTTTGGTGTCTATCGGGTCAAGCGGAATGTT
>PVMK01142536.1_pt1 | contig 17776 bp, 15 predicted proteins | sample 1853481 | NCBI WGS metagenome assembly PVMK01 (sample SAMN08533507, study PRJNA380276) | Marine sediment metagenome, whole genome shotgun sequencing project. | reverse complement strand
AAGTCTACCCGTGGCGCCGCATTGACCCGGTTCCATGGACAGCTTTAAAAAAACCATTAAAAGATAGCCGTCTGGCGCTGGTTTCCAGCGCCGGGTTTATAAAGCCGGGGCAGGAGCCGTTTGATGAATCGATTCGCGGCGGTGACTACAGCTTCCGTGAAATCCCGTCAGATACGGATGTCTCCACCCTGATGGATACCCACCGCAGCGATCTTTACGATCACTCCGGGCTCCGGCAGGATCCCAATCTGGCATTTCCCCTGGACCGATTCCGGGAACGGGTCAAAAGCGGGCGTATCGGTTCGTTAAACCAGCGGCATTTGTCCTTCATGGGATCCATTACAGCCCCCGGGCGCCTGGTAAAAAAAACCGCACCTGTGGCGGTGCGCAAACTGGTTGAAGATGGTGTCGACATTGCCCTGCTGGTGCCCGTCTGACCGATATGCAACCAGGCCGTGAGCCTGGTGGCGGCGGAACTGGAGCGCCAGGGTATTTCTACGGTGGCGATTCAATTGTTGCGCAAAGTGGCCGAGAAAGTGCGGCCCCCGCGCGCGCTGGTGGTCCCTTTCCGCCACGGGTACCCGCTGGATGTACCCGATGACGCCGAACACCAGCAGGCGGTCATCGGAGCGGCGTTGAGAATGCTGGAGAACCCGAGCCTGCAACCCCCGGCTATGGTGGACTATGTTCCGAAATAATGTAATTCGTTCGTCACGGACGAGCACCCAGCAAACTAAGTCATCGGGTGTCAGGACGACGGCACCAGGTTTCGGGTGTCAGGTGTCGGGTGTCAGGTGTAAGTAAACAGATGACGGAGGACAGAAAACAGCCTGCGACGAGGAATTTTACTGCCCTCGGTTTGCCTTCGACATGAGCTCAGGCCGAATGTAGCCTAGCCGAACGCTCAGGCCGCATGCAGCATTTCGAAGGCAGACTTCGACGAGCTCAATCAAATCGTTGAGTCGCCGATTCAGAGCCAGCAGCAAGCAGCCAGTGACCAGAAGCCACTTGAACACTGATACCTGACACCAATTGACTGCTGACACCTGAACACTGACACCTGAAACCTTAAATTATAACCCTGAGGCGATGATGCAATTTAAAAATCTTGAATTTAAAAACAAAGACGGCCAAACGCTTTCTGCCAGACTGGACTTGCCGGTGGATGGGAAACCGCTGGCCTATGCCTTATTTGCCCACTGTTTTACCTGTTCCAAAAACATAAAAGCCATTGCACATATCAGCCGGGCTTTAACCCGCGAAGGGATTGCAGTGCTGCGTTTCGATTTTACGGGTTTAGGTGAAAGCGAAGGGAATTTTGCCGATACCAATTTTTCATCAAATGTTGATGATCTGATTGTGGCCGCCGATTTTTTAAAATCCAATTACAAAGCCCCCAAAATATTAATCGGCCATTCATTCGGGGGAGCGGCTGTGCTGCAGGCCGCTGCCCGTATTCCCTCATCAAAAGCGGTGGTCGCCATTGCCGCACCGTCAGATCCTCAGCACGTGACCCACGCCCTCGGCAGCGCAACCGCAAGCATTCAAAACCGGGGCGAAGCGGATGTTACCCTGGCCGGCAGAACATTTACGTTAAAAAAACAGTTTCTGGACGATCTGAAGTTTGTCAATATGAAAGAAACCCTTAAAAATTTAAATCGGGCGCTACTCGTTTTGCATTCACCGATAGATGAGACGGTCGGAATTGAAAATGCGGCTCAAATCTTTCAGGCGGCCCGGCACCCGAAAAGCTTTATTTCCCTGGATAAAGCGGACCATCTGCTGTCAGCCCAGGAAGATTCGCTTTATGCCGGCGCTGTTATTGCCGCCTGGGCACTCAAATACGTAAGTGCTCCTCAAAAAGATGAACCCAAAGGCGATCGAGCCCCTAACCAGGTCATCGCACGTATAGGAAAATCCGGATATGCAACTGATATTATGGCAGAGGGCCATAGTATGGTAGCAGATGAACCCGTCTCGATGGGCGGGACCCATTTAGGCCCGGCACCCTATGGATATCTGATGGCCGGATTGGGGGCCTGCACCGCCATGACCCTGCGCATGTATTCAGACCGCAAAGAATGGTCGCTGGATTCCGTCACGGTCAAACTAAACCATCAAAAAATCCATGCCACTGATTGTGAGGCCTGTGAAACAAAAGAAGGTAAGCTGGATCAAATTGAGTGTGAAATCGAGTTGACCGGTGATCTTGATAATCAGCAAAAACAGCGTTTGCTGAAAATTGCCGACCGCTGCCCGGTTCACCGCACTTTAAAATCAGAAGTCATGATCAAAACGGAGTTGAAGGCGTAATCCGGCCTACTTCCCTGAGGGTTTCAGGTGTGGGGCCTGCGGCCGCGCCGTAGCGGCTACTGCGCAGCAGCTACCGCCTTCGTCGTCGTACTCGTCCTCGTCCCTCGTCCCTTAATAAAATTCTGATTCACGAGGACGAGTACGAGTACGAAAAAAATCCGCATTAATCAATTTCCCAACGATCAGGATGGGCGTAAATCAGCATATAGCATTAGTACCGGCAGGGCCTTCTTTTGAATAGCAGGGTTCTCAAGGCTTTACGGGTTGACACCTAAGGTCTTCTTTAATAAACATAATAAAAATGACAACTATTTTAAAACCTTATCCCTGTTTTTCATTTTGTTTACGATCAATTAGGGTTAAAGCGATGTCCAAGAGACTGGCCGGTTTTTGCATCGTTGTCCTGATAACGATTGCGGGCGCCTCTGAATTGGCCCTGGCTGAACAGCGCTTCATTGACCATGGCGACGGCACGGTTACGGATCGCAAACTCGGGCTCATGTGGGCAAAAACCGATAACCAGACCGATATCTTCTGGAACCAGGTTCAAGGCTGGCTTGCAAATGATTTCCCGGATAGTATCCCGCAGCTATACGGTAACTGGCGTCTACCCACGGTCTCCGAATTGCAAAGCCTTTATGTAGAAAATCCAAAATATGAAGGCTACGATACGAAATGCGGTCATCCGGTAAAAATCGTTCCTCAGATTAGAATCAGCTGCATATTGATCTGGGCATCCGACACGGCCCTGGGACTGCCGCTGGCATTCAACTTCAACATCGGGAGCGCCTTTTCAATAGATTTGCATGAAAACAAAGGTTGCCGGGTGCTACCGGTACGATCCCTGCAACAGTGACCGCAAGGCGGTCACACCTGTCCGGTATAAATCAAATGATAAATTGTCCTGACGACTTGAAAGCGGGAACGGTTGCCGTGGTCGGCATTCCATTTGATGCCTATTCGTCATTCATGCGGGGATCAGCCCTGGCGCCGGCCCAAATCCGAAACGCCTGGAATGGCGGCGCCGTCAATCTATGCTCGGAATCCGGCATCGATCTGGCGGTCCGTCCTGATTTTATAGACCTTGGCGATATGACCATCCCCAGGGAACCGGATGCCATTGAAAACATTGAAACAACCATCGCCGAGTTGTTAAACCGCAATATCCGTTTGATATCTCTGGGCGGGGATCATACCATTACCTACCCTATTTTAAAATCCTACAGCAAACAATTCGACCGGCTTGACATCCTCCATCTGGATGCACACCCGGATCTCTACGATAGCTACGACGGCAACCGCTATTCGCATGCCTGCCCGTTTGCCCGCATCATGGAAGAAAAATTGGTTTCGCGATTGGTTCAGGTCGGCATTCGAACCCTTAACCCGCACCAGAAACAGCAGGCCGAACGATTCGGTGTCGAAATTATCGATATGCAACATTTGCAGAAGGCAAGCGCCATCCGCTGGAAAAATCCGGTCTATCTGTCAATCGATCTGGACGTTCTTGACCCTGCATTTGCTCCCGGTGTCTCCCATCATGAACCCGGCGGCATGTCGACTCGTCGGTTGATAGAACTCATTCAGGGGCTGCAGGGTTCCGATTGCCGGAGCCGACATCGTCGAATTTAACCCCAAACGGGACCCGGCTGAGATCACCGCAATGGTCGCCGTCAAAATCCTCAAAGAAGTTGCCGCCCGGATGCTCGAACTGCCGGTTGATGCGGCATGACCAAAGAGGACGAGGACGAAGCAGCGGAAAGTTGCCTAACCTCTTATTCGTCCTCGATAAGCGAACCACCCAACCTGTATGCGCTTGGAGGACATTGATGATCGATATCTCAAAAATAGACTATTCGCTATTGGATCGTCCCGAAATATTGATGTACCTATTTCATCCGCGACCGGAATTCGGGCGATCGATATCCGTATCAGGCAATACGGAAATCATGATACCGGTAGAAGCCGAAATCGCAGTCGGAGCCCGATTTCATCTGACCGACAAATCTGCCTGTAATATCCTTTTTTTTCACGGCAACGGCGAAATCGTGGCCGACTACGATGAATTCGGCCAAATGATGAATCAAATGGGGATCAATTTTTTAGCCGTTGATTATCGCGGTTACGGCCGTTCCACCGGCCAACCCACCGTAACCGCAATGATGCGGGATTCCCACATTATTTTTGATTATGTGAAAAAGTGGCTTAATAGAAACGATTACCCTGGCCCTGTGGTCCTCATGGGCCGATCCCTTGGCAGCGCTTCCGTGCTGGAACTGGCATTACATTATGCGGCCGGCCTTGATGGCCTGATTGTTGAAAGTGGTTTTGCCTATGCCGGTCCACTGCTGGTGCTTTTGGGGATCAATACCGCTGAAATCGGGTTTGAAGAGGCCAAGGGTTTTCGCAACATCTACAAAATCAGTAGATTTCAAAAGCCCACCCTGATCATCCATGCCGAACGCGACCATATCATCCCCTTCTCCGATGGCGAGGCCCTCTTTGAAGCATGTCCGGCACCGCACAAGACCTTCCTGAAAATCCCGGTAGCCAACCACAACGATATCTTCATGCGCGGCCTGAAAGACTACCTGGCGGCCATAACCACGTTGCTGGAAGGGCTGGAGCCCAATAGGGATAGATAGGCTTTCTCCGGCCCATCCGATTCCAAATGCCGGTCTCAACCGAACCATCCAAACAGCCCGATTTTTCTTATTTTTCCTTAAGTTTATTAAAAAATAAGACGATAATCATTAATAGAATCACAAGGATCAATTTGAGCGCTGAAAGCCGCCGAATCGCTTCATATTTTCATAATATTCCCATTAATTCAGGTGGGTTAATAATTGGCCATGTTGAAAACAGCAGGATTCATATCGCATGGGTAGCATGCACATTAATAAACTGAAACCGGGTATGGTTATTGACGAAGAAGTCAGGGATATCAATGGCCGACTGCTTCTGAAAAAGGATAAAGAAATCCAGCCTGCCCATATTCGAATTTTCAAGATTTGGGGTGTTACAGAAGTCAATATCCGGGGCAACAATGGCAGCAAGGATACTTCTGCCGGCCCTGCGGATCCGGAGCTTGTTGAAAAAATTAAAGAAAGCACCCTTGATCTATTTCGCTATGTCGATTTGGAACATCCGGCAATTAAAGAAATATTTCGAATTTCTGTTCTGTTTCGCAGCAAGTACAATCTTTCCGAAAAAGACAAGACGATCGGTCTGGCGGAAGTTGATCTTGAGCAACCGACAGTTGGAAGCGATTTTCTGCAGAAACTGAACAAGAAAAATATTACGCTTCCGGCGATACCTTCGATCGTTTTTGAATTAAACGAGGTCATTGCAAACCCGTTGTCATCGGCCGAGGATATTGCGCAGGTAGTCCACCGCAGTCCGAGTTTGACCGCACTTTTATTGAAAATCGTCAATTCACCCTTTTATGGATTTCCTTCAAAAATCGACAAAATTTCACTGGCTGTGACCTTGATCGGTACCCGCGAAATTTCAGGGCTGGCACTTGGAATCAGCATTATTTCCCTGTTTAACAAAATTCCTAAAGAGATCCTCAGTATGCACTCTTTTCTGAGGCATAGTCTGGCGTGCGGTCTCATTTCAAGGATCTTAGCCGCCCACAAAAACATTCCCCAGACGGAACAATTATTTGTCTCAGGGTTGTTGCATGATCTGGGACGGTTGATTCTTTACAGCTATTTCCCTGAAGAATCGCTCAATATATTGAGCCGTGCGCGATCCTCGGATACGCTGTTGTACCTGCAGGAAAATGATCATCTGGGCTGTAACCACACCCATGTTGTCAAGTATCTGTTGCAGCAGTGGAAGCTGCCGATGGTTCTGGAAAACAACATATTTTTTCATCACAGCCCCCGTGAGGCCCAGCAACCGGTACCGGCCACCCTGGTTCATCTGGCGGACATTATAACCAACGGTTTGGGAATTGGTACCAGCGGTGAACGTTTTGTACCGCCGCTGGATCACGCGGCCTGGGATAGCCTGGGGCTGTCGCCGACCTGTTTTGACGTCGTTGTCAAACAGGCGACCCATCAATTTTTTGCATTAGAATCCATGTTGGAAATTTAAAAGTTTTATGAAAAACGATACCACCAAACAGATGGATCCCGAAAAACTTTTAGCCCGTATCGATTATCTGGAAGAGAACCGGCGGTTTATCCAAAATGTTCTCGAAATGGCGCTATCGTTAGGTGATTTTCAAGAAAATATTAACAAGGGCTACGGCCCCGAACATGTTTTGCAGGAAACCGATAAGCGCATCAGCCACCTGATCCCTTTCGAAGCCAATGCGCTCTATCTCGTGGATCAGGAAAAATCGGATTTCGATTTATCCGTATGCAGCGAGAACCATCTGGAAACATTTATTAAAAAAGAAGTCGGTCACATGATCGAAAAAGGCTATTTTGCCTGGGCAATACGAGAAAAGCGCGGTGTTTTAATCTCGTCCAAAAATCATAGCCGCAAATTCGTTTTGCATGTTATTGCCACCTATTCGCGCATCCGGGGTATGTTCATCGGGTTGCTGCCGGAAAAAAACAGCAAAATCCCCGACACCTCTCTGACCCTGTTATCGATTATACTGCTCAATACAGCCAACGCCCTGGAGAGTCTCGAATTTTATTCGCTGCTACGCAATCAAAACGAAATCCTTGAAGAGATGGTCGAAGAGCGCACCCAGAAGCTGGCCAAATATGAACGTCAGTTGCAACAGGTTCTAAAAATCCAGGCCATCGGTACTCTGGCAGGCGGCATTGCGCACGATTTTAATAATATTTTATTTCCCATTGTCGGGTATACCGAATTAACCATGGATGAAGTTTCCGAAGACAGTGTGGCGCATAAAAACCTTGAAGAGATTCTCAAAGCCGCCCATCGCGCCACGGAGCTGGTCAAGCAGATTCTAACATTCAGCCGACAGAGCGGCCAGGAACGCAAGCCTGTAAAGGTACAATATATCCTAAAAGAGGCCCTCAATCTCTTACGGGCATCGATTCCGACGTCTATAGAAATCATTCATAACATCGATGACGACTGTAACCCTGTAATGGGAGATGCCACTCAAATTCATCAGGTCATCATGAATCTCTGCACAAACGCCTATCAAGCGATGCAGGATAAGGGCGGCAAACTGGAAGTCATCCTGAACGAAGTCGATATCGGCTATGAAGAAACCATTGAAAAAATCGGTATGCAGCCAGGCAAGCATTTGCAGCTGACAGTTAAGGATGAAGGCTGTGGCATGGATGCTGCGGTGCTGGGCAGGATTTTTGAACCCTATTATACCACCAAGGAGCAAGGCAAAGGAACCGGGCTGGGGTTATCCGTCATTCATGGAATCATTAAAAACCACAGAGGCGACATCACCGTTGCCAGTTCGCTGGAAAAAGGCACCACCTTCCAGGTTAATTTGCCGATTATCGAAAATGCTGAAGTCGTAACCGAATTCGAGCCGTCCAATGGCGCCGCCAAGGGCAACGAGCGCATCCTTTTAATTGACGATGAAGAGCAAATCATTTCCATGGAACAACAGATGCTTGAAAATCTAGGCTACCAGGTCACCGCGCTAACTGACAGTGTCGAAGCGCTCGATGAGTTTGCGAAACAGCCTCAAAATTTCGACCTGGTGATCACGGACATGACCATGCCTCACATGACCGGCGATGAGCTGGCCCAAAAATTGCTGGACATCAAACCCGATATTCCTGTCATTCTTTGCACCGGTTTTAACGAAGACATCACCGAAGAAAAAGCGCTGTCAATGGGTATTCAAAAATTTGTCATGAAACCGGTGATAAAAAATGATCTGGCCACCAGCATTCGCACTGTACTGGATCAAAAATAGCGGCCCTGCAACATCATATCCACAAGTTGTTCTCCTCTTTTGTCACTTACCTTTTGCTGACCGTTATACAATTTGAACTTATTCCACTTCACTCACAATTGGCCTCCGGCCCCGCTTCTAGTGTCATGTCCCACAAATATGTTACAAAAGTCGTGTGGTATATTTTAGCCCAGTTGAGTTCTTTAAACTACACAATGTCTATGGTGTCAGGTGTCAGTGTTCAGGTGTCAGGTGCCATGAAGATACAGCGGACAGAGCACAGAAAACAAATGACAGCCTGCGACGAGCTCCCCTCGACAAACTCGGGGCTTGAGCCTGTCGAAAGCAGTCGAGTCGAAGACAAAGGGCAGACTGTTTCTGCTTTCTGTCATCTGTTATCTGACACCTGACACCTGACACCTAAAATAAAACGAATTAACCTTAATAAACTCAATCCGCGTTTTGTAAATTACTTGCGAGACGCAACACTAGCCCATAGGGCTTACAGGCCGGTGGGTAGGGCCTACGCCCCGGGGGGAATGCTGGAATATTGGGTCTCTGGGTTGCATCGCATTGAAAATTGGCACGATTCATGAGATAAACTCATCATGGCTCTAAAAAACATCAACCGGGGTGAAGCCTCTGGTTTGAGGAACAGGTGAAAAATGACCATTCACTCTCATAATTTTGTGGAAACATATGAAGGACTGGTCGGTTTTGGTGCCGATCGAGAGACAGATGAAAACACGGTTGTATATTACCTTCAAAAATTCTCAGACGACCGCTTGATGAAGACCATCATTAAACGCCTGTCCGATGAAGAGCTTGCTGAAATTTTTAGTTTGATGACACGCTTGTTAAAAAAACACCTGGTCAGCACCGAGTATCACCAAATCTTTTTAAAAGAGGAATCATAAGGTCGTTTCTGGCATCTGGCTGCTGGCTTCTGGCCGCTCGCCACAGATCCCTTATCCAAACATGGTTGAAGCGGATATCTGTTATTCTCGGAATAGGGAAAAGAGTGGCTTAAAAAAAAACAAAAGCCGCTGATTACTATCAATCAAGCGGCCGTGGGTTCCAGCAGCATCGGCAGTATCATGTAAATAATTCAGGCACTCAATACGGATTTGTCGGGAATGGCTGTCAGTTTTTTGACCGACTCCACCAGATCCTGAAGCGGAAATGGTTTGAAAAGGACGGCATCGAAACCCGAATCCTGGGTCTGCCAGGGTGTTCCTGAAATGCCGATAATGGGGACGGAATTTTTGCGAGAATTACGGATGTGCTGAACCACCCCTTTGCCATCAAGTCTCGGCATGCGCAAATCGGTAATCACCATATCATAGCTGCCGTCATCAAATTTTTGAATCCCTTCAATTCCATCGAGCGCTATTTCGACGTCATGGCCGAATTTTGTTAAAGCCTCCTGAATCACACGCAGAATGCCTTTTTCATCATCGATCACTAAAATCGTGCACATGCTTCGTTCCTTAAAATCAGTTGGAATTTAAAATTAATCCGTATCCCACCTGCTACCTACCATAGTCGAAAGCAGGTCCCATGTCAACTATATATTGTATAACTTGTTCATTGAACCACAACATATGGACATTTAAAGCCAATTTAATGATTCCCCGGGTGCCGACCCAACCAGAATTCAGCGGCTACAGAAATTTGCAAATTCGGCAACGAATTTTAAAATATTCTGCCTCTTGGCCGCACATAAAAAATGCGGCAGCAATCACAATGGAATCTCCAGGAAGAAAAAAAATACAGATGGCCTTAAAACTATATTTGGATAAACCGGCCTGAGTGTCAAATCGGATTATGGCTGTTTTTCAAATTCGGCCCAACAGAGTTATCAACAACCCGCATCTAATTGTAATCTATTGAAAATAGATCATGATGTAAAATATATCCATTCATTTCGTAAACTTATAAAATCTAAAATTTTTCCTAAACATTTTAGGCAGATTCGCGGTTATCAACAAGTTATGAACAATTTGAGCCGCAAAACCAAACTCGCGAAAACGTCTATTTTGGGGAATTTTCTAACGGAATGAAAATGGTGGATCAAAATGAGGACAGACAATTTCATATCAAAAAGCGCCGAAACAAAGCAACGGCGCTTAACGTCTCGGAAATTCTACAATTGACTGAAATCATATAGTTTCTAACGGCATCATCCTTATGCCGCTACATGGAATGATGGAATGTTGGAAAGATGGCCCGCCCTGGCGCGACTCATGTATCAATCGCTGCTTCTGGTGAATTAGATTACCAACCAATTTTTAGACAGACATCTTCTCAGCTCGGTCTGGGCCAGGGAATAATGGGTTAAACAGCGAAGCGAACTAAGTTCATCCAACCCGGCCGGTTTATTCAGCCGACCCCACCTGCATGATAGGCGGCTTACATATCATCAGGAGCCAGAAGTTTAATCTGGGACCAGTGTTGTGTCCCACAAATTAATTACAAAATTCGTGCAGTATATTTAAGTCCAGTTGAGTTCTTTAAACAACACAATGTCTATGGTGTCAGGTGTCAGTGTTCAGGTGTCAGGAAAATACAGAGGACAGAGCACAGAAAACAAATGACAGAAGACAAGGGGCAGACAGTTTCTGCTTTCTGTCATCTGTTATCTGACACCTGACACCTATTTATTCCTGACACCTAAAATAAGATGAATTAACAATGCTAAAATCAATCCGTGTTTTGTAAATTACTTTTGGGACATGACAATAGGCGGTTCACGTACGATTAAATCGCTCTAAATCTTGAACTTACCGAAATCCTCCGGTGATAGGCTTTCCAGATAATCAGCCCATTTTTTCCCTTCTTTGCTGGTGTCTAAAACTTCGGCTTCACCGTCTCCAATTTTCGATTTTTGCATGACTTCATCATCCACATAGATCGGTGCGTCAAATCGAAGTGCCAGTGCAATCGCGTCGCTCGGGCGCGCATCCATTTCAAAATTGGCGTCTTTGGAAATAAAATAAATTTTGGCGAAAAAGGTGTTATCCTTTAAATCACACACTTCGATTTTTGAAATCGAAATGTTTAAAAAGCCCGTAAAATTCTTAAAAAGATCGTGGGTCATTGGGCGTTCATATTTTATTTTTTGGAGGGCTGACGCTATTGAAGTGGCTTCAAGCAAACCAATCCAAATCGGAATCGCCTGATCCGTTTCTTCTGATTTCAATATAATAATCGGCGTGTTCGAGGCTGGATCCATGGTCAAACCCGCGATGCTCACCTTATGCAGCATAATTTTCAACTCCTTTCAACCCTCCCGCGGAGGGCTCGACATTTATCGCTCTGCCAAACAGTGAATGCGAAAAGCCTTTATCGATATGGACGCAGACCAGTTTGCCGGTTAAGTTTTCACAGTCAGCCGCTAGCTCATCCAGATAAAAATTGACGATCTTATTGGTGGATGTACGACCGGTCCACTGCACGTCTGGGCCAATCTCAGTCGGCTGTGCGGATACCTGTTTTTTGCTCAACCCATCCGTAAAAACCAGCTGGGTGGATCCGACCAGTAATTGATTTTTGCGTCTGGTAAATTTCTCCTGTAACTCCAGAAGAATTTGCAGTCTTTTTCTGATGGTTGGCTCTGAAAGCTTATCGGGTAGTTTAACGGCCGGTGCCTGCGGTCGATCAGAATATTGAAAGGCAAATAATCCGTCAAATTCAACCGTTTTGACTAGTTCCAAGGTCTGTTCAAAATCAGCCTGGCTTTCCCCGGGAAAGCCGACGATGATATCCGATGTAATGGCTATCTGTGGACAAGTATCCCGTAGTTTCGCCACTTTGTCAAGATACTGCTCCGTGGTGTATTTACGGTTCATGCGCTTTAAGACCCGGTTTGACCCGGATTGAACCGGCAAATGAATATGGGGACACAGTTTGTCAAGATTCCCGAAAGAGCGGATAAGATCCGACCCTAAATCTTTGGGATGGGATGTGGTAAATCGAATTCTTAAAAGCCCTTCGATCCCGTTAATCATGGATAAAAGCTCGGGAAATGTGCACAGGCGCTGGTTTTTACCATAGCTGTTCACATTTTGCCCCAGGAGCGTGATTTCCCTTACACCGGTTTCAACCAGGGCACGAATTTCCGCGATAATGCTTTCGGGTTTACGGCTGGTTTCTCTTCCGCGGACCCGAGGAACCACACAATAGGTGCAATAGTTGTCGCAACCCCGCATAATGGTAACAAATTTGGAGACCTGACTTTCATTCTGTGATCCGACAAGGGATTCAGGGATCGCCGGGGCTGCGTCCATATCCACATCAACGATCCGGCAACGCCGGGTTTCGATTTGTTGAATCAGGCGCGGCAGCCTGTCAATCGCCTGGGTCCCAAAAACAAGGTCAACAGCGGGCATGCGTTTCAGAATTTGTTCACCTTCCTGCTGGGCCACACAACCACCGACGCCAATAATCAGACGTTTTTGAGACCGTTTCATCCTCGCAAGCCGACCCAGCAGGCTGAAGGCCTTCTGTTCCGCTTTGGCCCGCACCGTACAGGTATTGACAATAATCACATCGGCCTGGGCCATCGATGAGGTCTGTTCATATCCTAAAGTTGCCAGCCGCATGCTAATTTGTTCTGAATCGTAAACATTCATCTGGCAACCAATGGTGTGGAGATAAAGATATTTTGATTTCATTTAATAAACGCAATCTCCTTAAAATACCGCGTTTTGTCAGGGTTCAGATGGAATTGTCGCCAGCCGCTGAATCAGAATCTCTTTTTTAAGATCCTGCAAAATCCGGTCTACCTGTTCTTCGCATCCCGGTGCGATGTGAAGCTTAATGATTCCTTTAACCGGATCCGTTGTTCTCATCCCGACAATACCGTCATAGGCTTCAAAAATAAATTTAATGAATGCGATTTTGCTGCGATCCACACGGTAGTGCTGTTTTATCGTTTTCAACGGCGCTCCATCTTTCGACATTCATTATTCCTTGTTCGGTGTTCTGCGGTTCTCTGTTTTCTGACAGCACACACCTGAAACCTACCTGTTATCGCTAACGGGCGAGGGATGAAGGTTTTAAAAGGTGTGATAGAAAGTATAAACACATCTATATAATTTGCAATAAAAAAGCCCTCACCGGTGATGGATCAATTATGGGTTGTTCAACCAGCGGTTATGGAGTATAGGCCCGTCCATGGAAAAAAAATGGCACATATTGCAGCCCGACGCCGAGATGGTAAAAAAATTGAGTGCCGGCCTGCATTGTCATCCGATCACCGCCGCTGTTCTGATCAATCGCAACCTGATATCCGCTAAAGATGCTTCAAACTTTCTGGCCACATCATTGCGCAAGGTTCGTTCCCCTTTTGCACTGAAAGACATGGATGCGGCGCTAAACCGCATCTACCGGGCCATAACGGAAAATGAGAAGATTCTAATCTTTGGTGACTACGACGTTGACGGAATCACCGCCACAGCCGTGCTTTTAGAATTTTTGCGGTACATCGGAGCCGATGTATCCTATTATATTCCCCATCGCATAAAAGAAGGTTACAGCCTGCAACCACAGCATATCATCAACCATGCCCTGCCCAACCGAATCCGGTTGATTATCACCGCTGATTGCGGATCCGGAAGCCATGAAGCCATTGCTGCCGCTCGCAAATCCGGAATCGATGTGATTGTTACCGATCATCATAAGGTCTCTGAAAAGATTCCTATGGCCGCAGCCGTGCTAAACCCCAAACGCCCGGATTGCTCGTCCGGCATGGAAGCACTGGCCGGTGTGGGCGTGGCTTTTGCCCTCATTATCTGTTTGCGAAAATATTTACGGGATCAAAATTTTTGGAAAGACCGTACGGAGCCCAACCTGAAAAATTTTTGCGATCTGGTGGCCCTGGGCACCATCGGCGATATGGTTCCTCTGGTTGAAGAAAATCGTATTTTCTCAAAAGCAGGGCTGGATATGATAAATTCCGAAACGCGGCCGGGAATAAATGCACTGCGTGAGGTGGCGGGTATTTCCCATCAGCTCACAAATACAGAAGATGTATCTTTTAAACTGGTTCCCGCGCTTAAACGCTGCCGGCCGAATGGACCACGCTTCCCTGGCATTGCAACTGCTGACAACCGACAATATTGCCACGGCAAGACGACTGGCGCAATCCCTGGACGGATTCAACAAGCGACGTCAGGAACTGACACGATCGATCTTAGACGGTATCCTGACAGATTACCGGCAGCATCCGGACCCTCTAAAAAATCGAACACTGGTTAAATGGCATCCCGGCTGGCATCAGGGCGTTTTGGGCATCGTGGCTTCCCGTATCGTGGAAACCTATTACCGGCCGGTGGTGCTGATTGCCGTTACGGGAGAACTGGGCAAAGGATCCGCCCGGAGCATTCCCGGCCTGGATTTATATAATGCCCTGCAGGCCTGCCGGCATTGTCTGGAAGATTTCGGCGGCCATTCGATGGCAGCCGGATTGACCATTAAAACTGAAAATTTAATTGAATTTCAGCGTATGTTTGAAAACGCGGTAACGCGGGTGACTCAGCCCGATGACTGCAGACCTCGGCTGACCATTGATAGCGAGATCCATTTTGATGACATATCGGAAAAACTGATTGATGAAATTGAAACCTTAAGCCCCTTTGGTGCCGAAAACCCGGAACCCGTATTTATGGCTCAAAACATCAAAGTGGTATCTTCAAAAATCGTCGGAAAAAACCACCGCAAAATGATGCTGGTCCCGGATGCTCAACCGTCAGGCAAACCGGTTCCCGCTATCCGTTTTAATGCTGAAGACAAAATGTTGACAGAAACGGCATTTACCCGCATCGCATTCCGGCTGCGGTGGAATCGCTGGAATGACAATAGAACCATTCAGCTCATTATCGAAGATGCCCAATAGTGTCAGGGTTCAGAGGACAGAGGACAGAAGTCAGAAATCAGATGACAGAAAACAGAGAATCGGAGTCGGTCACAAATGAACCGCAGAATATCGAATATAGAATGTTGAATATCCAAGGAAAAAAAACTTCGTCATTCGAAATTCCTTGTTCGATATTCGATATTCAAAAAAGGGGAAATTGATTGCTGGTTGCTGGTTGCTGGTTTTATTCGCTCAATTGATTCGGTTTAAACCAACCAATTCAACCAATGAAACAAATGAAACCAATCTAACAAATCATTGTACTGAACCTTTGAACCAACTACGCGGCAAAAACCAGGGAGTCTTCCAAGCGAACTTCCAGACGGGCCAGATCCACTTCGGACAATTGGAGCTGTGCGGCTTCCGGGGTTGCCATCAGGGCAATCGACGGATCCTCATTTAAGCCGATTCCCATCTTATGGCACATTTGATTGGCTAACCGAACCAATACGAGCACAAAGTTATTGCCGTCAAATTCGGCCAGATGATGATCACGCGCAACCTGGCAGTATTTTTCCGGCAGGTTCCAGCGGGCCATAAGAGAATACCCATGATCGGCGTGCAGATTTTGCATGACTTCATGGATAACCCTGTCGGACGGCGGGTTTTCAATTTCCCCGCAGGCCTTCATATCATCCATGATTTTTAAGACATAGAGCTTGCCCACATCATGAAGCAGTCCGGCAATAAAAGTTTCATGCGCTAAGGTCTGAAAGCCGGTCTGCTTGGCGAGCCAGTTGGCGCCAATTGCGCATCCCACTGAATGCCGCCAGAGTTTTCCCAGGATTTTATGGATGGCTGGATTCTTGGACTGGAAATTATGCTGAAGCGCAACCAGCGTAACGATGTTGGATACTTCTTTAATTCCCAGGCGTATAAGCGCATCTCTGACCGTTGCCACCTGAGTGAGGCCCTTATAAAATGAAGAATTTGAAACGTGCAACACCTCTGCGGTAAGCGATTGATCACTGACAATGAGTTTTTCAATCAGACGGAAATCCGGTTCTTCATTGGCAACCTCCTTCTGAATGCGAAGGGCGGTGGCATTGAAGGCCGGCAGCTTAACCTTTCTTGATGCCACAAAATTGTCTATCATTCCCACCAGAGAACTATCTGCTTCCATTGCTAATCTCCTATTATCTGTCTCAGTGTAGCCATCGTTCTGGGGTTTTGCAAACGCGGAAGACTGCGCATCAATTCATCAAAGGTGGTGACCCCTTGAGCGGCTTTGATGATCCCGTCCTCCAACAGGGTCACCAGACCGCAGGATTCGATACAGATTTCACGAAGCGCTTTACCGGGTTTGCGCTCCAAAACGGCATCCCGCACAAATTCGTCCATAATCAGTAGTTCGAAAATTCCGACACGCCCTTTGTAACCGGTGTGCTGGCAGTTGCTGCACCCACGGCCTTTCTGGAACTGAGCCCCGATAATATCATTGGCCGAATAACCGATTCGTTGAAGCTCATGGGCGCTGGGGGTATACGGTGCCTTGCAAAACGGGCACACCATTCGCAACAACCGTTGCGACATAACACTGACCACCGTTGAGGAAATCATAAAAGCCTCAATAGACATATTCAGTAAACGAATCAGCCCACCGACAGTGTCTTCAGTATGAAACGTTGTTAAAACTTTGTGACCGGTCAAGGCAGCCTGCACAGCCACTTCCGCCGAAAAATTATCGCGAATCTCCCCGATGACAATGACATCCGGGTCCTGCCGCAGGATATGGCGTAAGGTCTCTTCATAGGTCAACCCGATCTTGGGATTGATGGAACACTGGGATATGCCGTCAATGACGTATTCAACCGGCTCTTCTGCGGTAATGACACTCATTTGCGGATTGATAATATGATGAAGGCAACTGTACACGGTGGTAGTTTTTCCGGAACCGGTGGGCCCGGTAAATAAAAGTACGCCGCTGGGCAAATCCAGCGCCTCTTCCAGCAACCGCTGCAGGATGCGAGCCGATAATCCGATATCCTCGATTTTGTGCAACTGGCTGTGACGATTTAAAAGCCGCAGCACGATTTTTTCACCATGCACCGTAACATAAAAAGAGGCGCGCAGATCCAGCTGCCCTTCCGGATGATCAAAGAAAAAACGCCCGCCCTGGTGTCGGCGCTTTTCGGTAATGTCAACCTCGCAAAGGACCTTAATTCGGCTGGCAACGGCTGGAGCCGTTTGCGGCGGAAAATCCTCAAAATGGGTTAGAACCCCGTCCTGGCGAAAGCGAACCCGCAGATGCCTTTTTAAAGGCTCCATGTGGATATCGCTGGCATCTCTTTGAATGGCGGCTAAGATGATATCATCCACCAATCTGATAATAAAGTTTTCATCCAGGGACGAGATCTGTTTTTTCATTTCTCTGCGCTGCGCCTTCATGAAGACTTCCTGCATCGCACTTTTGCAAGCAATCGCCGGAATTATATTTTCTCCAAATACCTGGTGGGCGACCTGCAATTCCTCTTGATCTTGCGGATCCACAAAGGCGACGATGACGGCCATGCCATCGGTTCGAATGGGTAACAGATGATGGGTCTCATACCACTTCAACGGAACCTTGGCGAAGAGTTTGCGATCGATGCCGTCCCATTCAGGCTCAACAAAGGGTATCCCCAGTTGCAGGGACAGGGTCTCCGCCAGCACATGCTCGTCAACCAGTGCACGGTCGACTAAAATTT
>PVMK01119239.1_pt1 | contig 17776 bp, 30 predicted proteins | sample 1853481 | NCBI WGS metagenome assembly PVMK01 (sample SAMN08533507, study PRJNA380276) | Marine sediment metagenome, whole genome shotgun sequencing project. | reverse complement strand
TTCAGACCAGTATATGTCCCATGTTTAGAGTGATATTTACATTCAATTAGAATTCTTTTATGTTCAGTAAATGCAATTAAATCAATTTCATGAACTATGCACTTTCCTTTAATTTTACTCCCAATATTTTTGACTTTAAATCCTGAATGGGTTAAAATTTCACCAATATAATTTTCAAACATAAAGCCTGCATGACCCAATCTCATAATGGCATCTTTGAGTTGATATCTTTGTTTGAGTGCTGCACCTTCTTTCTCTTCACTTAGTGCAATCAAAACCATTTTGTAAATATCTCTTGTTCTAACTCCATGGTAAATTTGTCTGCAAATTTTTTTAATTATTCTCTGTGTAATGGCATTACTCGCACCTGCCCGTTTACAAGTTGTTATGATCTTATTGGGATTAAATGAAACTTTCCTTCCATCGGCCTTTATTATGATAATTTTTCGGGTTATAGTTCACATTTTTCTTGAAGAAATTAACCCTTTACTTAGATTTTTGAATGATTTGTCAGATTCTGTATTCAAGGATATATGATAAAAACAATAAATTAACATCTAATTCAATTTTTGACAGGTATTTTTGATTTGACTATGATTAGAAATGTCATCTTTGGATGATAATGTGAAAATAAATTATTAAAATTAATGTTAAGAATCGTTATTTTCGTTTAAATTCATAATTAAACTGAGAATTATCATGAAATGGCATTTTGATGATTTTATTTATGGTTCAATTGATGGAGCAGTTACAACTTTTGCTATTGTTGCAGGTGTAATGGGCGCATCATTACCTTCTGGAATTATTTTGATTCTGGTTTTGCTAATTTGTTTGCAGATGGATTTTCTATGGCTGCTGCAAATTATCAAGCATCAAAAGCTAGAAACGAATTTGTTGAAATGAAAAGAAAACAAGAAGAGTGGGAAATTGATAATTTAGAAGATCAAGAAAGAAACGAAATCAGGGACATTTACATGAAAAAAGGATTCAAAGATGAATTGTTAGATGATGTTGTTCGTATAATCACATCTAGAAGAAAAGTGTGGATAGACACTATGATGAAAGAGGAATTAGGATTAATTGAAGATAGTAAGAATCCGATAGATAGTTCAGTAAGTACATTTGTTGGATTTAATTTGATAGGACTAATCCCATTAATTCCATTTATGATTTTCACGATGATGGGAGTTGAACTTAATTCAGAAGCTTTTGTGTATTCAACAATATCTGTTCTTGCAGCATTTTTTCTAGTTGGTGTGATAAAAGGCAAAATTGTTAAAAAATCAATGATACACTCAGGAATTAATACACTAATCATAGGTGGTATTGCAGCAACAATAGCATATTTGATAGGTTATGGATTAAATTTCTTAGTTCAATAATTCAGAAGATCTTTTTGTTTTGATAATGTGAATGATGTAAAAGTTAGATATGTAAATTTGGTTTGTTTTTAGTCATTTTTCTTAAAAATAGGTATCAAAGTTGAAAATTATGCCTTCTCTAATATGTCCTATAACGTATAGTATAACATGTCAAAAGAAAACAAAACAGACCAGCAAAAATGTCAATTAATATTAAAATTACCTGAGATAAGATTTGCAGGATTCTTAGATTATATGGGAAATTTAATTGTGGGGGATTTTAAACCGGGAATAGTTCCGCTAAAAGATGAAACAGAAAGAAAAAAGATGTTTGTTGAGGCAGTATTGAGAGTTAGAACTAGGCAAGACTTTGATGAAAAATTGGGCCCCGTAGAATATGCAGCAGCTCGAAGAAAAAATATTGTAACTATGAATATTCCTTTTGATGATAAAGTTCTATTCATAGCAGCAGAATCAGGTGTTGATATTGATAAGACAGCAAGAAAAATTTTTGATTGTTTACACAATACAAATTAAATAAAAAAGAAAATAGTTTTAAATTTCAATATTTTTTCCACAATGAGGACAAACTATTTTTTCAGATTCTAGTTTATATGGTTCTGCAATCTTTTCAGACATCAAAACATTACAAATATCCCAAGGGGTAACTGAAATATCCTTGTAGATTACATATGGATGATCCATTTTGTACATTTTTCTACAAACCTGATTAAGATCTAGATCTTGTTTGATTACTGTCACATATTCTAACTCTACCTGATTAACAGGAATATCCAAAAGATTATCAACATCAGGATAAAATTTCAGTAATTCTGAGATTTTTTTGAGTACTAGTCTATCACTGATAAATTGATTTGAATATTCCAGTAAAAGTTTTCGAGTCTTATGTTCAAACATCAGATCAACTATTGTTCTCAGAGAATCATCTGGTTGAAAAGTAATCATTTTCTTTTTTGGCATGGAGGAAATAGAAACATTAGTTTTACATTTTATTCCAATTTCTAACATTTTTCTTGCTGAAATTGGAGAATACCCTTGAAATGCATTGGGAATTATAGCAAAAGCTCGTCTGGATGCCATCCATTTTTCCATCAAATCTTTGAATGGGGTTGTTTTTTCTACAATGAGTAAATCCTTGAACATTATTTCTTTGACTTTGGTTTGATACTGAGAATCACGCGTAGGGTTTTCCCTTATGTGATTTAGTAAATCATATCCTCCAATAATCCCTATTGGATTATGCTCATCATCTCTAATCACAATTGAATCAATGGATGACTCAAGATACTGAACACACATTTCAGTAGCAACACCTACCTCTCGTTCTTGGTTGAGATAAACACATGGAGTATCAGTCAAACTATCAGAAAATATTTCCTCAAGTGTTAGTTCACAAATTTTGCATGTTGTAGGGTATTTCCAAGGCCTCAAGATAATTCACATACACATACATCATATTTCAACTGAATTTTGATTATTATTTGTGAGAATTACAATCGTAACTATACATATATTGAAAATGATTATCAAATTTTGGAAAACACAGACAGTATAAAAGAATGAAATGGAATTTTCATCATGGGAAAACGTATTACAATAGTATTAGATGATGATCTTGTAAAGAAATTACGTGAAAAACAGGCAAAACTAATCAAAGAAACTACAAAATCTGTGAGTTTCTCAAGTGTTATAAATGAAACATTACGTAAAGGTATCAAATAATTTCAAATCTTAGTTCAATAATTAAAAAATTTGATTTTCAATGATGATATTCAAAATTGAGAAACTATTCATGTTTATTTATACTAGATAACAGTATTTTTTTCAAATGGGAAAATTTCAAAAGATCCTAGTACCGCTAGATGGTTCTGCTAATTCTATGAGGGGATTGGACAAAGCAATATCTATTGCAAATGCATGTGATGCTGAAATTACAGGATTTTATGTATTTCATCTACCAACTGTTGCAGGAATAAAATACACACGAAAAATGAAAGATAGTGCACAAGATAAAGCTGCAAAAGCAATTGGTCCAGCTATGCAAAAATGTAGCAAAGCAGGTGCTAAATTCAAGCACAATACAGGTGGAGGACCAACTGCTGATCAAATTATTGGATTTGCACACAAAGGCAAGTATGATATGATTGTCATTGGTGCTCGTGGAGTAGGTGGTGTGAAAGAAACATTTCTGGGAAGTGTATCCAACAAAGTGATGCATAAATCTAAAGTTCCAGTACTAATTGTAAAATAATATTTTCATTATTTTTTATTCTTTTTAAAAAATTTATGGTATACACTGTCTTGCAATGTTTACTTAGTGATTATATCTAAAGGATGCCTAGTAATGTTATGCAAATATTACAATCCCAATACCAAATAGAAGATACTGAAAAAGATACACTGCTATCTATTCTCTCAGACAAATATTGTAGAACTATTATTACTGCAACTATGGACAAACCAAAATCTGCAATAGAACTATCTGCTGAAACAAAAATCCCCATCAGTACTGTATATAGAAGACTACAAACTCTTCATGACCACAAATTACTTCGTACATCTGGCATGATTAGCAATGATGGAAAGAAGCTTTTTTTGTATAAAAGCAAGATAAAGGGAATTCATAGTAGTTTTGAGAATGGCCAAGTAGAAGTTAAACTAGTTTTCAACCAATAGATTTGGTTGTAACTTATTTTTGTAAGCACTAACGTTTTCTTCATAAAACAAAAAAGTTTTTCTTTAAATTCGATGAAGAAGTATTAAAAATGATTCAATGAGTGAAACGTGGAGAGAAAGACTTAGCAGAAGGAGAGTCGAAATAGGAATTGAAGGACCAGAGTACAATTACATTCAAAGTTACATAGAGTTCTATTGTTCTGAGGCTGATCGTAGATGCAAAAAAATCGACATGAGCAAAACGGTAGATGAAGTAATTGATTCTATGAAAAATAAGGACTACGATAAATTTACAAGGTCAGTCATTAACTCTGTTCACAAAAAACAAGGATATGATGGACAATCTCCTGCTCAGATGGCTTGAACTATTCTTGGGATAATTTAATCCATCAAAGGGTCTTTGTGTTTTAAATTATTTAATACAAGATTACTATTGAAAAATAATGCAGAATGATAGATTATCTGAATGGTTTGTCCCAAAATTTGGTTCTAGAAATTTTAGATTATCTATAGGAATTTTATTTTTACCTTACACTGGAATGGTGATATCTTTTGCCATATGGGGTTCACTTTCAGTAGAATTTAGTTTAGATAGATTGGTATCTGTTTGCTTGCTCTATTTTTTTGCCATAGGGATATCTGCACATTGTCTTGATGCATTAGGAAGTAAGAAAAAACCTTGGGGGAGAAATATCACATTCAAAGCTTTGGTTAGCATCAATAATTTCCTTAATCATATCTTTTTCTATTGGATTGTATTATGCATTTTCAGGTTCTTGGTTATTATTTCCAATAGGAATAGCTGAAGTATTTTTTCTTTTTGCATACAATCTCGAATTATTTCGTGGTAAATTTCACAACAATTTATCATTTGTAATCTCTTGGGGAATTTTACCTGTTTTTGCAGGAGCTGTAATTCAATCAAATTCGATATCTGTTGAAACCATTGTATTTTCTGTTATTGCAGGTTTTGCAAGTTATATTTTTATAACTACATCTAGAAAGTATAAAGATCTAAAGCAACACAATGCAAATTATAAAATATGTTACAAAAATGAAGTAATTCTTAAGATTGTAAGTTCTGTTGTAATATTTAGCACAATTATCTTTTTTTCTTTAAGGTATCTTTAATTCACTAAAACAGGACACTATTGTATGAATATGTCTTCTGAAGATTTACTAGATAAAATATTAGATGCCTCCGTAGGTCAAGTGGTCACTGTTCTTGGTGATGTACTAAACTGTGATATCAAACTAGAAGTAGTTGAACAGAATACTGTAGCATCTAACCAATTTGTGAGAAAGGTGTCAATTACTGCAGGCGGGTTACCTGTGATTAAAGCCAACGTAAAATTTGATTCCACTGTTTTACCTGAATTTATCATGGCTGATCTTTTAAAGAAAAAACGTGGTGTTGGTACTATTCTTAATGAACATAACATCAACGCTACTAGAAATATCATATCCTTGAATCGTAATCCTGATGAGCACAAAGCATCAAGAGAGTATGAACTTATTCATAATGGAATTATTTGGTTTACTATACTAGAAGAAATAAGACTAGGTAACCTTGGTTCCTACAATAATAGTTGAAGAGCCCCACGTCAAATTTTGTTTGTGTATTTTTAGACCATAATTATTCATACTAGTTTCATAATCTTTCACCCAATTTGTGGTTCTAATTAAATGGGGTAAATCAATAAAGACCTGTTTCCAATCAGGGATAAAAAATCCTGTCAAATAAAGTAGTTTAAAGTAAAAATTCCACATTTTTTGTATTAATTTATTATTTGGATATGTAAAATCATGTAAAATTATTTTTCCACCAACATTAAGGTGTTCAAGACAATTTTTGATCAGAACATTAGCTGTACAATATTTTGGTAAGTATGATGCAGTAATACAATCAAACTTTTTTCCTAGATCAAGTTTTTCTGCATCTTGATTTACAAAAGAAATATTTTGATATGAAATTAATTTTTCTTTTGCTTTTTCAAGATAGCTTTTAGTAACATCTACACCTGTAATTTCTGCATTAGGAATCTTATCTGCAATTTGTTTTGTGAGTATACCTGTACCACAAGCAAGATCTAATACTGTTTTTTCAGATGATAATTGTTCTAGAATTTTTTGTTTCCAAAAACTATCTCTTCCAAAAGTAGTCCAGTTTACTATTTTATCATATGAATTTGCAGTGTCATCAAAAAATATTGGAACTAGTTCTTTTGGATTTTCTTTAATCATAATGCTTACTCAATTTTTACTAAAATGACTATTAAGTTTCCTTTTTGAGATGTAAAGAAATTTACGAATCCTGTGAAAAATCCATACTTTTTTTTACGAAATTGAATTGCTTTTTCTGCTTCCTCATTTTTAACAAAAGTAGCTTGTCCTGAAATCCATGTGCCTATCTGCTTTCCACTAAATGTACATGGTATGATTTTAACATCATGATTATTTTTTACTCGTTTTACCTTCCCTGTTTTCTCTCTAGTTATGACATAAATTAATTCATTAATAATTACAAACCATACGGGAGTTCTAACTGATTCGCCGTTTTTTCTATAAGTTTCTAAATTGATATATTTCTGATCTAAGAATTGTTCTAATTTTGTCATAATAAAATAATTATTTTTATCATTAATTAACATAAAATCTCATACTAGTCTTTTTGGCTTTTTTTTGCTCTTTATCCATTATGTATAAATTTTATTCATAATGTAATTTGTAAAATATTATAAAAAAATCAAAAAATCTGTATGTTTAAAGTAGAATTATTGAATAATTTTAAAGTTTTAAAAAAATTCACTATAATATTATAACTTGTGATAGTTATTATGAGAATTGAAAAATGTGAATGTCCTCCAGAACCCCCAAGTCATGTAAATGAAGATGGAATGATAATTTGTAATTCGTGTAGTGGATGGATAGAAGGACAATATTAGATCTGTAAAATTACATATCACATTCACAATAACGGTTAATGAGAAAAACTTGTACTAAATAGAATGTACGATAAAATAAATGACAAATAATAAAAAATATACAAAATAACAAACAAATGTACGGTATTTTTTCCATCTACTTTTTGTCCATGTTATGCATAATTACATCATGACCTTCCAAGAATTTCGTGAATGTCAAAGTTGTAAAAAATATGGTTATAGCATTCCATTAAGAATTGAAGAATCTGGTCGTTGGATGTGTCCTATGTGTGATTATGATTACTAAATTTCAGAGAAAAATTTTCTAGTTTAAAGATGCATTTTCATGTGCTTCAACATTTCCTTGATCTACTTTGATAGCTTGTGGTGGACAAACTGAAACACATGCCATACACCAAATACAATCATGTTCTAAAATTGGATCTGCTTTATCCGTATAGTCTTTACGTTCATCCTTAACTGAACTACCTGTTCCTTCAAAAGTTTCACCATTACATTTTTCAGCTGGAATGTCTTTTTCAGTTCGATACCATTGGAATACTTGTACAGGACATGATTCAATGCATGCACCATCTGCTACACAAGAATCCCAATCGACAGCTACGGATGTTCCACTAATTCCTAGTGGAACTTGTTTTTCGCCACGTGCCTCATATGCTTTAATCACATTCTCATCTTTAGATGCTTCACCATCTGTTTTTCCAGGTCCCCAAATCCAGTGAAAATGGTCTCCATCTGAATGGTTAATTTTTCCAATTGGCTTGAGACCTTCAGGAAAATTTTCAGATATTGGCATAACTTATGAAATATTGCGTCTATATTTAAAACGAATCAAAATTAGTTTTTCCTAACATCATAATTTTACTCAAATCCAAAAATTTTCAAGTATTAACTGCAAGATCATGTTTTTTTATGATGTTGTGATATAGTTTCTATGAGTATTGTTTCTGCAACAAAAGAAGATCTTTTGAATATTATTGAAAATGACGCAAAAATTAGAGTGGATAGTTTTGTTGAAAATGCAATAGAACTAGTTGAAGAACTTCATTCTGATGTAAAAAGAGAAGATGGAAAATCATCATTTTTAGAAACTCATGTTTGGCCTGTAACTATTGATGTAATACAACATTATCAAAAAGCAAACAAATTACTTACAACATTACAAATTGTTTCATCAATTGTACATGATGTAATGGAAGATAATGAAAAGATTTTAGATTTGAACACATCCAAAGCGTATGGGTTTGATGCATACTTTAAACACAGATTTGGAAATTATGTTTTCAATGTTGCCACAATTTTGAAAACAAAACCATTGGAAAATTATTTTGGTACAAATAATGAAGAAAAACAAACTGCTAGATTCTTTGATTATTGTACTAATCTAATAAAATCAGATTATGATGTAAAGATAATCAAACTTTGTGATAGACTAAATAATATGAGATTTATATCTCAGATTTCAGTACAAGAAAAAACACAACGATATCTTAGAGAATCTGAGGACTTTTATATTGCATTTTCAATATTACCTCCTACTGTAAGTGAATTTTATCCTAAAATGAGACAAGCTTATGATGAATTAAAAAGTATCAAAGTTTCAGTGTAATAATTAACCGTATTTGTAATTGATTCCTTTTTCACCACGAGGATGTTTCCACTCTGTTTCTTGTGAACATGTTCCACAGTCTACACATCCCTCATGTTGGATGATTACTTTCCCACTCTCCTCTGTGTAACATTTTGCAGGGCATAGAGTTACCATTTTTTTCATATATTCACTAGTTGGATTTAGCACTTTGATGTGTGCTAAACTATCATCATTATAATTCAGATTTGCAATTCGATCTGCAATTGATGGAATGCTAGGAGAATAAGATGATGAAACCGTTTTTCCTAATTTTTCTGCTAATTGTATTGGTATTTTGACATAGGTATCTTCTGATTCCATCATTGGTAGTAATTTCTCGTATCCCAAAATGTTTGCAAACTTTACTGCAATGCCACGCATTGTTCCACTAGACATCATTTTGAGAATTGGCCCATAGCGTGCACCAATAATGTCTTTTGGAACATCTTTTGCTGCATCAAGAAATATTTTCAGATAATCTTTGTCAATTTTTGTCATATCTGTGGTAAATGGACTCTCCTCTACAGATTTTGAATAATATTCGCCAAGACTGTTCTCAGAAAAGTCATTTTTATCAAGAGCTCGTGCAACTGCATTTGCAGCTTTTACACCATCATCGATTCCAACATTAAGGCCTTCAATTCTTGGACCAACAAAAACTCCTCTTCCAGCTGCATCACCTATAAATAAAATATTCTTAAAAAATGGTTTTTTCATTCGGCATCTCTTTCCATCTGGAACTAATTTTGCACCATATTCATCTTCTAAGTAATCTGTTCCAAATGTAACTCCAAATTTCTCAGACATTTTTTCTTGAATAGATGACAATGTTGATTGAATATCTTCTGCATCTTTGTATTTGCCAGATTCAATTAACCTCTTTCTACCACTAGGGGAAAAGTTTGCTTCTCTAATTTCATACCAATTTTTAATTAATTTTGCTACGCCAAAACGAATTCGAAGTTTTTCTTCTTGTGGGAGATTTTTGTCAATTTCAGGTTTTACTGGAACTTTATCTTTGATAAATTCACTAACCATTGGGTTTTTCAGTAAAGCATCAATCAGTGTGTACGGTTCAATTGGATTTGTTAATAGTGAATCAAAGTGATAGACAGCACCTACTGAAAGTGTGTCGCGATTAGTGTATAGAAATCCACCACCAATGTGATTTAGAGTTATATCGCCCAGCATAAAGATGTGCAGCACCCCTCATCTGTTGATATGCCAAATCTTTCATCAATAATTTCTTCAGGTAATTTTACTATAACTTTGACTCCTTGGTATAGTTGCTGTGGTGTGAATTTTTTTCTAGCACCAACCATCTCTGCAACTTCTGAATTTACTCCATCAGCTGCAATTATTGCCTTGACTTCAAAGTCATCTAATTCATCAGTTTGAATAATTAATGTACCATTTTCATTCCGTGTAATTGATTTTACATGGACACCTGGAATAATTCCTCCACCAAGTTTTGCTGCAGCTTCTTCTGCTTGTATTGCAAACCAAGAATTGAGTTTATTTAGTAAAACTGAATATCCAAAATTTGCTTGATAATCATGAGCTGCTGTAAGATCCATAGAGTAAACTTTGTCTTGAGATGTTGAATGTAAGATGTATTTTGTAATTTTCCTCTCTATTGGTGCATCTTCTAGGAAATTTTCGTATAATTGTTCAACGTTTGTAACCTGCCCATTTTTGGGTTTTTTAGAATAAAGAATACCTCCAGACAGGTTCTTTGAGCCTATTTTTGAGCCTGCTTCTATTAGAATTGCTTGTTTTCCAAGACGTGATAGTTGTTTTAGTGCAGCAAGTCCTGCAGAACCCTCCACCAATTATTGCTACATCATATTTTTCCAAATTTACTGCACCTCCACAATTTGCATCTGTTTTTTAATTTCTTCAATTAGTAAAGGAATCACATCCTCCATTCGTCCTTTAATGAAAATATCACATTCATTTTTTATTGGAGCTTCCTCATCAGGATTAATTCCTACAACAAATCCTGAATCTTTCATTCCCATCACATGTTGCATTGCACCACCAATCCCCTGCAGCAATATACAACATTGCACTAGTTTTGTGTCCACTAGTTCCTATCACTCTATCTGGAATCATGTATTTAGAATCTAATGCTTGACTAATTTGATATGGCTTTTTTGACATTGGTAATGTAACTCCAATTTCGGCATTGAGTTCTTTTGCCAAATTTTCTATTAGCTTGATGTTTTGTTCTGGATCATCTTTAATTCCTCGTCCAAAACTAACAATAGTTCTTGGAGTTTCAAAATCAACCTCACTTTTTATAATTTCGCGGCTTAGTACCTTAACTCTAAGATCTTGTTGATCAATAGTTGGAGTAAATTCTATAATTTTTCCTTCTCGTGAAGAATCTTGTTTTAATGGTTCAAAAACTCCTGGAATTATACTACAAGATTGTGGATGATAGTCTCTTTGAAAAGCAGGATTTCTATTATCCAGACAAAGAATTGTAGTCCACAAAAATCCTGAAAAGTCAGGTCGATACATTTCTAATGTTTTTGCGTATGTTTCTTTTGTCCCCCCTGTTTTTTGTTGATGTGACATTTCAATATCTGCAATGACAAGTTTGTTGATGTCTGATGCTAATCCTGACTCTAATTCCACTAGTGTGGTTGATGATAGATGTCGTCCAATACTATCTGCTGCAAAGAACATGTATCTTGGTCTTTTGATGTCATTTGCGTATTCAGGCTCAATTTCACCCAATGATTTTGTGTCTTGAGCAATCTGACCAATCACTTTGGTGTAAATCGTATTTCTAACATCTTTTAGTTCAGGATTATCAGCGTAAATTACTGCATCAGCCCCGTATTCGATTAACTGCTTTGAGAGATCTTGAAGATTATGTCCCTAAAATTACTGCAACAACTTTTTCCTTTGAAGAATATCTTGGATTAAAATCATCCATCAATCTCCTTGCTTCAGCAACCATCTCAAGACTAACTGGAAGAAATTCCCCATCTTCATGCTCAATTATCACATATAGGTGTCGATATTTTTCTACCATTACTTTATCACCATAGCTTCTAATGCTTCTTTCATTTTTGCAACAACTTTACGAATTTGTTCAGGATCAGAACCGTCCACAACTTCAGCACTTCTTGTAGCTGTGGATTTGGGAACCCGTTCAACTTTGTATACTATAGTTGGAGAACCTGGAAGCCCAACAAGAGTTTCATCAACTCCCAATTCTTTTGCGTTAAACACTTTAAAATAATCTGTATAATTCTCTGCACGTTCAGTAGCTTCTTTTTGATATTTTTGAAATGTTAATCTTTGTGAAACAGTATCATAACTTGATTTGTAATTAGGATCAATTGAAATGAATACTGGTAATGGAGCTTCAACTTCTTCAATTACATTAGGAAATCCTTGTAAACTGATTAGACGTTTTGCACGAACCATTCTAGTTTCTAAATCTACACTGTAACTAATCACGTTGCCAAGAAATGTGAATCCCAACTTCCATGCAGTTTGAGCTCCTGTTTGTCCAGTTTCACCATCTGATGCTCTATGTCCAGAAAACACAATATCCATTTTTTCTTGCATTTTTTGAATTCCAACTCGTAACACTTCGGCAGTTCCCAAAGTATCAGCTCCTGCAAAAAGTCTATCACTATACAAATGAAGTTCTTCTGCATCAGAAATTTGTTGAGCTTGCTGAAGTGCAAGATTTGCTATTGGTGGTCCCATTGTCCCAATTGACACTTTAGCATCATACATTACTCTACCAAAAAATGCAGCATGAGCAGCTATTGCACTATGAGGCCCCAAAGTATTTTTTGTCTCAGCTCGATTTAGAGTGCCATCTGGATTGTAACTAACATTTCCTTCTGAAAAATCAGGTTCAAGTTTTATAATTACAGCAATGTTTAGCTGTCCCATACCCAAATTTGTGAAATATTCCTCACTTAAAGTTAGCAGAAATGATGGAAATCGTCAAGCCATTTTTATGATAATTTACTTAAATAACATTTCATGAAGATGATTTTTATTCAATTCCTTAAATTTATTAAATTATTAAGATATTACTTAACATTTGTTTAAAAAATAATTTAAATTTGAATAGATTTTTAGAATTTTATTATTACAGTTAAGTTTCATTATTGTATTTTATAAATGGAAAATAATTTGAGAGCTGATTTTGCAGAATATACAGAATGTAAATCATGCCAACAGGCATTGATGTACTGTGATTGTAATTGCTCTTATTGTGGAAATAGAGAAGAGTGTGAATGTGAATTAAGCCCACTTGTTTTAGGAAAGTAAATTCAATTTCAAAGATTAGTCAGAAAAACCCTTAGATGAACAATCTTCCGAGCATGAAGAAGATGGTTTGAACAATTCTTGGGGAATAATTTAGTCCATTAAAGGGACTGGATTTTAGTTTAAGACTCTTGTTTTGAATCCTATGAGGCTTGAACCATTTATGAGAATGAAAATAGACACAAGTAAATGTAAAAAATAAATTTAAAATTGACTAGCCCAACCACGTTGAATCAATTTTTCAACAGAGTGCAAATTGATACATGCAGCAGAACTATCAGAATTTTTCATTACAAGTTCAAAACCTTGACGACATTGAACATCAGCTGAATCAATTCCGTGTTTCATTTGTGCTTTTGGTGACATTTTGGACATATCAATTCCAAAAACTTCTTCCATGTGAGAAGATTCTTCTGATTCGACTCCACTTACAATTTCAAATTCTGCAATTAATTCATCAACAAGTAATGCAACCTGTGCAGGAGTATCTCTTTGATCATAAGCTTGCCAAATTTGTACATAAGTATCACTAACTTTACCGGAACTTTCAACATTTGTTCTTATTTCTTCAAAGACTTGCTGTGATCTCCAAATAAATGCTGACCCATCTTGAAATTCTGCCATCTCAATAATAGATCCACCTTCAATTGCTTCTTTGTATTCCACTTTTGATGTTTCAAGTAAAGCGTTGATTAATTGTGCTTTGAATGTTGAATCATTACTGAGTTCATCTCCAATTACAATATCTCTTGCTTCTTGAATGATTTCTTTTGCATCATCAATTGCAGACTGTGCATCATTTCTAGTGACCTTTGTACTTGCATTATCCTTTAATTCTAGCAATGTTTGCTTTAATTTTTCATTAAATTCAGGATTTGACTCTAAATGCCCACTCATGGTTTCATACAATTCTGAAATTGGATGAGTTGCATGTATTAATGCCAGTTCTGAATTGTTTTCATCAAGATTCATCTCTAATGCCCAGAAATGACCCAATGTTTCTTCTAGGGTTCCTGCAAACTCTAACTTGTCATTTCGTTCGGAATCTGCAAAAGCAAATGGAATGGTTCCTAGAATAATTATAGTAAAGAGAATTGATACTGTTTTAGTCATAATTTTGTTTCAAATAATCATTATTTGAAGTAGTGATTCATTTTATGATTTGATTCTAAGATTCTAGAATTAAAGATATTTTCAAGATTGAATACATATGGGATTAAACCTTCTAATCCGTTAAAGGACTTGCAATTTTAGTTTAAGACTCTAGATTAATCATTATTTTCTAGAATTATAATCATCAGCTATTTGTAATTCTTTTTCTGTAAGAGCTGGAACACCTACGCGGTATATTGGTATCATTCCATGTCTAACAAGAAGTTCACGATATTGCTGAAAATATTTGCCTAATTCTTGCTTCAAAAATAAAGCATGATCTTGAAACTCATGAGATTCAGTAATTTTACGTTCATTCCTTAATCTCTGAGATTTATTTTCCACTTCAACGATATTTTTTTGCCTTCTTTTGAATCCCGTTACAACAAAGTTTGCAAACGCCATCAAAACACACCTCTAAATGCAGTATGATGAATAAATATGAAACTATATCGATGATTTTCAACATGAAACTAGTCTTCAGCGTATTATAGTTTAGAATTTCTTTTTAAACTAACATCCATAACGTTTTGCCCAATCACTATCTGCAAATTCACTTGTTTTACAAAATTGAGTGGATATTTCACCATGTTCTGATTTTAGTATTTCCTCATTCAAAATTTTACCATTACACTTTATCAGACCAACCATTCTGTCATAACTCCCTTTTGTTTGTAAATCATCTTCATCAACTAGAACAGTAGATCCTACAGGACATATTTTCTCAACAAACTTTTTTGCCAAAATTCCTCCCTCTTCATAAATTTCAGGAGTTGAAGTTAATGAGAATCTAATAGATTCACCATCCACTTTGATTGTATCCCCATCAACAATCTCAGTTACTTTACCTGTGATACATTGTGCATCACCTGAACATCCAGAACCAAAAGGTATCGTAATAATCAAAATAACTACAACAACTAAAATTATTGGTAAAATGTATTTTATTGGAAGCATGATATTTTATGAATAATTAGATTCTAAAAAACCCCTTCTGTTATACCCTAATTTACTAACTTGTGCACAATTAAGCATCAATTAGTAAAACAGGACATTTTCCAATTTCGACAATTTTTCTTGAAACACTACCTAGTGACAAAAGTTTCTTTATTCCTGATAATTTTCTTCTTTTTGCCATAATGATTAGATCAAATTTTTGATTTTTAATATATTTTGTAATCACCTCATCTGCATATCCAATTACAATTTGGTATTGAATATTGATATTTTGTGATTTGTAATGTTCAACTTTTCTCTCCATTTCTTTTTCCATATTAATTATAGATTGTTTTGCAGCTTTTCTAAATTCGTTAACTAGTGATTTACTCTCTGTTCCCGATAACGCAAATGTTGGTGGTCTTTGTAATGCCTCAACAACATGCAAAATCAAAATTTCAGATGAATCAAATTTTGCTATATGTACAGCATGTTTTAGTGCCTTGTCTCCTGCTGGAGTACCTGCATGAGGAACCAGAATTTTCTTATACATGATTTAACATTGTAGTTTGAATATATCTATCATACTAATAATTCCCATAAATGATTCTTAGAGTTTGGAATTATTCACTTGAACTTTACTAGTGTGTAATTTTGTTTCAAACAGATTTTATGTCTTTAAAATCATAACCAAATAGAAAAAATGAAAATTATGAATATTATAATAATTGCAATGTTTTCAGTTGGAGTAATCTCAACAGGCATAGTAGGACTAATGTTTTTGCAAAATGATTCAGACACAAATACTGAACCAATATTTTTCACATTACAAGGAGATAATGCTGTTTCATCTTTTCCAAGTGAGAATAACTGGATTGCAGGTGAAAAAATGACGTATGTTTCTACAATAGAAAATGGATTACTAGTACTTGCAACAAGCAGCGCAAGTAATACCGTTTTTGCATTTAATTATGAAACAGGGGAAGTGTATGACACATTTACTGTGGGAAAAACACCAAAAGGAGTAAAAATTAGCCCTAATGGAAAAACAGCTTTTGTAGCAAATGAGGGTTCAGATTCAATTACAGTCATTGATCTTGTGTTAGAGAGGCTTTTCAAAGAGATTCCCGTTGGTAAAAGTCCTCATAACATAATTTTTCATCCGACAGATAATCTAGCATATGTTACAATACAGGGGGAAGATAAGGTAGTAGTAATTGATTCAAAGGGATTTAAGATAATTTCATCAATTCTAGTAGAAGGCCTTCCACACAATTTGGATATTTCTCCTGATGGAGAGTTTCTTTATGTTACAAGTATTGGAAATAATGATGTTGCAGTGATTGATTTGGAAAATCAGCAAATCATTACACGAATACCTGTAAGTGCAGGTCATCATGGAATAGATGTCTCCCCTGATGGTAGTAGAGTGTATGTTTCAGGAATTGGTGGTGATGTGATTAGTGTTATTGATACAGAGTCAAATAAAGTAATTAGTCAAATTAAGGTAGGGCAAGGCCCCCATGGAATAAGAACAAGTTTTGATGGTACAATTCTATATGTTGCAGTAACACAAACAAATGAAATTGTACAAATTGATACAGAAAGTTTAGAGATTACAAATATTTTAAAAACAGGCAATATGCCATTTTGGATTGCAATATCTGGTAATCCATAATTATTTTTAAATAGATTTATTCAATTTGAGATAATCATGGAGTTTTTTAAAAAACGGGTAAGACAATACCAAGAAAAAAAATTAAATGAAATATTATCTAAAATTCAATTTCATCAATACATGAAAAAAGAGTTAGAGCAAAAAATCAAAGAAATTGATAATGTTGAAAATACTAGAATAATTAGGGAAATTGCTTATCACAATAAACTAATAAAAATTTGGGAAAATAATAAGGAAAAGCTTGAAAGACAAATGAGTGAAATGGATGATTAGCAAACAATGACACATTTAGGCTCAAATTATTGAACTTTGAACTATTTTTGAGGAATAAATAAGATGCAGATACGTGTTACACTTATTTACAATTTTGAATATCTGTTTTTTTTCTGCTAATTATTTTTTTAATTAAAATTATAATTGCAACAATTCCAATACTAACTCCAAGTATCAAATGGATTGGGTTATAGGAAGATAGTGATTCTGATGTAAAATAAAGAGTGATTATGTTCGTTTTTCCTCAGAGTCCTTCTTCATTTACATCTGGTTCTGCATCTATTTTTTCAAAAGACATGTCCTTTTTTTGACATGACTCACATTTTTCCACCATACCAAATTCATTTCTGTACTTTCCTGTTCCATCACATCTTAAACAAATCACAAACTGTCTACACGACTTTTGAACTTAAGAGTATTGCAGTTTAGACTCTTTAGAGATTTGAATCTGTTAAGGCTTGAACCTTTCTTGGGGATAAAATGAGATGCAGTTAAACATAAAATTTATTTTTCAAATTTCAAGATAGTCTCTTTTTGATTAATTGACTTTGGCAAATTAATTGTAAATCTTGTAGGATTGTTTTGTACTGATATAGTTCCACCATGTTGCTCAGCAATAGATTTACAACTAGCAAGTCCAAGACCTGTTCCTTCTTGTTTTGTAGTAAATAGTGGTTCAAAGATGGATTGTAGTTGATCATTTGGAACTCCAGGACCACTATCTTCAACTTCTATCAATACATGATCAGTCTGCTCACAGATATTGATCTTTATGGTGCCTTCTTTTCCAATAGCTTGA
>PVMK01124566.1_pt1 | contig 17779 bp, 12 predicted proteins | sample 1853481 | NCBI WGS metagenome assembly PVMK01 (sample SAMN08533507, study PRJNA380276) | Marine sediment metagenome, whole genome shotgun sequencing project. | reverse complement strand
AGCGTTGCATAGTCGCCACCACTCTGAATTTCTGAATGATGCACGAAGAGATCCTTTCCCCCGTCTTCCGGAGTGATAAAACCATAACCCTTGTCTGCATTGAACCACTTTACTGTACCTTTACTCATTTCATGTTTTCCTGTTGGTTGTAGAGATGAACATTATTTTTACCTAATAACTCATCCATTTAACAACATATTTAGCAGATTTGATATGGCAAAACGCGACATGAAAATAAACGCTGCCACAAATGGCCGCGCTTGACCAGGGTGATTTGTACGCATGTCCTGAATTAGCGCGGGTAGGGGTCGTAAGCCCTGCCAACAGAACGTTATCTTGCACCGGCAATATTTTACGATTAGCGCCTCGTCGTTGGGACGCTGGATTTTCGTGAAATTATCCTTATAATGCGGCCCTCAACGGTGCCCAAGGAGCGTTGCATAGGGTCCTTTCCCAGAGGGCCTTCCAGGCTTGAGGTACCCATATTAGTGGTAACGGCGCTCATTTTTCACTTTAACAGGAGCTGAAAGATGAGTTTAAAATCCATCTCAAATCCCGATTTTTCTGATTTTCACGTCGCCGATATCGGCCTTGCAGACTTTGGTCGCAAGGAGATCGCCATTGCTGAAACCGAGATGCCCGGCCTGCTGTATACGCGGGAAGAGCATCGTGGTGATCAGCCGTTGAAGGGCGCCCGTATAGCCGGGTCCCTGCATATGACGATTCAGACCGCGGTCCTGATCGAGACCCTGGTCGCGCTCGGCGCAGAGGTGCGCTGGGCGTCCTGCAATATCTTCTCCACACAGGACCATGCTGCCGCAGCGATTGCGGCCCAGGGGATTCCGGTCTTCGCCTACAAGGGCGAGAGCCTGGAAGAGTACTGGAGCTATACACATCGTATTATGGATTGGCCGGGTGACACCGGACCCAATATGATCCTCGACGATGGTGGCGATGCGACCATGCTGTTAATCCTTGGCTCAAGGGCGGAGAAAGACGCCAGCCTGATTGCCAACCCGGGTAGCGAAGAGGAGCAGCACTTGTATGCGTCTATTGCAAGCCAGCTGGAGATAGACGGCAATTGGTACTCGAAGCGTCTCGCTGAAATACAGGGTGTTACCGAGGAGACGACCACCGGTGTTGCCCGGCTCTACCAGATGCATGATCGAGGCGAATTACCGTTCCCGGCCATCAACGTAAACGATTCGGTCACCAAGTCGAAGTTCGATAACCTCTATGGTTGTCGGGAGTCACTGGTCGACGGCATCAAGCGCGCGACCGATGTCATGGTCGCCGGCAAGATTGCCCTTGTCGCCGGGTATGGCGATGTGGGCAAGGGCTCGGCGCAATCGTTGCGCGGTCTTGGAGCGAGGGTCTGGATTACCGAGATCGACCCGATCTGTGCCTTGCAGGCTGCAATGGAGGGATACCGTGTCGTCACCATGGATGAGGCAGTCAGCCAGGTGGACATCTTTGTGACCACTACCGGCAACTACAAGATCATCACGCATGAGCACATGCTGGCCATGAAGGACGAGGCGATCGTCTGTAATATCGGGCACTTTGACAACGAGATCGATGTTGCCAGCCTGGAGCAGTATGAGTGGGAATATATCAAGGATCAGGTAGACCATGTCATTTTCCCTGACGGCAAGAAAATAATCCTGCTCGCACAGGGGCGGTTGGTTAACCTGGGTTGCGGTACCGGGCACCCGAGTTTCGTGATGTCGAACTCGTTCACGAACCAGACGTTGGCGCAAATCGAGCTGTTCAACAAGGGTGACGACTACAAGAAGGGGGTGTATGTCCTGCCCAAGCATCTCGATGAGAAGGTCGCCAGGTTGCACCTCACAAAACTCGGCGTAAACTTGACAACACTGACGCAGGAGCAGGCGGATTATATCGATGTGCCAGTGGAAGGGCCCTACAAGTCTGACCATTACCGCTATTAGTGTGGCGCGGACTGGCCGGCGCGTTGTCGCCGGGTTCAGGGCACGAGTCGCTGCCGCTTGCTTCGTCTTAGACGGGGCTTGTCAATAAACGCCCCGGAAATAACGCTCATCATTTTCTGCAGAGAATGGTGAGCGTCATCCGGCGGCAAAATCTCCAGCCAAAGGGCAGGAATATGTAACATGACCGCCGTGTTTTTTTTGATCCGGGAGTGGGACGAATCCCACTCACCGTATTGGACCAGGTAATAGAGCGAAGACGGTTTAACGAAGGCCAGTAAAATGTCTGACATTGAAATCAGTATCGAATTTTTCCCGCCGAAGACAGAAAAAGGCTTTGTTAATTTCAGGCATGCACACAAGGAACTTGCCGGCCTGAACCCGGGCTTTTTCTCCGTGACCTTTGGCGCCGGGGGGAGTACGCGTGACGGAACCCTCGAAGCGGTCCGCGAGATAATGAATAGCGGGCACCGATGCGCCCCTCATATCTCCTGTGTTGCGAGCTCGCGCAACAGTGTCGCCGAGATGCTGGACCAGTATCGGGAACTTGGCGTCAGTCGCATTGTGGCATTGCGTGGCGACCGTCCCTCCGGGATGGTTGAGCGTGGTGATTTCGACTACGCAAGTGACCTGGTATCTTTTATTCGTGAGCGCGAGGGTGACGATTTGCGTATAGAGGTCGCGGCCTACCCGGAATTCCATCCGGAGTCAAAGAGCCCGGAAACAGATATCGCAAATTTCAAACGCAAGATCGATGCCGGGGCGAACTCGGCAATCACGCAATACTTCTTCAACGCCGATGCCTATTTTGCCTATGTCGATGCCGTTCGGTCAGTCGGCGTGGATGTCCTGATCGTGCCCGGCATCATGCCGATCACGAACTTTACGCAGCTGGCCCGATTCTCGGATACCTGTGGTGCAGAAATTCCGCGATGGCTGCGTGCCCGCCTGGAACAGTACAAGGATGACCTGCCTTCGCTGGTGGCTCTCGGTACGGATGTGATTACGGCATTGTGTGAGCGGCTATTGGCCGGTGGTGCACCGGGAATGCATTTCTACAGCCTGAACAAGTCGCAGCCGACCATCGAGATCTGTCATCGTCTAGGGCTGGGCCTGGGGCTGGCAGGCAGCTGAGAATATGTCTCGCTCTGACCAACTCAAGGAGGCCCTTGAGCATCGTATCCTGGTGATGGATGGGGCGATGGGCACGATGATTCAGAGTTATGATCTCTCTGAAGAAGAGTTCCGTGGTGAACGCTTTGCCGACTGGCCCGTCCCGCTGAAGGGTATGAATGACCTGCTTGTTTTGTCTCACCCGGAAGTAGTTCGTGAGATCCACATGGCCTATCTTGCGGCAGGCGCAGATATCCTTGAGACAAACAGCTTCAACGCCTCGGCTTCGGATCTGAAGCGTTACGATCTGCAGGACTATGCACGTGAGATCAACTTAAGGGCCGCGCAACTCGCGCGAAAATGTGCCGACCAGGCATCAACACCTGATAAGCCGCGCTTCGTCGCAGGGGTGTTGGGACCAAACCAGAAGACTGCTTCTGTATCGGTAGACGTGAACGATCCCGGCGCGCGCGGAATAACATTTGATGAGCTCGCTGAAGATTACACGCTAATGATCGAGGCGCTGGTGGAAGGCGGAGCCGATCTCATTCTGGTCGAGACCATATTCGATACGCTGAATGCCAAGGCGGCGGTTTTTGCACTGAGGACCTGGTTTGCGGCTCAGAATAGTGAAATACCGATTATCATCTCCGGGACAATCACCGATCAGTCAGGGCGTACGCTGAGCGGGCAGGTCACCGAGGCATTCTATAATAGTTTGCGCCATGCTGAGCCGTTGGCAATAGGGTTGAACTGTGCTCTGGGCCCGGCCGAACTGCGCCCTTACCTGGAGGAAATGTCACGTATCTCCAGCTTTCCGGTTTCGGCCCATCCCAATAATGGCCTGCCTAACGAGTTGGGCGAATACGACCTGACACCAGCCGAATTTGCAGCACATATCGATGACTGGGCCTCACACGGTTTCCTGAATATCGTCGGGGGTTGTTGCGGTACGACGCCAATGCACATCGAACAGGTTGCAAGGGTTGTTGTGAATTATAGGCCGCGCAGCATCCCGGACATACCGGTTGAGACCCGGCTCGCGGGACTTGAGCCATTCAATTTTACCGAGCATTCGCTGTTCGTCAATGTGGGTGAGCGTACGAATGTCACCGGATCGGCGCGGTTCAAGAAATTGATCAAGGAAAACGATTTTGATACCGCACTGGATGTCGCCCGTCAACAGGTGGAAAGCGGCGCACAGGTGATCGATATCAACATGGACGAGGGTTTGATCGAGTCCGAGCAGGTTATGGTCCGATTTTTAAATCTGCTGGCAGCCGAGCCGGATATATCCCGCGTACCGATCATGATTGATTCTTCCAAATGGGAGGTGATTGAGGCGGGGTTAAAATGTGTCCAGGGCAAGGGCATCGTCAACTCGATATCGTTAAAGGAGGGAGAGGAGAAATTTATTCAGCAGGCCGCGCTGTGTCTGAATTATGGCGCGGCTGTCATCGTTATGGCATTTGACGAGACCGGTCAGGCCGATACCCGGCTGCGCAAAGTCGAGATTTGTGAACGAGCCTATCGAATATTGACAGAAGACGTGGGATTTCCGCCGGAAGACATCATCTTTGATCCCAACATCTTCGCCATCGCAACCGGTATCGAAGAGCATAATAATTACGCGATGGATTTCATCCAGGCGACGGCGGATATCCATAAACGTTTGCCGCACGCGCGAATATCGGGCGGTGTCTCCAACGTGAGCTTTTCTTTCCGTGGCAACAACCCGATACGCGAGGCGATTCACTCGGTCTTCCTGTATCACGCGATCAAGGCCGGGATGAATATGGGCATCGTCAATGCAGGCCAATTAGCGATCTATGAGAACCTGCCGGAGGAGCTAAGAGAGCGAGTCGAGGCGGTGGTTTTAAATACCGATCCGGAAGGTACGGACAATCTGCTTGCTGTAGCCGATGCATACCATGGGATGGGCAGCGGCGCCGCCACCGAAGAGGAGCTTGAATGGCGCACCTGGCCGGTCAACAAGCGATTGCAGCATGCATTGGTCAAAGGGGTCACGGACTACATAGAAGAGGATACCGAAGAGGCTCGTCAGTCTGTGGACAGGCCGTTGGCGGTGATAGAAGGCCCCTTGATGGATGGCATGAATGTGGTTGGCGATCTGTTTGGCTCCGGCAAGATGTTTCTGCCGCAGGTAGTCAAGAGTGCTCGTGTTATGAAAAAGGCCGTTGCCTACCTGCTTCCCTATATTGAGGAAGCGAAGGATGAGGGTGAGACCAATGGAAAGATACTGATGGCAACCGTCAAGGGCGACGTCCATGATATCGGTAAGAACATTGTTGGCGTAGTGCTGCAGTGCAATAACTATGAGGTCATCGACCTCGGCGTTATGGTGCCGGCAGAAACTATATTGAGAGCAGCCAAAGAAGAAAATTGTAATCTGATAGGGCTCTCCGGGCTGATTACGCCATCTCTCGACGAAATGGTGCACGTTGCAAAGGAGATGCAGCGGCAGGACTTCAGGTTGCCATTATTGATTGGTGGTGCGACCACGAGCAAGGTGCACACGGCAGTCAAGATAGAACCTCACTTCGAGAAAGACCAGGTTATCTATGTGTCAGATGCATCGCGCGCTGTCGGAGTCGCACAAACCCTGTTGTCGGTGGAAAGAAAAGCCAGCTTCGTCGAGTCGGTCAGGGAAGAATACGAACAAATTCGAATCGAACGGGAAAAACTGGGCAAGGTTCATCGATCCCTGTCACTGGAAGATGCCAGAGTAAACCGTTTCGCACCGGACTGGGCCGGATATGAACCCCCCAAGCCGGAACACCTTGGAATCATGACGTTTGCAGATTATCCGCTTGAGCGACTGGTAGATCGAATTGACTGGACGCCCTTTTTCTCCGCGTGGGAACTCGCCGGCCGATTTCCGCGAATCCTGGATGATGATGTGGTGGGTGAAGAAGCAAGGAAGCTGCATGCCGATGGACTCGATATGCTGGAGCAGCTTGTACAGGAGCAATGGCTTTCGGCGAGGGCGGTTATCGGTCTGTTTCCGGCCAACTCGGTCGGGGATGATATCGAGGTCTACGCAGACATAAAACGTAGCGAGTTGCTGGTGCGCCTGCATCATCTGCGCCAACAGGACGCAAAGAAAAACCGTCAGCCAAACTATTGCCTTGCCGATTTTATTGCCCCGAGAGATTTGGGCAAACCGGACTATCTTGGCGCGTTCGCGGTCACCACCGGTATCGGTATAGAGCATAAACTGGCCGAGTTTGAGGCGGACAATGATGACTATCAGGCCATCATGTTAAAGGTGCTTGCCGATCGCCTTGCCGAGGCATTTGCCGAGCATATGCATGAGCGTGTACGCAGGGAATTCTGGGGTTATGCCGCTGATGAATCGCTGAAAAACGATGAACTGATTCGCGAGAAGTACCAGGGTATTCGTCCGGCGCCGGGCTATCCAGCCTGTCCGGATCACACGGAGAAAGCGGCGCTATGGGAATTGCTGCACCCGCTTGAAAACGCCGGTATAAGTATCACGGAGAGCTATGCGATGCTGCCGACCGCGGCAGTCTCGGGTTGGTATTTCTCTCATCCGGACAGTCGTTACTTCCCGGTCACCCGTATCCAACAGGACCAGGTAACGGATTACGCCGCTCGCAAGGGGCTGGACAAGTCCGTTGTCGAGCGTTGGCTGGGCAGTGTTATCGAATAGTGTGACGGAAGGCGATGAATCTCGCCGACCCGGCTATGAAGCCTGTCTTTTTTCCCGGCGCCGGAGCATCTTCCGGGATAAGCCAGTCGCGAGCCCCGGCAGGCTCCACGGACACTCGGCGATACAGATGCCACAACCCAGCGTGTCATTAAAATACGGGATGCACTTGTCGAAGTCGACATACCACTTCATATCGCCACGTACCCTTTGCTTTGCCGGGTAGATCGCATCCGGCGGGCAGAGATTGCTGCAAACCTGGCATTGCGTGCAAAAATCATCGACGCCAATATCGCGTTTTTCATCGGCCACCAGGGGCAGATCAGTTGTTACAGAGGCGAGCCTGAAAGACGCACCATAGACATCATTGATGATTGAGCCGTGTTTCCCCAGTTGACCGAAGCCGGCCTCGATGGCTGCCGGTATTGCAATGATATCGCCTGCCATTGGTCCGGTCCGTGCCTCGGCATTCCATCCTCGGTCACGGATCCAGTTGGCGATAGCCTTTGACACCCTGGCTGCGCGATTATACTGCCGGGAAACTTCGTCGGCTGAGGAGAGGTCTTCCTCGCGAGGGGGGCCCTTGGCGAGCTCGGTCTGATCCATCGCGACGCCAACCACCACCATCCATTTTTCATTGACCTCGTGACCCTCGTAGACCCACTCATCACGGACCCGGGCAACCCCCACCAGGTCTGACTCGTTCGCAAGCGCGAATTCCTTGACCCGGGCTGTCCAGTTGTCGGCGCTATCTTCATCTGCACTGCTCGCTATCGGGTTGAGTTCCTCCGGGCCTCGCTCGCTTGCCATATTGCTCGTTACATTGCGATATTCTGCGAGCTTGCCGGCGTTCTCGTAGAAGTACTTCTGTAGCTTTCCGTGCGGGATGGTATCCGGATCAAACCAGTAAAGCGGCGTCGGGCGCCGGCGCTCCTTCTCGTTCAGTCCATTGACAGTATTCCCCGAAACATCAGGAAACAGTGCCAACTGCTCGTCCCCGGGTTGATATTCAATTCTCCTGCGCTTTACCATGCGGGTACCTCTGATCAATCATTATGATGACTCGTCCCCGGGCAAATTTTCGCGCGACATACGCAGGGCCGACACGAGGTCGCTTTGACCGCTCTGTGCCACGCGATCGGCCAAGCCCTCGACGATTTCCCGGATTACCCCGGGGCCGTGATAGATGAAAGAACTGTATATCTGCAAGTAGTCTGCACCCGCAGTCAGTTTCTCCCAGGCGTCATCGGCATTTGTTATACCTCCAACACCAATGATGGGGATTTCGCCCCGGAGATGGGAAAAGAGCCGTTTTATAACCTGCGTCGACTTGTCCTTCAACGGTTTGCCACTCAATCCGCCGGTCTCGCTGGCAAGTTTTGACTTCAGTGACACGGGTCGGGATACCGTGGTGTTTGTTGCGATGACAGCGTCGAACTCATGACTTTGAATCAGCTCACAAATCGCTTCAATTTCCTCTCCTTCAAGGTCAGGGGCGATCTTGAGGGCAATGGGCACATAGAGATTCGTGACCTTCTGCAGCTTTTCCTGGGTCCCCTTCAGGGCGAGCAGCAGGGTGTCCAGTTTGTCTATGTTTTTTAGATCGCGCAACGACTCGGTATTCGGCGAGGAGATGTTTACCGTTATGTAATCGGCCTTCTTGTATACCGATTTCAGGGCTCGCGTGTAATCTGAGGCAGCATCCTCCTGGGCGGTCGTCCGATTTTTGCCAATATTGATACCGATAATAGTATCCGTAGCCCGTTTCTCAATATTCTTGACGAAGCGGGCGACACCGGCACTGTTGAAACCCATACGGTTGATCAGGGCCTCATCTTCAACCAACCGGAACAATCGTGGCTTGTCCTGCCCGGGTTGCGGTTCGGGAGTCACCGTCCCCAGTTCGACGCCGCTGAAACCCAGCGCAGCGAATGCGTTCATGGCCCTGGCGTTCTTGTCCAGGCCGGCGGCCAGACCTATCGGGTGCTTAAATCGCATCCCCATCAATTCTACGGGTAGCGAAGGAACCTTGTTGCCGTATTGGCTGTTGAGAATGCCGCAGAGAGAAGGGGAATTCGAGGCGATCTCGAGCGACCGCATCACCAGGTCATGCGACTTCTCTGCATCGCAGGAAAACAGTATCGGTCTTACCAGCTGGTACAAATTTATTCTCCCCCGCGTTTTTCCCCGCGTCGCAACGATGTGACGCATTCACCTGATCTTCTTCGAAAATGGCGCTGGGATGCAGCCAAAACAGACCAGCCATCGTATCGTGTGTGATCGGAGTCGGTCTGAAATTATCAGCAATACGCCACGGTTACACAACCTGTTTTAATGGTAATGCCCCCCTGTATAATCTGAGCATATTTCTTCTCTTTATTACCCACCGGATAAAGGGGTGACAAATATCGATGTTACATGTCAGGGCTCAACCGGACGAACATTGATTAACTCATCATCGGTAAAAAGTTTTGAGATGGCCATGAACCTTAAACCCAGAGGGATTTCCAAAGAGAAACTCGATCCCCTGCCCGGTGAAACATCAATCGTAATATGTGTATTCTTATAGTACTCAAATTGATCCGCTGCCATATAAAAATTACAGCCATGTATTTCACCCAGCAGCAGGTCTCTGGAGCCAATTAAAAACTCACCTTTTGCAAAGCACATAGGTGAGGAGCCATCACAGCAACCACCACTCTGGTGAAACATCAAATTCCCATGCTGTGCCCGGAGCTGGTCTATTACCGCCCTTGCTTTATCCGTAACTGATATACGCTCTACGTACACAAGGATGTCTCTGATAATTTAATTTTCGCCCTTCCTGCGTGTGGCGGGAGCGGCGATTTCCTGGAGGCTACCTAGAAAAAACCCAATGGATTTTTGTCGTAAGACATCAACACATTCTTTGTGTGTCGATAATGGCTCAACATCATTTTGTGATTTTCCCGCCCGAAGCCGGATTTCTTATAGCCGCCAAATGAAGCGCCCGCCGGGTAGGCATGGTAGCAATTACACCATATACGGCCAGCCTGTATACCACGGGCGAATGTCTGCATCTGGTGTACATCGCGGGTCCAGACACCGGCGCCCAATCCGTATAGCGTGTCATTGGCTATTTCCATTGCTTCGGCTTCATCTTTGAATGTTGTCACACTCAAAACCGGACCGAATATTTCTTCCTGGAAAATCCGCATCTTGTTATGGCCTTTGAAAATAGTCGGTTTGATGTATAGACCATCAGGATATACATCACTCTTAAAAGCCTCACCGCCAATCAGCAACTCCGCGCCTTCCTGTTTGCCAACATCGATGTAATTCAGTATTTTTTCATATTGATCATTAGATGCCTGTGCCCCCATCTGGGTGCTCATATCCAGGGGATCGCCCATCTCGATGGCGGCAACGCGCTTCAGGCACCGCGCCATGAATTCTTCATAAATGCTTTCCTGGATGAGTGCGCGTGATGGACAGGTACAAACTTCACCCTGGTTGAAGGCAAACAGCACCAGGCCCTCAATGGCCTTGTCGAGGAAGCTATCGTCCTGCGCCATGACACTTTCAAAGAAAATATTCGGCGATTTGCCGCCCAGCTCCAGCGTCACGGGAATAATATTCTCAGAGGCATATTGCATGATGAGACGACCAGTTGTGGTCTCGCCTGTGAAGGCGATTTTCTTGATGTCTGGATGAGTCGCCAGTGGTTTGCCGGCTTCCGGGCCAAACCCGTTGACAATATTCAACACCCCAACCGGAAGCAAATCCGCTATCGCTTCCATCAAAAAGAGAATAGAAACCGGTGTCTGCTCTGCCGGTTTCAGGACCACGCAATTGCCGGCAGCCAGCGCAGGCGCCAGTTTCCATGTTGCCATCAGAATCGGGAAGTTCCACGGGATAATTTGACCAACGACCCCCAGTGGTTCGTGAATCTCCATGGAGACAGTGCCCGAATCCAGATCAGTCACCTGCCCTGTTTCGGCACGGATGACGCTGCCGAAATAGCGGAAGTGATCAACTGCCAGCGGGATGTCTGCGGCCATGGTTTCCCTGATAGCCTTGCCATTATCCCAGGCTTCTACCAGTGCCAGGTTCTCAAGGTTTTCCTCCATACGCTCAGCAATCCTGAACAAAATATTGCTGCGTTCAGTTGCGGAAGTTTTACCCCAGGCATCGGCTGCCTCGCCGGCTGCCTTAACGGCCAGATCGATATCTTTGTCGTTGGACTTCGGTATCCGGGCAACGAAACCTCCATCCATGGGGGAGGTATCGTCAAAATAATCACCGTCAACGGGCGCCACCCATTCTCCTCCAATGTAATTTTCGTATTGTGGTTTGAATTCGGGTTTTTGATATGACATGACCAACTCCATTAATTAAATCTACCATTACTTATAATATGCCAAAATCTTGTTAATGACATAGATAAACCAAGCACCACTCTCCGGACTCAGGATAAAGCCGGTAAAATATGCGTGCGAAGGGACCATCCGGAGTTCACAGGAAATTACAAAGGAGCCACTCGGTTAGTCGTAGCGAAACTACATAATAAATCCGGAGAAGTTATTGGCTTTGCCAGCATGCTGCAGGTATTCTCGGAGCGGGCACATGGTACATATGGAAGCGGCAAGTAAGGTCAATGACCTCATAGAAACGTTTATCAGCATTAAATAAAAGGTGTCAGCCCCTACCATTGCGGTCACACCGAGTCTTCGCTGGTGTCCAATCACCCGGTACCGAGAGGCGCATAGAGAGGAGTAGCAAGATGAAAAATTTCGAGACGATAGCGGCCTGTGGCCTTGGGCTGCTTTTAGGCATCGGCATTGCCCACTCGCAGGACACTATTGAGGAAGCGGCGGACAACAATGCACAGGCGAAATTGCCGTTACCCCCTGTCGAAATGCCGGCGAAGAACTTCACAACTGCGGAAGAGCACTACGCTTACCTGCTTGAGCAAGCTGACGGGGGCACTCAGCACACCATGGCTACCATACCTGTTTGGGACGGGCTGTGGAGCGCTGGTAACAACACCATGCCCGGCTTGTTTCTTGAGGACGGCACACTGGCGATCGCCATGCGGCCGGGCGGGACCGTCAGGGAGGGTATCTTGACGCCTGCCTACGAGCAGGCGTTCAGGGAACGTCGCGCCGAAATGGATGAGTACGGTGAACAGCTTTATGACCGTCTTACCAATTGTGAGTACCCGGGCGTACCGCGTTGGCTATGGGAACCCTACATCAAGGAATTCGTCAATATGCCGGCGCAGTCGTGGATGATGAACGACCTCATGGACGAAACCCGGCGGATTTATGTCGGAGCCGACCACGTCAACATCGATGCAAAACATTCTGCGACCGGCGACAGCATTGGATTCTGGGACAATGACAAGCTCGTGATATGGACCAAGTGGGTGAATCCAGCGGACTATCTGCGTGGCCTGCCATTGACCAGCAATCAATTTGAGATGGTAGACACCTGGCAACAAATAACGAATAGTGACGGGACCGGACAATTGCTCACACAGGTAACATTTTACGACCCGATCGGATTGGTGGCGCCGCTATCGGCTGCCTACACTCATCTTTCCCGCCCGGACCTGGAAGAATTCGGCGTCCGAATCCGTAACTGGGAATGCGCGACGACCAGTAATTCTTACAAGGACGAGGATGGCGCAACGCAGTTCTATTTGCCCGGTGATCCCGAATATAAGGATCCTCGTGGATTTACCGATTTCCCCGATATCCCTGGCCAGTCACTCAACCCGATCTTCGATGCATCTGGTTTCACGGGCGACGACACCGAAAAATGAGAGGAAGATGACAATGAGTAAACCTGGTATCCCGATCATTGCGGTTTTTTTAATCGGTACGATTTGTACGGCAGGGCCGGCAGTCGCGCATCATTCTTTCGCGATGTTCGACAAATCGCAATTCATGTTGGTCGAGGGGCATGTCACCGCCTGGAACTACAATAATCCACACAGCTGGCTCCATATTGAGGCGACTGATGAGAATGGCGAAACGCAGACCTGGAGCCTGGAAGGGGCATCGATCGTTCATGCGGCCCGTCAGGGCGTTAATGGAAATACGTTCCAAAAGGGCGAATTCGTCAGGATTGTAATGAATCCCCTTCGAAACGGCCGGCCAGCCGGCGCGATGTGCTTCATCGTTAAAGAAGACGGATCGGTTGTACGGCCGAATGACGGTACCTGCGATGCCGGTATGGTGATCAAAGCGTGGGAAACAAACGGCTGGCTTGAGAACGGTAGCCATGGCGATATCCATCCATCCGCCGACTAGTACTCCATCGAGGTGCCCGGGATCAATATCGGTTCAGCGAAACATAGCAAATAGAACGATTTTCGGTCTTTATGCCGAATCAAGCTTAACCTTTTCCCCGTATTTGGGTAGAGTGTTCTCCGACCTGAGCACTTACCAACAATAGAGGATTTGACCATGTTACTAATCGATTTTATTCTTCGATGGGGCCACGTAATGTTTGGCGTTACGTGGATTGGCTTGCTGTACTATTTCAATTTTATCCAGGGCGAGTATTTCAAGGAGGCAGAAGCCGGCGCCAAGGCAGATGCGACAAAGAAGCTGGCGCCACGCGCATTGTGGTGGTTCCGCTGGGGCGCGATGTTTACATTAATTACCGGTTTGTACCTGTTGTATCTTCTGGGCGCGGCGACCAATCAGTACATCACGCTCGGTGCATTGATGGGTATATTCATGTTCCTGAATGTATGGCTGATCATCTGGCCAAACCAGAAGATTGTATGTGGGATCGTCGAAGGTGATGCAGGCGTGGCGGGACCGAAGGCCCTGCTGGCATCGCGGACCAATACGCTGTTCTCATTGCCGATGCTGTGGGGCATGCTGGCTTCAAAGCATGGTGTTTACAGCGGCGCCGGTCTCGGGCCGATCGATATGGGCGATATGGGTCTCCTGATTCCCCTCATTCTTATACTGGTTCTGGAAGCCAACGCCATTTTTGGAAAACTGGGCCCGATAGCCAGTGTAAAAGGCGTTATTCACAGCAGCCTGGGATTGACCGTCGTGATGTACGCGTTGGTACATTATCTGTAGCACCTGGCCGTAACATGAGAAAGGGCCCTGACGGGCCCTTTTTTATATGCGTACTCATTGGCAGTATTCTTTAGCCGGGATTGACCATTATGAAGGGCCATTCACATGACACCTGAAGAATTTCGCAAGGCCGGACACGAACTGATCGACTGGATCGTCGATTACCGCCAAGGTATCGATAGCATGCCCGTCAGGGCGCAGGTCGCGCCGGGAGAGGTGCGCAGATCACTGCCGGATCATCCCCCGGCAGATTCAGGAGATCTCGACGCACTGCTGGCGGACATGGATGCACTCGTTCTGCCCGGGATCACCCAGGTACAGCATCCCATGCATTTCGGCTGGTTTCCATCGAATGCGTCCCTGGCATCGGTCCTTGGTGATATCGCGTCGTCCGGGCTGGGGACGCTGGGGATATCATGGGAGAGCTGCCCGGCGCTGACGGAGGTGGAAGAGGCGATGTGCGACTGGATGCGCCAGTTGGTCGGGCTGGGTGAACAATGGCAGGGCACCATCCAGGATACCGCATCGACCGCCTGCCTTGTGGCAATGCTGGCGGCTCGCGAGCGGGCCACCGGCTATAGTCAATGCGAGGGTGGGCTACAGTCAGAGTCATTGCCACTAACGGTGTACACCACCGGGGAGGCACACTCCTCGATTAACAAGGCCGCGCTTTTGGCGGGGTATGGTGGGGACAACATTCGTGTTGTGCCGGTCGACCCGACTACCCGCTCAATGCTCTCTGGCGAGCTTGCGGGGATGATGGGCGAGGATGTTGACAACGGGTGCAAACCCGCCATAGTCGTTGCCGCGATCGGTTCTACCGGGGTCACCGCTATTGATCCGCTGGAGGAAATCGTGAGGATTGCGGCTGAACACGGAGCATGGGTCCACGTGGATGCAGCCATGGCGGGTTCTGCGATGCTGCTTCCGGAGTGTCGCTGGATGTGGCAGGGTGTTGAATCAGCAGATTCCATATCCTGGAATCCACACAAATGGATGGGTACGATCCTGGACGTCAGCCTGTTCTACATACGGGACGCTCAGCACCTGGTACGTGTGATGTCGACCAATCCGAGTTATTTACGTTCGCATGCCGATGGTGAAGTTACTCAATACCGGGACTGGGGGATTCCCCTTGGCCGGCGATTCCGCTCATTAAAGCTGTGGTTTCACCTCCGCCTGGATGGTCCCGAGGCGATTCGCCGGCGCCTGCGGCGGGACATTGCCAATGCGCAGTGGTTGTCGGAACAAGTGCATGCCGCGAAGGACTGGGACGTTGTCACACCGGTGAACCTGCAAACCGTGTGCGTTCAACACAAGCCTGCTGGCGTGGTGGGTGAATCCCTGGACGAGCACACCCTGGACTGGGTCGGCAGGATAAATCGATCAGGCAAGGCCTTTTTGAGTCCGGCGAAGCTGGATGGGCGATGGATAGCAAGGGTTTCTATCGGGGTTGAAGCGACGGAAAGGGAGCATGTCGCCGCTATGTGGGAATTGATGCAGGAGGCTGCTGCTCCAGGAGGATAACCCTGTGATCAGTCCAGCACTGCCAGCATATCAGCGATGCGAGTGAATCGTTCCCTTGGTTTTCCACTGGCCTCGCCTGCTGCCTGCTCTGCTGCCGAAATTGCCAGCCACTCATCATAGTCCACGGGGCGGGCGCCGGCATTGGTCAACTGCCGACGCAACGCTGCGCTATCCCGATCGGGGCAGGCTTGCAACCGGGGCAGGTCATCAAGCAGGATGTTTACTGTCTCCTTGCTGTCGACCTTATTGGTGCCAATAACACCCGTCGGGCCACGTTTTATCCACCCGCTGACGTACAGGCCCGGAACCTGCTGACCGTCCTTCGTGACCCGTCCTTCGCTATTGGGAATGACACCGCGCTTCTCGTCGAAGGGGATACCGTCAACGGCTTTACCGCGGTAGCCTATTGAGCTCACCACCAGTCCGCATGAAATCGTCTCCGTCTCACCCGTTGCCACGGCCTTACGCTTGCCGGGCGCACCTTCAAGCCGGTTCTTTTCGAGGACGATACGCTCGACCTTGTCGTTGCCCTCGATCCGGATGGGACTGCGCAGGAACTTGAACACGATACGGCATTCCTTGCCACTGCCGCTATCGGCATACTTTTGCAGCTGTGGAAGGAAGCGCCGAGGCTGCCGACGCTCTTTCATGTCAAGTTCTTCCTGGTCAGACTCGTCCAGTGCCAGGTCCAGCGTATCGATCTCGATATCGCAATTATCAAGTTCGTCGAGCTCGTTTATCTCCTGGTAGGAGAATGAGGATTGGATCGGGCCGCGACGCCCCACAATGTAAACTGTTTTAATCTGGCTGTCTGCAAGGGCCCTCACCGCATGCGTTGCCATGTCCGTGGCCGCGAGTTTATCGTTGCTGCTCGCCAGGGCACGGGCAATATCGAGCGCGACGTTACCATTACCGATTACGACGGCGGTATCACAATCGAGGTTGTAATCCGGCCCCTTGTAATCGGGGTAGGCGTTGTACCATCTGATGAACGGCCGCGCCGTATAGCTACCCGGCAGTTTCTCGCCGGGAATACCCAGCAATCTCGGTTCCTGGGCACCGGTTGTAATGACTACGGCATCATAAAAATTGCGCAGCGTATCGAAGTCTATATCGTGACCGAGTGAAATATTCCCAAAATATTCAAAGTCTTCGTGTTGGCCGGTCCGGTCAAAGCGGGCGGTTACGGTGCGCATCTTGGGGTGGTCCGGTGCGACGCCATAACGTACCAGCCCGTATGGAGAAGGGAGTTTCTCAAACAGATCAACTTTTACCCGGTGCGTGCTTTTTAGCAGTAACTCGGCGGCATAGAATCCGGCCGGTCCGGCGCCAACTACTGCCACACGCGCCGGGCATGCGTCGCTTCCAAGCTGTGTCATTCTTTATATCCTGGTTCTTCTGAACTTCGGCAATCGTTCGTGTTCAGGCCGTATCTAAGCATATAACCAGGAGCCTGACCACGTTTTCGGAACACTTTGAGCTCATTCGATATTGCTGGATTAGTTGAAGTCGTCGATAATCAATTTTCACCTCCCGCCCAGCTATGGAAATGAATAACAACAATAGAGTCGGACCCGTGTCCTTCGCCGAGTTTGTCGCGCTAATGGCGCTGATGATGGCGCTGATCGCCTACGTTATAGACGCGATGCTGCCTGGGTTGCCCGACATCGGAAGGGACCTGGGTGTCACCCAGGCCAATGATAACCAGCTTATTATTTCCCTGGTATTTCTTGGGAATGCGGTGGGACAGCTGTTATTTGGTCCGCTGTCGGACAGCATGGGCCGCAAGACCGGGGTTTACCTGGGGTTCGCGATCTTTTTTGCCGGCTGTGTTGTTTCAATCATGGCGTCTGATTTGTCCGTCATGCTCATTGGACGATTTCTCCAGGGCGTTGGTCTCGCGGCCCCGCGAATCGTTACCGTTGCGATCGTCCGGGACTGTTTTGAGGGCCGGGAGATGGCACGGGTAATGTCCTTTACCATGGCCGTGTTTATCTTTGTGCCGGCCATCGCACCGGCTGCCGGCCAGCTGATACTACTGGTTGCGGACTGGCGTGCCGTCGTTGCTTCATATCTCGTAATGGGGGTCGCTCTATTAGCCTGGTTCGCGATCAGGCAGCCAGAGACCTTGCCGGTTGATCGCCGAGCACCATTGTCACTTGTCCGGATTGGCGCCGCGCTGCGTGAAATTGTCACAAATCGGGTAGTGTTGACTTCAACCCTGGCGATAGGCCTGATCTCGGGCGCGTTTCTGGGTTATTTAAGTTCGGCCCAGCAAGTGTTCCAGGAGCAGTACGAGCTTGGCGCGACATTCCCTTTCTACTTTGCCTTGACCGCGCTGTCGCTTGGCGGCGCATCTGTCATGAACGGACGCATGGTAATCCTCACCGGCATGCGGGTCTTGTCAAGCCGGT
>PVMK01139111.1_pt1 | contig 17783 bp, 17 predicted proteins | sample 1853481 | NCBI WGS metagenome assembly PVMK01 (sample SAMN08533507, study PRJNA380276) | Marine sediment metagenome, whole genome shotgun sequencing project. | reverse complement strand
ACATTAACCAGGTAGCGATTCCCAACCCTTGATACTGAGGATCGACGTTACATGACCTCAAATAGACGACGTTTTGATCCCGTTCTTCGTATGTAAAACATGCTATAGATGGATCTCGGTAAATCAATCGATGAATAATCTTCATAGAGCTAATAACCTAATTATCAACGGGCTAATTGGATTACCATTTCCACGGTGGTAAGTTACTGAAAAAAAAGTAACGAGGAATTATAACCCAATAAACAAGGGTTCCAATAAAGGTTATAAAAGGGTCGGCAACAGAAACGAGAATTAAGATTGAAGATATAAGACAATACCAAGATAAAATATAATAATTCACGGCTCTGCCATAAAATAGTTTTCTCTCATCGTTGGTCCACTTTTTACCTGAGGTAGTGCCTATAATTTCTATACAACTTAGCGTTAAAATTATGCCTATAACAAGTAAAACCGAGCCGATATAGCAAATTAGAGTGTCGGAATTAACTGTCTGTTTGGTCATTAAAAAACCTAGTAAAAATACCAACATAGTTCCCATTGCGCCTGCAAATACAGTATAGACAGGGATCTTAGACGATAAATAATCTGACCACTCCTCATTACTTTTACAGATATAACCTCTATCATCAATCTGTTTCAGCAAACCACCTAAAGGTCGGTTCAATAAGTACATAAAGAAACTAAAAATACAAAGAATTATAACACATAATAAAGCCCCAACCTGTTTTTCGGAAAGATATAGGTTCCCCTTGATAGTGGGAAAAATCAATAGTACTATTTTTGAAATGTAGTAGACCCAAGAAGAAGGTGTATACCAATATACTAAGACAAGCAAAAGTAACCAAGAGCCGATGAAAACACAGATTTTCTTTCTCTCACAGCATGTTTTGGGCTTGCTCTTGTTTGTACAGCCATTTGACATTATGAGTTCCTCCATCTGCGTTTTCGGTGTTGAGTTAACTCCTAAATGTTAGGTCCTGGCAGGTTAGTTGGTTCTTTTAAGAACAAGATTGTATCTTGATTATCCTAAATTATAAAGGTTAAGATACTGAATAGCCGGCTTCAAAAGAAGTGCGTCGTTACACGCGCACCGTTGCATATACGCATTGCATTATGATAACTTACCGAAATTAAATTTGTGATTACTTGCCATAAAAACAACCTGAAGTCAGTTCATGCTGATTACATATATCATAAAAATGAAATAGGCAAACCCAGCGAAATAAGTTTGCCCTTTTTGAAAAACGATATCACACGAATTTTTATAGACACGATATTTACATTTTCATAGCAGGTATCCGTAACGACGCTAATCAGCCGCGCGGCTTTTTGCGTCGGCTAATTAGCCTTGTTAGGGCGATTTTCGCACGATTGGCTTTATCGCAAATACATAAGCCCTTCGGGTTTCGTACTCCACCCCGGGATATGGTTCTCTTTCGATTACATCAATTATTTTAAATCCAGTCTTTTTTAGACACCTACAAATAAAATCTGTCTTGAAGAGCATAAGTTCTATATCAACTTTCTTGCCGAGAAACTCTTCAACGTGGATTGTCTCTTTACCAATGTGGTAGGTGAAAAGGAATATTCCACCCGGCTTTAATACACGAAAAACTTCACCAAAGGCGACACCTATTTGTTCTTCTGTAAAGTGAACTATGGCGTAAAAAGCTACTATACCAGCTATTGAGACGTTTTCAAATTCGAGTTCAAGTATATTTCCTTTTCTAAAGTGTATCTCAGGGTTAATTGTTCTTGCCTGTTCAAGTATTTCTTCGGACAGGTCCAGTCCTGAGATTTCAATACCAAGATCTTTCAAGTATTTTGTGGTTTGACCAGGACCACAGCCGAAATCCCAGACCGACCTTCTGTCCCCGATCTCTAGCGAGAATCTGTGGAGTATTTCTTGGTCTTTCGGTTTCTTTTCGTGTTCACCAGAGAATGTTTCTGCATATTCCTTTGCTACCGTATCGTACAGATTCTCTACTTTATCTAAACCCTGTCCCATAATCATAGCCCTAACTATTAAATGAGTAGACATAATTCTCGCATATTAGATATTAGAAGGAAATTACAGATACATTGAGAGTATCGCACGAAAAACGGACCGCTAAAATCTTTTGGTTTCTTGCCAAAACAACAACCTGAAGTCAGTTCATGCTGATTACATATATCATAAAAATGAAATAGGCAAACCCGGTGAAATGAGTTTGCCCATTTTGAAAAACGATATCACACGAATTTTTATAGACATGATATTTACATTTTCATAGCAGAAGTCGCAAGGTCGGAGCAGATGATTTTTTCAAACATAAACCATAACTATTGGTGGATATTTATGATTCAAGTTTCAATGGAGAGTACCTGAATGAAATCAAATAAAATTTTAAATTTTACCCACAAACCTATTATTAGAAGGTCAGGTCTTGTCATTAGGCTCGATTCGCCAATAGTCTGCTGGCTTGCCGCACCATTCAAGAAATTGTCTTGTGTCATTACCAAGCTGTTCTATTGTCCATTGTCGAGTCGATCGGTTCCATGTTGTATCAATCGAGGTTGTTCGGCCAGACATTTTCATCTTTTCAATTAGGCTCTTGCTCGATGCAATAGGCAAGTGGGAGTACGGGATGCTAATCGAAGGATCTACACCGATAAACTCGAAAACGTCGCAAGCACTACATCTGGATTGGTAACGTACTCATCGAACCATATGATCTTGATTCGTTGGTCCGGAAAGTGCTTCCGGTATGCGCTGATATTTTTCCAGTATCGGCTCGATTCGATAATGTTTGGCTTTTTTCGAACCATATCATTTATGGAGGTGTTTTCGAACAGGAAGCTTGGCGTTGACATCCACTCGACATAAGCAGATTCCATTCGGTCAAGTGGATGGCGAACTGAGTATAGGATTTTCGCGTCCGGAACATGCTTTATAATCCGTGATATCGTATTAGGAAAAGCGTTTGTTCGTGAGTATGACGTGGACGCATCGATGATAGCCCTTTCGCCATTGTAGCCTGAAAAAAGGGACATGTACCAGTCCCAACCGCGTGCGTACTGCCGGTTTTCGGAGAAGAAATGTGGCTCTTTTCCTTTAACAACGAAGACATCGGGGTGATGCGAAAGCATCACACTGATGCTGGTAGTCGCCGACTTCTGTGCGCCGATTAATAGGAAATTGGGTTTCAACATGTGCCATTGCATCCAAAGCAGTATTGAGGGAGTTTAAGGCTTAGCACCTACAACTTCAATTCATGGAAATTCAAGATTTATAACCGAAATCAAACATGGCATACCTTGCAAGGAACCAAGATATCAACAAAGTACAGATATATTGAGATTATAGCACGAAAATGGTTCTTTTAAAAACGTGTGATTTCTTGCCAAAACAACAACCCGAAGTCAGTTGTTACTGATTGCATATATCCTATTTCTTACAAAATTGCAAAAAAGGCAAACCCTGTAAAAAGGACTTGCCCTTATTGAAAATTGCAAATATGCAATCAGAACCAAGATGTCAGACATATCTCGGGTTTTTGAGGTGGATGATATTTTCACATTATTGAAAATATCTGCAGGCTATTTTAAATAGTTTGTGCATGCTCTGCACGATGTCCCCCATGACACAAAACACTGCGATAAGGTCTTAACCTCCTTGGTGAATTTCACTTGAGTTCCTTATGAAACCTTGTTACACAAACAGTGGCCTCTCAATTTGCTGCAATTATTTTTTCTGTTGTTATGGGCTTTTTGGTATCCATGCATAACATCTAACTGAAGGTATTAACAGCCAATGGATGTCACCACACTTAACGAAATTCTCTCTTTTATTGAGGCTGACTTCAGAGCTGCTGACAAGTTACCCGCCTCGGGTCAGCGGGTAGTATTCCAAGGTCCACAGGTTTCCACTAACATTAACTGTATCATAAAGCTCTGTGCAATAAACCCTATTAATGTCGGAAGAATTCAGCGGGAGATACGAGTCCTGGGGGGTCTGGACTCCGAATATTTCCCTGAATTGTTTTACCAGACTTTCATTACTGATAGTATCCTTTTAGATTTTTATGACAGTTTTGATACCCGCCAGGCTGATCGGAAACAAAGGCTTGATGAGCTTCATGCAATGCAAATGAAACCATTTCTCTTTACTGTGGAAGAGTATATTGACCACATCCCGTGGGAAGACTGCTTAGAAAATCTCAAAACTGAACTTAGCCTTGTAAACTTCCTTACTCACTTATTTCAAGCGCTATCTCTCCTTTGGGGGGCTCGAATTGCCCACCGTGATTTAAAACCAGACAACATTTTACTTCGAACAGATCTAAAACCAGTAATTATTGACCTCGGAATAGCCAAAAGTTTTCGCCCTGGCACTCAAGAATTTACTGTTTTTCAAACTCCCTGTACACCGAGATATGCAGCTCCAGAACAGCTAACCAATACAAAAACTGACATAACCTATAAAACGGACCAGTTTGCGGTAGGTATCATCGCTTATTATATATTAACCGGCCAATTTCCATATGGGGATGTTTGTGAAATCGAGGCTCAAATTCTTGAAAATTTTTCTCAGGGGAATCTTGGCAACATTCGTGACTATAATGATTCTATCAATGAGCAGTTAGCCCGATTTGTCGAAAAACTGCTCCAGGTTCACCCATACAGGCGTTTCAGAAATGTAGAAACTATCATACAAAAACTTAATGAGATCAGGGAATCAATAACATGAAAATTTTTCATCAAGCTGGGCATAATACCATATGGAGCTTAGATTCATTTCGAGAGGACGGTTCAGGAGATGGGATCATATTCAGCCCCGTCCATTTTCAAAGGGAAAGATTGGAAGCGGAGCAAACAAATATTAAAGAAACCAGTTTGTTCGACCCTCAATTTTATGTGCCTGACTCACAAAAAGCCAAGTTGCAATCCTATCACTTTTTCCCAGAGGCGCTAATGGATGGGTTCTCAACAGCTGACTATGAGGCCCAAGCCTATGAGGCAGCTGAGCAATGCCTTGAATTTCAATTACAGAACGAATTTGAATCACTAATCATCCCGGCACGATATTTTCCAGATCTAGCTTCAGACTTCATTCCACAACAAAAAGGGTTATTTGTCGATCCATTCCTACATGCCTATGGCCGAAGTGGAAATGGTGAACAGCTTTTCCTGACCCTACCTCTAACCGCCCCGATGCTTTTAGATGATGATTTCCGGTTCTCAATTTTAGACTGGGCTACATCATATCCCGAAATCCATGGCGTTTATCTGCTTATCTATTTTGATGAGATATCAAAGCAGTTACAAAATTACGATAAATTGCTCTCATACGTTAATTTTATTCAAGATCTTCAGGAAGCGGAACTAAGGGTAATCTGTGGGTATTGTAATACTGAAGGCTTATTAATGACTCTCCTCGACCCTTATGGCATCACAATAGGGGCCTATGAAAATACCAGGGGGTTTTCAATCGATAAATTTCTGGAGGATGATCAGGAGAGAAGGGGCCCTGCTGCAAGGATTTTCCTGCCAAAGCTATTAAACTGGATACGATGGTTTACGGCTGATGAAATTCGCAGTGACTTTCCCGATCTTTGGGATGAAATCTATACCCCAACCGATTACTCCGAAGATGTATTTGACAGTGGTCAGGCTCCTCACTTCAGTCAGTTTCCACTTTACAAACACCAGTTTCAATTAATGACAGATCTTTATCGTGAGCTGGCAGGGCAAAATCTACAAGACAGAAAACAGAATCTTGCGGATAGAATCAGGACGGCAAGTGAACTGTACGGCAGGCTTGATGCTGCGGGGATTATATTTTTTGACGATAACTGCCGTGGTGGGCATTTACCAGTTTGGAACCGCCTACTCAGGCATATGCCTCCTGCCCCTTAAAGCAGTCGAAAGCTGCTTCGTTGAGCCTAAAAAACGAGTGAGTTTGAGGCGCATCTTTGGCTTTTGGGCTGTGATGGATCGTATATCCGTCATTATCCATCGACATGAGACCAATATTTCTTTCCTGGAAGGTATGGATATTCTTTAATGCCGGTCTAATATATTTTTTATCAAGGAGAACATAAGACTTATTTGAGAACCTCTTGTACCTTATTGCCTGATGAAGAGCTCGTTGCCAGTTTTTGAGCTTTGCTTCAATAGATATAATAGTCTCGGTAACAAGTTTATACTCCCTCACAACTCTGTACTGCCCCCTCGAAATCTTCTTCAGAAAGCCCGCTTCTGAATACTCTTTCAGCCTAGCTCTTGCTGTTGTCTTCGAGATGCCATAGGTCTGCATGAAACCATCCATCTCAATTTCTTGATCTTCAGTTAGATCAAAAACAGGGCGCACCCAGTTCCAGCTGATGGTTTTTCTGGAAAGTTCTTGTGGATCAAGAGGAAGGCCTGTTCCCACCACAAGGTCAGCAATGCCGTAGTGGCTGTTAAACTCTTCCACCAGAAAAAACGGGGACGGAGACTTCCCAAGGCTAGATTTCAAGAAGTCTGTAACAACATCCTTGAACGCTTGCACTAAGTCTTTTTCTGCTGAAAACATAGGGATTCAGGTAGAGGCTAATTACCTATTAATATTCTGATCTTATAACTCTTGAGAGTGTGCTTACTAATATTCTATCACCTTTGTCAAGAGGAAACAAATTGGTCGTCATTAAAATTTTTTGCTTATAACTATTCTATTTCCCAGAAGAAACTAGAAACCTGACCATCAAAATTTAGAAATTCCTTTAGCGCAATTATGCAATATTGAATAAGTTTTTCATCCCTTGAAATCTCTGGTGCTGGATTATGAGGAAACTTGCCGCCATGAAAAAGATTATTGCGGGTAATTCTTATACATTGAAAAACTCGTAAAGCAATTGGACCATGCTGGGTAGCGGGATTTTCAACAAACTTTAGTTGATAGTCTTCCACAATTTGTTTTTTTGCCGGAAACTCTAACAAATAATTAACTGCCTTTTCTATAACCTTTGTGCGCTTTGGGTTAAACTTATCTGCATTTTTAGCAACAAATTTTTCAAAATTTGCCTCAGCATCTCCATTTTTAGTTTTTACATTTCTTGTTCTTTTGAGAGCATATTCAAAACGTGAATAAAATATAAGAAATTCAAGTATCTTTTCTCTGTTTTCTATTTTTAGTTCGTCGAGGATTGTTGGTGCCATCTTGGATTCCCTCCTTTCAATCCACTACCGCATCAAAACCTAAATGTGAAGTTAAATCATACTACGTTCGTGCAGAGCTTGCTTAAAAAATTCTCCTAAAAAATCTATAACCTTTGAACCTGTGTTATCTCCGGCAGATCACAGCGGTACTCAAACCTTTGATAAGAGAATAGCATCACGATCTTTTGTCAAAAAAGCCATCCTTTAAAGATATTGGATATTCCTTTTTACTCGAAATCCCATCGGGTTACCCATTTGACTAAGCATTCAATTGCGGTTATTGATCAGATGTGAACAATCAAACACCAGCTATGTTTTTCGATACGCTTGACCTGGACAAAGACGGTCTCCTGTCACGTTCCGACCTGAACACTTCTGCCAAACGATTCAGGTGGTCATGGCATGAAGCACCCCTTTTGGCAGCTTTTGATCTTTTGAGCATTTCAAAGCCTATCCCGAAGAGTAAATTCATCGCCCTAATCAACCAGATCCACAATGATCCGCTGGGGCCATACGGCAATATCCTCTTAAAATCACCACATTTCTTACAACCCGTATCTTTGAGAGGCGACCGGATTCCGAACGATGAAACGGCCGAGGAAGATAATCGAAATGAAATTCAGAAAGAAGACCGTCTTGGCCAACCGGATTTCGACAGTCTTACCGGGCTTCTGGAAAACGCTGCCGGGACAGAGGTTGGGCTCCAATATCAGTCTCTGCTTGAAACCCTTGAGATCGCCTGCATCCCTGCTGAAGATTCTGCCCTGCTAATTATAGATCCTCAGCGGTCTTTTACCGAAGGAGCCTGGATGCATTCGATTGGGTACGGTGGAGAGATGGATGTTATCCCGATTCGGTCAGCGTTCGACAACTGTTCGGCTATTTTAACTCGATATTACGGCCAAATGGAAATCATGTTTACTCGCTGCCCATTTCCTGCGGACAGCTACGGATGGGCCGGGCGAATATCTGACATTTTAGACCGGGACCAGCTCTATTTTATCAAGCCCGGCAACAGTGTGTTATTTCCACACACCAATGGATTCAGGCAATGGGTCAGCCGCTGCATGGATCACGGGAAAAAAACGCTGATCATGGGCGGCTGCACGCTCAACAGTTGTGTGCGGGTCTCTTCGATCGAAACATCAAAAAAATTCCGAAACAGAAACCTTCAGGTCGTTGTTGATTTAAGCATATCCGGTGCCCGGATTAAAAACTATATTTCATCACGCGTTTTTAACGGTCTTTCAGCAGTCGAATCTGCTGTCGTTCAAATGCTGGATGAGGGCATAAAGGTTGTACGGCAGATTGAGTGGACTTAGTTGCATCAAGCCCCAATTTCAACGAAAGCAGATAGATGTTCACCATCGATCGTGGTGGTCTGTTATGACAAGTGGATATCACAGCTTCACCCAAGCCTGAGATAAGAGAATACTATCAAGAAAATCCCTGCAAGGGAGCCGTTGAGAATTCCCCAATCATTGGCTGAATTTGTGATGTGTCAAGTTAACAATATTTGTATTATTCAATAGTTACATGTTCAGGCATGCTATAAGCCGGTGAAGCATACGGGACGGGATTGATATATTAACATGGGTCATACCATTATCTTGAGTTCCTTTTTTTAAACGCCTTTTTTGGCCCATTTTGCCGATTGCAGGCTGTGGGTTGTGAAAAACAAAGTCTTTTGGAAAGCGCCAGGGCACTAATGCCACTTAATGGTTAAAGCTTAAATTTCCAATCCGTTTTAGGAGTTTTAAAAATTCGTTTTCGTCTATTTACACAGGCGATACAATTGCAACCTTTGGTCAACGGGTGCCTGCCAAGCTTTTCAGCCAGCCTGAAGCCGGCATCGATCATTTCAACAATCATCCTGTGCTGCGCCGTGTATGAAAAATTCTTTTTAACTTGATTCTTCATAATGTAAACGGCCCGTTCTCATTTTTGTCTTTGGGGGCTTGATCAAGGTATTTGTCGATGAGCTTTCTCTGGCCGAAACGGTTCGCAAACAGATAAATCCTGTCCATGTCAAGCGGCTCAAAATGGTCGGGAAGCAGCCGGTTTTGACAGAGTTCGATAAAAGTTGAAATATCCGCCTCATCTTTTATGCTCCGGTCAGGATTATTGGCAATCGCCATCATCTTTAATATAATGTAATCCGTCGGCTGAATAACGGGAAGTTTTCCCAGCAATACGTCTTCAACAACAATACTGCTGTTTAAAATATTCGATCCATCCGGAGTGTTAACAAACATGAAATCGATATATCCCATAGCCCCCAGTTCGGATTCAAATTGAGCAAACGCATCCGTCTTTTGATAGCAGCTATATCCCAGCCTTTCCATTATTGAATCAAGTTTGGGCCACAAACGACCTTCGATGATCAGATCAATGTCGGATGTAAACCTGGGAAGGCCATACAGTCCCAAGGCTATCGCTCCTATTACCGCAAAAGGGATCTTATTTTGGGTTAAATTTCTCGCAATGATCTCCAGAACTTTATTCAGTTTTTCGATTAAAATTCTATCATCCACCACACACCATCCTTCTATTTCTTCCGCTCATCAGGAAGTTTGATCATGATCATTTCCTTTTTAAACAACTAAGGGTGACATCTTCAATTACTGCTGACCCTGGAAATGCATACTACAGGTCATTATCGCAAGTGATAGACAACTGCAACCTTGCAGAATAATATTTGGTTCTTCTCCAATTTAGTTGTAGAAGAGGGTCCAAGGATTCCAGGGGTCAAGGATTCCCCGATGACGGGATCTTCGTTTCACTCCGACAAGAAATTGTTTTCTAAAGACTTTATCAGCGCCTTTAACATTCTTTCGATTTCTGCGATGGCTTTATTTAGTATACCCAATTCACCTTTTTCAATTAAATCTAAATCCCCTGCTAATAATGTCTGTGTTTCCAATTCGCAAACAGAACCATAAGATATGTAAAGCATCCTAACGTAATCCAGAGTTGTCTTTCTTCCATATCCTTCTGCTATATTAGAAGGAATAGACACAACAGATCTTCTTATTTGTGAAGTTAGACCGTATCTTTCTTCCCTTGGGAATTTTGCTGTTATTCTATAGATCTCTAAACAGAGTTCTTATGACTTTTGCCAGACTTTCAAATCTTTGTAATTCTTTAGCATTTTTATCCGCCTGTTCTGTGGCGGATCACTCGAACCCTTGAATCCTTGACCCCTTGTACCCTTTGGGATCACACCGACTCAATTGGAGATGATCCACTTATTTTACCCTGATTAACTACAACTAATCGGGAGATGATCCTAATATTTTAACCTTGCCGGAATTTGGTTCGCCATCCCTTTAACTTTATAATTTCACGCCCAAATTAAGTCAAATTTATTTTTGACCCTTATCCCTCAAATCGCTTCATGTGCCTAAAAATTCCCCTGGGAATCATGAAACAATCCGGATAAATTCAGCCTCCATGGCCTTGCGACCGGCCGTTATTCGCTGAACAGCATGTCTGAATTTCTCTTGTACAGACGGTGCTTTCCGGCGAAGATTCACCTTCTGTGTGGGACACAGATGCCATGTGCAGACCCAGGGTCTGGATATCCTAGGTAATGTACAACCTCTGGGGCTCCAATAATGGATCAAGACCATTAAAATTGCAATGAGGTTCTGTGGCAGTTGTCAAAAAATATACTGCCATTACCCCACGGTTATGCTGACTTTCACCGCTGTTAAAGCGCCTTGCAGGCCCCTTGTCCGAGGCCTCTGGCCGGTTTCCACAAGCTCCGTTGAAAGGGCTGGATGCTGCCGTTTAATTCCCTTCAATACGGACCTGGGCGCCTCTGGGCAAGCCCGTTTTTTTCCAATATATACAAAAAAGGACTTGAAAGCTTTTTTGCATTGTGTTAGGCGTGTCCTTTGGTTTTTTATGCCTGCCTGAATAATATAAAGACATCGAATATTGAAAGGATTGTATCGAGATGACTCCAAAAAGAGAACTGCAGATTGCTTACAGCCTTATTATTGTTTTCCTCTTTGTGGGGTTTATAAGCTTTGCAGCCTTTCCTGCCAAAACACCGGATGAACCGGTAAGGTTAATGTACAAAACGGTTGCCGGAAAAGTTTTATTCGACCACAAAACCCATTTATCAGATTCAGGGTACGGTCTCGCCTGCCAGGACTGTCACCATCACCCTGAAGAACCCGAAGAATTAGAAGAAGCGCTTGTGGCGTGCGGTGAATGCCATAAAGTTCTTGAAGAAGGTAAAACCTTCCCTGACTCTTGTCTTGACTGCCACGAAGCTGAAGATCTCGAAGATTCGGAAGTCTCAAAAAAATCCGATGCATTCCATTCACAGTGTGAAAGTTGCCATCAGGAAGTTGAAGTCGGTCCGGAAGAAGAACGATGCAGTTGGTGTCATGTCATGTAAACCGCCGGTCTTTTAGCACAGACGACGGTTTTTTTATGCCCGTTATCCATATAACACTAAAAAAGGTTAAACGATGATAAAAAGATCTTTTATCGGTTTGACAAAGCCCATGTTGAAATACGAAGCTCTGGACGTGAGAACGCCGGAACCCACCATCATTCAAGAACCTAAAAAAGTATCACTTTTTTTAGACAAAACTTATGGTTTTAAAGATTCAATTTTGTTTAAAATCGGCGACAAGGTCAAGACCGGCCAAAAGCTTTCTTTTTCTGAAAACAGTGATGCCTATGTAATTTCTACCGTTACAGGAAAAATCTCATCCATTGAAACATTGACCGGTGATTATGGCAAAGCCTTTACGTCCGTGTCTATCGACGTTGATGACAATGAAGAGATCGATGATCAGTTCAAAACCTTGGCCGCGGAACCGACCCTCGACATTGCCGATAATTTTCTGTCGGGAGTTCCCGGCAAGCCGTCGTTTAAAATATTTTCTGATCCTGATAAGGCCATAAATACCATCATTATCAACGGTATAGATCGTGATTTGTTGGTTGCCACAAACCAGTATGTTATTAAATCGGATATCAATGCCGTAAAAAACGGTGTCCGTATTCTTAAAAAGATTACCGGCATCGACGATATTCTCATCGCGGTGCCCGAGAACTTGATGCAAGATGCAATCGGCGGCGGTGCCCAAGTCGCTACCGTCGATTCTGAATACCCTGCAACCCTCCCTGCGATGATAATGCAAAGTATTTTAGGTCAGATACTGCCTGCAGGTCAAAGCTGTGAAGACATGGGGGTGTGTTTTTTGAGCGCCGAAGCGGTTGCATCCATCGGCACGGCCTTTGAAGAGGGCCTTATACCGTCAACCAAAACTGTTACCTTTGTTAATAAAGATGGCGTTAAATCGATGGTATCGGCCAAGATCGGGACACCCGTCCGTGATATTTTAAACGCTTTTGGGATCACCTTAAATGAAAAGGACCGTTTAATTTTAGGTGGGCCCATGACCGGCGCTACACTCTATTCTGAGGATTTCCCGGTTCTAGCGGATACGGATGCCATTATGATTCAAGATAGAGATAATATTCCTTTTGTTTCCGACTATCCGTGCATCAACTGTGGTGAATGTGTCCGGGCCTGTCCGGCCAACGTTCCGGTGAGTATGCTTGTACGATTTCTTGAAGCCGGACAATATGAGGAGGCCGCTGACCAGTATGACCTGTATTCCTGTATAGAGTGCGGACTTTGCAGTTTTGTATGTGTATCAAAAATGCCGGTGTTTCACTATATAAAGCTGGCAAAATATGAACTCGGCCGGACCACTTCAGCGGAGGCAACGAATGCTTAATCAGAAAAAACTCATCGTATCACATGCTCCATTCTGGCACGACGGGAGCAGCATAACGGTTCGAAGTTATCACACAATGCTTGCGGCATTGCCTGCGGCCTTATTTGGCATATTTACTTACGGCATGCCAGCGTTGGGTGTTGTTTCACTGTCCGTTTCCTTTGCAATTATATGGGAATTGTTGATCAACAAAGTGACCAAGCGGACCATCAGCATTGGAGACGGCAATGCAGCACTCATCGGCCTTTTATTTGCCATGCTTTTGCCGGCAACATCTCCGTGGTGGCTGATCGTCACCGGCACTTTCGTCGCAGTGGTTATTGGAAAGCATATCTACGGCGGCATCGGCGGCAATCCCTTCAATCCCGTTCTTATCGGAATCGCCATCCTCATGGTGGCCTGGAAAGATTTTTTTGATTTCAATGAAGCACTGGTGAACTACGATCTCGGATTTGCCATGGTCTATCCCCTGGCCGCCGCCAAACATCTGGGAACGTCGGGCATCGAAGCCTTTAGCACGGTGGATCTTTTATTGGGCCGGCAGTCGGGCGGCATCGGAGCAACTTTTGGGCTCGGCCTCATTCTTGGTGGAATATATCTGATTATCAGAGGGTTTATCCGATGGGAAATTTCGGTTTCCTTTTTAGCCGGTGTATTTGTGACGGCACTGTTATTTCATCTGTCTGACCCATCCTTATACGCAGGCCCTGTTTTTCACCTTTTGACCGGCTATACACTTATCGGAGCCTTTTTTCTGGCAACCGAAGATTCATCATCGCCGGTCAATTTCATCCCCATGCTCATTTACGGTGCCGGGATCGGCATAATGACCGTATTGATACGGAATCTGGGCTTCTATGTCGATGGTGTGGTGTTTGCGATTCTGCTTATGAATCTCATCAATCCAATTTGTGACAAAATCAGACCTAAAGCGCTGGGAAAGGTTGTGTAACATGCGAGATTTAGTAATAATGGTGGTAGTTCTGACAGTTTTAAGCGCCTTTTCGGGCGGTTTGCTTTCGGGGCTTCGAAATGCGACCGCTGCCCGGATCGAAATACAGCAGCTGAAATTTGTGAAAGGCCCGGCAATTAAAAGCATCCTCAAAGGTGTGTCCAATGATCCCATCGCCGATCGGTTTACACTTCAAGACGGTGATATGGTACGAAAATTTTTCGTCGGAAAATTCGACGACAAGGCCAACACGGTGGTCCTTGAAAGTTCGGGAAAGGGATACAGTGGTGACGTTGGTCTGATGGTCGCCGTTAATATGGAAGACGACACCATCGTAGGCGCCGCTGTGACCACCCACAGTGAAACCCCCGGACTTGGAGCCATGGCAAAGGACAACCCTGGTTTTGTGTCCCAATTTAAGGGTTTGCCCATCGAAGAGACGTTTAAAGTCACCAATGACGGCGGCAAAGTCAACGCCATGAGCGGTGCGACCATTACATCACGGGCTGTCTGTGCGGCCGCCACCCAAACCGGCAGAATTTATCAAAAGCTAAAACCTCAGCTTTCGGAGAAGTTAAAGGAATTTAACAAATAGGGAGATCAACATGGCCAAAACACTCACACAGGAATTTACCAAAGGTCTGTGGGAAGAAATAGCGCCGTTTCGGCTGGTGCTGGGTTTGTGCCCGGTACTGGGTGTTACCACGACCATAGAAAACGGCATTGGAATGGGGTTGGCCACGACATTCGTTCTGGTATTTTCGAACCTCCTGGTTGCCTCATTAAGGAATATCATTCCGTCCAGAGTTCGAATCGCCTGTTTTATTATTATTATTGCGACCTTTGTTGTTGTTACTGAACTTTTAATGCAGGCCTTTGCCTATACCTTGTTTCTCAAACTGGGCGTGTTCATACCTCTGATTGTGGTAAACTGTATTGTGCTGGGTCGGGCAGAGGCATTTGCATACAAAAACAATCTAACCTTTTCAATCGCCGACGGCCTGGGTATCGGTATCGGTTTTACCCTTTCTTTAGCGGCCCTCGGCGCTGTACGTGAGTTGTTTGGTGCCAACAATTTAACCATTTGGACAACATCCACTTCCGTTATCGGCATTCAAGAAGTATTTGGCACGAATTTTGAGCCGTTTACCTTCATGGTTCAAGCACCAGGGGCCTTTGTCTGCCTCGGGTTAATGCTCTGTCTCATGAACCTTGTGGGAAGCAAATAGGAGTCAATCAATGGGCTACATGGAAATTATTATCGGCGGCATTTTTGTTAACAACATTTTGCTGGCCCAATTTTTGGGCAACTGCCCCTTTCTCGGCACATCCAAGAAGATGGAAACCGCCGTCGGCATGGCCATGGCCGTCGTGTTTGTCCTGGTGTTGGCCGGGGTTATCACCTGGGTTCTTTATACATTTTTTCTGGTACCCTATAAACTGGTATACATGAGGACCATCGCATTTATTTTGGTCATTGCATCTCTGGTCCAGTTTGTGGAAATGTTTCTAAAAAAGAGCATCCCGGCACTGTACGCCGGACTTGGCATCTTTCTGCCGTTGATTACCACCAACTGTGCAGTATTCGGTGCGTGTATCTTAAACGTCGATAAAGAGCTGAACTTTATGAAAACCCTGGTTCAGTCCGTTGCCTATGCCGTAGGATTTGGCCTGGCCCTGATTCTTTTTGCAGGTGTCCGTGAACGCATCATTCTTGCGAGGGTGCCGAAACCGCTCCAGGATACATCCATCGGCCTGGTAACTGCGGGTATTCTGTCCCTGACGTTCTACGCTTTCAAAGGAATGATCTAGATAATTGATGATTGATGATTGATGATTTTAGGATGGTTCCATTAATAAATAAAACAAAAGTTCTTCTTCCTTCAATCCTCAATCGTAAATCAACAATCGACAATCAATATAGGAGAATACTGTGTTATCATTATCAGCCGTTTTGTTTATGTTGGTTCTGGGAGCTACCTGCGGCGCTGTTCTCAGCGCGGCGTCCAAAATCTTTTATGTCTATGAAGATCCTCGCATTGCCATTGTTGAGGGATATACGGCCCTTGCCAATTGCGGTGGGTGTGGATATGCCGGATGTTCCGCTGCAGCGGTTGCCGTGGTTGCCGGGGAAGCATTGCCCAGCGTCTGTATTGTAGCCGGCGCTGAAGCCACTGCGAATATCGCCGGCGTCATGGGTCTCGACCCGGGTACAGCCGAATCTCTGCTTTCCTACAACACCTGTACCGGAGGAGACCGGGCGGTTGAAAAATATGTATATATGGGAATTAAAAGTTGCCAGGCACTTGCCACCCTTCACGGCGGCCAGCGGGTCTGTCCGGTGGGCTGCCTGGGTTTTGGAGATTGTGTCAAGGCCTGTGCTTTTGATGCCATTAAAATTGGAGCACATGGATATCCTGTTGTCAATGAAATGAAATGTGTCGGCTGTGGGGCATGTGAGAAAGTCTGTCCCAAAGATATCATGGAAATCAAAACCATGTCTCAACGGCTGCTCCATCTCAATCAGCATGACGATCGTATCGCCCCCTGCCAGCAGACCTGTCCGGCGGAAATCGATATACCCAAATACATTTACCAGACCAAAATTGGAGATTATGAAGGGGCGGTCAATACCATTCGGGAACGTAATCCTTTGCTGCTGTCCTGCGGCCGAGTCTGCCCGCACCCGTGTGAAGATAAGTGCCGTAGAGGTATCGAAGACGAACCGGTTTCCATCAACCAATTGAAACGCTTTGTGGCTGACTATGAAATGAACTCAGGGAAGCGTCTTCCCATTTCCGTTGCGCCGTCCACCGGCAAAAAAGTTGCCGTTGTCGGCGGTGGTCCTGCCGGGTTGAGCTGTGCCTATTTTCTCCGCCGTTTGGGCCATGATGTTACGATTTTTGATGCCGTGCCCAAACTTGGCGGTATGATCCGATACGGAATTCCTGAATATCGACTTCCAAAAGAGGTCTTGGCCTGGGAAATCGACGCGATTTTGAACCTGGGAATTGAACATAAGCCCAACGTAGCCCTGGGCCGTGATTTTGATGTCGGCTCCTTGATTGCATCCGGATTTGATGCTGTTTTCCTGGGCATCGGCGCATGGAAAGATTACACCCTCGGCGTTGAGGGCGAAAATTTGCAAGGGTGTTACACCGGAATTAATTTTCTCACCAATTTTGCCTTATGGCAACAGGAACGGCCCCATGATGAACGGCCGTTTATCGGCAAAAAGTGTGTGGTCATTGGCGGCGGCAACACGGCCATCGACTGTGTTCGCACCCTGGTTCGTCTTGGAGCGGACGAGGTAACCATCGTCTATCGGCGGACCCGAAAAGAGATGCCGGCCAACGAAGTAGAAATCGTTGCTGCGGAACATGAAGGCATAAAATTTACGTTTCTGGCCGCCCCCACACAAGTCCTCGGGAATGCAGAGGGTGAAGTCACCGAACTCGAAGATCGGAAAATGGAGCTGGGCGAGCCGGATGCCAGCGGCAGGCGCCGTCCGGTACCCATCGAAGGATCGGAAACCGTCATCGAAATCGACATGCTGATCACGGCCATCGGACAGGGTCCGGATGTCTTCTTCAAGGATGAAAGCAAACGGCTCGATAAAGATCTGAAACTAACCCGATGGAACACCATCGACTCTGAAGATGAGATCGCCCTTCAGTCCAGCATCCCCTATATTTTTTCCGGTGGAGACGCCGCAACCGGTGCAGATCTTGTTGTCTCAGCCATCGGTGCCGGACGACGCGCCGCTCGATCGATCCACTTTTACCTGGCCGACGAAGACATAACACCGCCATCTAAAACATTATTCAGGAATAACATACCGGTGTCGATTTTCGAATCGGTTTCGGGAATTACCCCGCTGCCCA
>PVMK01125220.1_pt1 | contig 17783 bp, 19 predicted proteins | sample 1853481 | NCBI WGS metagenome assembly PVMK01 (sample SAMN08533507, study PRJNA380276) | Marine sediment metagenome, whole genome shotgun sequencing project. | reverse complement strand
TGCTAAGTTGAGCAGTCAAATGGCGCGGTGAGGTGGTTTTTATACTTACCCCGCGGGCGCGCATTACCCTCGCTGTTATATACCAGAAGTGGAGTAGGCCCACGCCCCCGGCAATGATAGCAGGGGGGGCAAAATCGAACATACCGAACTGCTGTAGACCGAGATCAGCCGCGATCGCGTTGCGAATCAGAAACGCGTTTCTGAAGTGATCGAGATGACTGGCGGGGAACTCGACGTTAAACAGATATTGAGGGGGGCAGAAAATGCCCGGCTGGTTGCATTACCCGACGTTGTATTAAGAAGCGGTGATCGGATACTGGTCAAAAGTACGCGCGAGAACCTGAAAGAATTTGAGACCCTGCTGGGCGCGAGCCTGTTCTCGGGTGATGAACCGGTAGACGATGATCATCCATTGCGTGATGCCACCCAGCAAATGGCCGAGGTCGTTGTCGTGCCGGGATCAACGCTGGATGGCCGAACGCTGAATAGTGCACGCTTTAAAGATCGCTATCAACTGATGGTATTAGCCATGTTTCGATCTACCAAGTGGGTCAGTCAACCTGGCACCGAACATACCGACGATACGCGTCTTCATTCCGGCGACGTATTGCTGGTACAGGGTGCGGTGCGTAGCATCGAACGCCTCAAGTCGAGCCGAAACCTGTTAGTACTCGATGCCAAGTCGGCATTACCAATTTCATCAAAAGCGCCGGTCGCGATGTTAATCATGTTGTACATTATCATCACGGCTGCACTCGGAATTTTACCAATTGCGGTTAGCGCACTCAGCGGTGTATTTTTTATGCTATTTACCGGTTGTCTCAAATGGTACGACGCGACGCGCGCTCTGAGCGCGCCGGTCATATTAATCATTGCCTCGAGCCTTGCGTTGGGGACCGCCCTGGTAGAAACCGGTGGAGCGTCCTTTATTGCGCAGACCTATGTTGCCGCTACCGAGGGATTGTCACCGGCTTTAATTCTCAGTGGGCTGCTTTTCATGATGGCGATGCTGACCAATGTCGTGTCCAATAATGCGGCGGCGGTCATTGGCACTCCAATAGCAATAGGTATCGCGAATCAACTGGGACAACCGGCCGAACCATTTGTACTGGCCGTCCTGTTTGGCGCAAATATGAGCTTCGCCACTCCGATGGCCTACCAGACCAACCTGCTGGTGATGAACGCTGGCAATTACCGCTTCGGGGATTTTGTCCGTGTTGGCCTGCCCCTGGCCTTGTTGATGTGGGCGATCTTAAGTCTGGTGCTTCCCTGGATGTACGCGATTCCATTTTAATTGCAAATTCAGCCGACCCTGGTAAACAACTCACCCTGCAAATAAAGTACACTTCACGATTTACTGAAGATAATTAAGAATGAAAAGCAAGTTGCTGGTCATGCTTGAGTTACAGGACGCGATGAATACGCGGGTAAACGTAGCCTGGCGCGATGCAAACAATGAGTGGTATCGGGCCATCTGGACCGAGTGTGCGGAAATGCTCGACCATTACGGCTGGAAATGGTGGAAGCACCAGCACCCCGACCTCGATCAGGTTCGACTCGAACTGGTCGATATTTTCCACTTTGCGATGAGCGACTATCTGTTGCAGGAAAAGGATAACGCGGCAGTAGCGTCTCGTATCCTCGATGAAATCTCCGATCCTGGTGCGATCCGGGATACCCGGCTCGCTATCGAGTCGATGGCGCAGTCGACAATTGCCAATCGCTCGATGCATTTTTCAGACTTTGCCAATATCATGCAACTGATCGATATGGACTTTGACCTGTTATACCGCATGTATGTCGGCAAGAATGTATTAAACTTTTTTCGCCAGGACCATGGTTACAAAGAAGGTAGCTATACCAAGGTCTGGCAGGGTCGAGAAGACAATGAACACCTGGCCGAATTATTGAGCCAGCTTGACAGTGAAAGCGCCAGTTTCAAGGACGAGGTTTACCAGGGTTTACAGGCTCGCTATACCGGCTAAGGGTTCGACACTGGCCGCCTAGCCAAATATACCCTTAAAAAAGTAAAAGAAGAATATCGAGAGCAGGGCGCCCGCAGGTAGCGTTATTATCCACGACATAAAGATGTTACCTACCACGCCAAGGTTCAATGCACCGATTCCACGCGCAAGACCAACACCCAGTACAGCGCCTACCAGGGTATGGGTAGTCGATATCGGTAATCCGGTACCCGAGGCCACGACAACGGTAGTGGCCGCGGCAAGCTGGCAGGCAAAACCGCGGCTCGGGGTTAATTCTGTAATCTTATTGCCAATCGTCGCAATTACTTTTTTACCGTACATCGCGAGACCCAGTACGATACCGATTCCACCCACCAGTAAAATCCAGGCGGGCATAGCAGAATTTTGTGTGACGACGCCTTCATTGGCAATGCTGATAACTGCGGCCATCGGTCCAACCGCATTGGCAACATCGTTCGACCCGTGTGCAAATGCGATTGCACAGGCGGTAACGACCATCAATATACTGAATATTTTCTCCACATTAGCAAAGTGAAAATCACGGTCATCGGAGGGATCCAGTTTAATGCGTGAAATAAAAAATCTACCGCAACCCATAACGATCAACCCGATGACGATCGCAGTGCCATAGTTCTGTAGCGGTGTAAATTCCAGACCCACATGCTTCAAACCCTTGAACAGGGTCACCAGCGCAATCATGAATCCGGTCAGAAAGATATATATGGGAACATATTTCTTCGCACTTGCGAGCGGGTTGTCGGCATTCAATATCAGCTTTTGTACGCTGCGGAACAGGAAAAATGCCAGTGTGCCGGATATAAAAGGCGAGACCACCCAACTCAAGACTATGTTAAGGACCTTGCCCCAGTTCACCGCATCCGTACCTATGCCTACGATGGCAAAGCCAACTATGGCACCTACGATAGTGTGGGTGGTTGATACTGGCCAGCCTGCACGAGAAGCTATTAACAACCAAATACCCGCCGCCATCAGCGAGGCGAGCATGCCATAGATCAGCAATTCCGGTGTTTGAGCCACACTGGAGCTGTCTATGATGCCTTTTCTGATCGTAGAGGTTACCTGCCCGCCAGCCAGGAATGCACCCGAAAATTCGAATATAGCCGCAATAATTACGGCCTGCTTGATAGTCAACGCCTTGGCACCGATCGAAGTGCCCATCGCGTTGGCAACATCGTTAGCGCCAATTCCCCAGGCCATAAACAGCCCCAGTGAACCAGCGAGAATAATATAGATGGTTGCGTGATCCATTAATTTTTCAGGGTGTTATTATCGGGGCTCTACTTGGCGAGCATCAGCTCGACCCGGCTTCCAATGCGTTGCGCAATATCGGCGACTTCACCAATTCCCTCGATGATTTTGTAATAAAAAATGACATCTATCGGTGGCAATTCTGCTTCGATTTTCATCAATGTCGCGCGTATTTTTATCTGGATTTTATCGGTATCTTTTTCAATACGGTCGAGTTCGTGGATGAGGGAGGTAACAATTTTGATTTCCTTCCCGGCAAAGCCGGTTTCGACCAGTTCGTCGAGCTCGTCGATCACGATTGCTTGCCTGCTGGCACGGCGTCTTCACAACGGTTGACATAATCGGGCAACAACTCGGCGACCTTGCCGGGGAATATCATCTTGCGACCAACCGTGAGCCCTGCGATATCCTTGGCCTGGTTCGCTGCCTTGTCCTGCACCAGTAATAGTTCCAGTAAATCACGACGCTCGACTGGCATAAACAGACCCTTTTGGCATCTGCAGTCTTAACTTTTTCTTTAACGCGTCGGCGCTGTTTTCCAGTTTGCCAATTTCCCGGTAAACATCCCTGGCACTGGCGTGATCCTGCTTTAGTATTGCCTCGAAAAAAGGACTTAACAGGTGCACACACTGAGTGACGATTGCCATATGCTCCTGCATCGCAGTGAACGGGGAATGGCCAAATATCTTGGAAAAATAATTACCTGCCATGGATATAGTCCGCATATTGTATGAAGGGAACGAAGCTCAGGGACAATCTGAATTTTTCGATTTCCATGCCTAAATTTTTAATTTACTTATAAAGGTAATTTGTGCCACCGCCTTCATGCAATATGCGGGTTAGTTTCCGGGTCAATTTACCGCGTATTTTGCGTAGTATCATTTTGAATTCAACCATATTTTAAAAGTCCGTTTTATCGAATTGTAAATTACTTTTAGTAGTATATTTAAGTTGTTGATTTAATGTTAAATAATAGTTAAGAGATTTCCCAGTTGGGATAAAACCCAGATCAGGTCTAATGCTCAGTACTATTATCACCGCGTACCTGGACTAGCGTGATCTGGTGCTTTTCAATTTTAACCTGCCTCGATTTTGTATAGTGTTCCCAATGCTTTCTTGTAGGCAGCTTTGCTGACACCGTAGGTACTATAAATATGGTCGGGTGGGCTTTTGTCGGTCAGCGTCGATACACCGTTATTATCACTCAAATACTTTAGTATCGACTCTGCCAGGCTACTTCGAGTTAGAGAAGTGGCCTGTTGTAGTATTAAATCGATCTTGCCATCGGTCCTTACTCTTTTAATAAAACCCCGGCAACTTTTCCCCAAAATGCAGTGGGCGAAATACCTCATTTTCAAATAACTGTCCCAGATACCGGCCGTCGATAACCGCCTTGAAACCGAGGTCGCTTTTTGCATAGATCATCAAATCGACAGCCTGGTCTGGCCTGAGCCGATCGGGGGCATCAGCAATGAAGTCTTCCAGTCGACTCGATGCGGCAATGCGTTCGGTCGATTCATCAACATACACATACACTGCATAGGAATACCCTTTTTGCATCGGTTTTTGTTGCTGATTAAAAGGCACCAGCAAATCCTTTGGCAAACCCCAGTCCATAAAGGCACCGATACGGTTAACCTGTACTACTTTCAGGTAGGCGCACTCACCGACAACTGCTTTCGGTTTTAGCGTGGTTGCAACAATCCGGTCTTCGGAGTCGAGATATATAAAAACTTCAATCGAATCGCCAATAGCCGTTTTGTCGTCCGTGTATTGGCGTGGCAGTAAAATGTCACCGTATTTTCCGCCGTCGAGATAAATGCCAAATTTAACTTTCTTGATCACACGAAGCGAGTTGTATTGTCCGAGATTAACCGTGGGCTGGGGATTGCTCATGAGTAAATAAACTAGTCCTTTGTGATGAAGCGTCAGTTAGAAACGCCTCAATCCAGGTTTAGAAACCTGGATGGGAAATTGGTGAATATACCGTCGATTCCGGAATTTTTCAGACTAAGTGCCCGGGCCATGTCATTCACGGTAAAAACCATAACATGAACACCCTGGTTTTGAACCTGGTCAATAAAAGTAAAATCTACAAACTCGTCGTTAAGGTGAAGGGAATAGGGATTAATTTCATCGATTAACTGATTCGCATTGGTTGGAATGCCGGAAATAATCGGTGCCAGTGCCCAGGGGCAGGACTGGCGTCTTAATTCACGTATCTGGCGATGATCAAACGATGAAATTAAAATCCCCGGAAATCCAGGACCGACCTCAATGAAGGGATATTGATCGAGTAAGTCCAGTAGTAGCGCGGTAGTATCGAATGATTTAATTTCGATATTGATCGGCATTTTTCCCCAGGCTAAATCCAGCACCTGGCGTAATTTGGGTACCGGCTCACCATTTAACAAGCGCAAACTACCCGGGTTCTCAAAGGTATCAAATCTGCCGTTTGAACCGGTTAGGCGCTCTAGTTCAATATCGTGTATCACCCAGAGCTCACCTGAATGGGCACGAACATCAAGTTCTATCGCGTCTATGTCGAGCGTCAGGGCGTGTTCGAAGCCAGGCAGGCTGTTTTCAAATTTTTCACCCGCGGCACCGCGGTGTCCTATTATAAAAAATTCATGCATGGCGTTTTATCTTCATGGGCCAAAATCTTGTTTCTGCCTATTCGGGGCAATATTATTTAACGCGAGTGCTGTTTCATTATGATAATTGCGGATTCAGGGCTGTAAAGACTATACTGGAACCCGATCGGAAATATTGGAGCAATTTTCTTTAGCAATGAAGAATTATTTAGATAATATAACCGATCTATTCGTCTTCGCATTATTAGTTCTATGATGTACCTGTTGTTTGGGGTTCTTTTCCTGCTGCTGGTCTATGCACCGCAATGGTGGGTACAATGGGTGCTGAATCGATATAACCGCACGCCAGAACAAAATTTTCCCGGTAACGGCGGTGAATTCGCCCGCCATTTACTTGATCGCTACCAACTTGGTCAGATTAAAGTTGAAGCGACCGATCTTGGTGATCATTACGATCCGATCAGCTATACCGTCCGCCTCACTACTGATAAATTCGAAGGCAGGACTATGACTGCGATTACAGTAGCGGCCCATGAGTGCGGCCATGCACTTCAGCATGCAGCCGCCCAGCCTATGTTTTTGTGGCGTACAAGGCTCGCCTATAGCGCAGTCTGGGCGCAAAGGTTCGGTTCCTTTCTGTTATTTGCCGCACCGGTACTGGTGATTCTTTTTCGCCTGCCTTCTATCGCGATAATCAATATAGCAGGCGCTTTTTTGATGATTGGATTTGCGGTGGTGATCCAGCTACTGACCTTACCGGTAGAAATTGACGCCAGTTTCAACAAAGCCATGCCGATTCTCGAGTCGGGCTACCTGACTCAAACCCAGATTCCCGCAGCCCGCTCGATTCTACGGGCAGCAGCCTGGACCTATGTCGCTGGATCGCTCGCCGGCTTGCTTAACTTCTGGCGATGGCTTGCAGTGCTGAAACGTTAACTCATTATGTCAAAAGTAAAACAATTTAATGCAGATCTCGGACAGGCCGGCTGGAACCAACTGCTTCCGACCCGGCAGGCCCAGCCAGCACTTGTAAATGATATTGATGCAGACTACCTGATTGTCGGTGCCGGGTATGCCGGTCTCTCGGCTGCCAGGAGATTAATGCAACTGGAGAAGAGCGCAAAAATTGTAGTACTCGAGGCCCGTCAGGTTGGCGAGGGTCCGGCAGGTCGAAACTCCGGATTTATGATTGACCTGCCACATGATGTGTCCTCGAGCCACTATGCTGGCCAGGCCCGGCGAGATCAGAATCAAATCAGGATGAATCGCACCGCAATCGAATTTGCTCGCAATATGGCTGATTCATTTCAATTGCCTGAAGAAGCCTACCGGCCTGGCGGGAAAATAAACGCCGCTGCCACAGAGGCAGGTCTGCACAGTAATGATAGTTATGCCAGGCATCTGGATACCCTGGGGGAACCCTGGCGCATGCTTGATGCAGCGGAAATGCAATCATTAAGCGGAACTGACTATTATCAGGGCGGTTTATGGACGCCGGGTACCGCCTTGATTCAGCCCGCCATGTATATTCGGGGAATTGCCGATGGCCTCGTTGATGCAGGCTGTCATTTATTTGAACAGTCTGCCGTTATCGGACTGAGCAGGCAGGGCGATAATTGGCTAGTTACCACCGATTCCGGATCAGTGAAAGCAGCCAATACAATACTGGCCGTGAACGGGCTCGTCGAAAACTTTGGTTATTATCGCCGCCGCTTACTGCACTTTAACCTGTATGCATCGATGACCCGTGAAATGAGTGAGCAGGAAGTCATTTTGCTGGGGGGAGACTCTGCCTGGGCATTTACTCCTGCTGACCCGCTAGGATCGACAGTACGGCGTATCAACGGTACCGGCGGCCATCGACTATTGATTCGCAATCGTTGTACTTATGAACCTGAATTGAGGCTGCCACAAGGCCGTCTCGATCGTATTTCGGCTAATCATGATCGCGCTTTTTATTCGCGTTTCCCGATGTTGAATAATGTCACGATGGAGTATCGCTGGTCAGGCCGTTTATGCCTGAGCCGAAACAGTGTCGGGGCGATTGGCGAGGTTGCTAAAAACCTGTTTAGCGCCTGTTGCCAGAATGGATTAGGGACCACCAGGGGAACCATCGCTGGAATTGTCGCGGCTGAAATGGCTTGCGGCGTTTTGACAGAATCCCTGGTACCCGAGTTTATTCCAGAGCCCTTACCGAGGAAACTGTTTCCAGAACCACTAATGTCGCTGGGCGTGAAAAGTTACCTGAAATACCGTGAGTGGCGGGCCGGCAGGGAATTTTAATCCCGGTAGGTATCCGGCAACCGGTAGGCTTGTGTTATAACTAATTTATTCTCCCTGTGGTAAATTAAAAAACCATCTGTCAGCAAGCCTGAAACTCACAGTTAAGTTTAAAATAATGAGTCCATCTGATAAATATCTGGAGATTGTACAACGATCCGGATTTGTAACCGACGCCGCACAGCAACACACGCTCGCGCTGTTTGATCAATTACAAAATGAGTTGCTGCACAAACCAGTCAGGCGATGGTGGCAAAAACTTATCCCGATTAAAAATCCTTCACAGCCACTATGCGGTATTTATCTCTGGGGTGGAGTGGGTCGTGGTAAAACTTTTTTAATGGATATATTTTACCAATGCCTGGTGATCGAGGCGAAAACCCGCACCCACTTCCATCAATTTATGAACGACATTCATCAGGCTCTGAAACAGGCAGGCAACCTCGAAAATCCGTTACAGCATATTGCCCGTCAATATTCCAAATCAACCAGGATACTCTGCCTCGACGAATTCGTGATAATCGACATCGCCGACGCGATGATCATGTCAGGATTGCTTGAAGCCCTGTTTGAGGAGGGTGTGATTCTGGTTACGACTTCAAATAGTCCACCGCAGAGGCTATATCATGACGGACTACAACGTGCCCGCTTTCTACCCGCTATCGACCTCATTGCCCGACATTGCCAGGTTGTCAATCTTGACGGCGAACAGGATTATAGACTACAGGGTTTACAGCAAACCAGTTTATATATGGTCCCGCATTCGCAAGCGGTGCTGAGTGAAATTAAAACCTATTTATCTGATCATGTAACGCCTTATCAATCGCAGGCTGCTCAGCTATGCATCAACGACCACATTCTCAAGTTTCAACACTGTGCGGAAGATATCGTCTGGTTTAGTTTTGAAGAGCTATGTAAATCGACTCGAAGCCAGAACGATTATCTGGAGATAGCCAGGCTATTCAATACCCTGATACTGACCGATATAGAGGTCATGTCGAGCCAAACCGACGATATTGCACGACGTTTCGTATTATTGATCGACGTATTGTATGACTACCATGTGGTACTTATTTGCAGCGCATCGGTGAACCCAGAGCATCTTTACCAGGGTAAACGCCTGGTCTTTGAATTCGAAAGAACTGCGAGTCGTTTGATAGAAATGCAGTCTCAGCAGTATCTGGCGCTAGCGCACGGTTCCGAGTAATAAATTTCAACTTACCATTTGAGATCGACTAATAAACCAGCGTGATCCGAGAAGTCATAATCGATCCGGCTAAAGGAGATATGATCCAGCCTGGGTTTGAGCAGCGAACTCGCCAGCATGTAATCGAGTATCTGTTTCTTGTTTCGGTAGATATATGAATATCTATTCTTTCGTGGGATGTACAGGGTCAAATCAATTAAATCATTGCTGATCCAGTCGACGGCCTGCAACTCGGTATTCGAGTTATCGGGTTTGCCGAGAATAGTACCGACTACATCGATATAAGAATCGGCAGGTGTCAGGCCATTCAAATCACCCAGTACCAGTAACAGGCTTTGCGGCCGGGCCCGCTGAAACTGTTCTATCCAACGCGCGATAATGGATGCCTGTTCGAGCCGTTTCAGGCGAACCCGATGACCTTTAGTCGATGAGCGAATGCCGCGCATAGATCGTAGATGCAAGTTAAGCAAAGACAGGCAAACAGGGCCTTTACAGGCTTCAAGATACAGTGGGGGCCGTGAAAATAACAGGCTCTGATCGAGTTTTAGCCGCTGGTGTTTAAATAACTGTTTTACAGATTTAATTTTGACAGTATGCTTCACCAGAAAGCCGGTATTGATTGCGGAGACGTCATTGCCACCTAGAAGTATTACCTGGTATCGCGCTCCGGAACGATTTTGTACTGCTGTTGCGACATTCGATAAAACGTTGGCATTTTCCACCTCCTGCAGCGCAATTATATCGGGGCTGGAAAATTGTTCGATGATCATCGTGGTAGCAATTTCTACCTTCACATAAAATTCTGTTTCTGACGATAATTTTTCATTTTTACCGTTGTCGATATTGTCGAAAAATCGATTCATATTCTGACTGGCAATTCGAATAGTTTCGCCGGCATAAAGCGGGCTCGACAAGATCAATGTTAAACAAGCTAGTATTAATAAAGATACAATCCCGGAAGGTAAAAACTGTTCATATTTAGCCGAAATAGAAATTTGTGAGGGTGGCTCTAATAATTGGGATTTTTTCGCTGCAGGATTTTGCTGCTGCAAATCCTGCATACAGGACATCCCTGGCAATAAGTACAAGGAGCAAAATTCGGCGACGCCGCAAAGGCTGGCCCCGGCGAAGCTGCTTTGGGTCTCGCGGATTAATACAAATAACAGAGCCACCCTCAAAAACGTCTGATCCACTCGGCCCATAGCTTGAACAACGCCTCATTGCTGGCCGCAATCACCGATCGAGGTGACAAGGTGCCATTGAATATGGGTTCACCCTCTATTGTTTCGCCTAATCCCCCGGCCTCCCTGATCAATAAATACCCGGCAGCGTAATCCCAGAATTTCTCACTACCATGGAGTAGTAATTGCAGGCGACCGGCTGCAAGCCAGGCCCATTCAAGCGCGCAGGTTCCGATGTTACGTTGCGATTTGTAGGGCGCCTGTTCGATTAACGGTAATTTGATTTCCATATTCAACCTTTTGAAATCGACAAAAGCGATCGATTGCTTCAATTCGACTGGTTGTTTGGGCAATTCTGCCTTGTTATTGTTTATCCAGAGCCCATGTCCTTTAAGCGTCGAAAAGAATTCCTGCCTGACCGGATCGTATACGATGGCCATGATGATCTGGTTATTGCTGATCAGGGCCAGCGACACCGAAAATAGGGGTAGGGTGTGGTGATAATTATTGGTGCCGTCGAGCGGATCGAGGCACCAGTAATCGTTTCCTGACTGCAATACATCAAGCTGTTCCTGGTTTGAATTTTCTTCACTGAGCATCATAACCTCGGGATATTTTTGGCGCAGTGCGCTGGTCATTGCGTTTTGCATTGCCATGTCCGCTTCGGTGACTATTGAACCATCGTCCTTGATGTTTGCTGTGGATTGTTTGAAATAGATATTCAGACTCGATTCCGCTGATTCCTGGACAATTTTCTGAACTACGGCCAGATCGCTAAATTGGTATTTTGATCTAAGCATGCGCCAGTTCCTTATTGATCGCTAACTTGAAATTTACCCTGATCTCGAAAGCCCGGTATTCCAGTTGACATATAATAGAGGTTGAAAATTCGAAATTTCTAGTCAAAATGATGTGGTTCAAGATCTTCCCAATATTACATCTGTCGAATGAATGCTTAGGAGTCCGACGGACCTGGTGTAAGGCCAGCCAGTTCATCGTGACACTATAACCGAATACGGATTGCGCCGTTATCAGTAACTTAGGATACCGTGAAATCAGCTCCCGAAAATAGCTCAATCAAGGATCAGTTTTTTCTCACCAGGCAGACCGCTAACCTGCTGGAGGATTTTACTCGCGAAATTAACAAAGGTTCGTCACTGTTTTTGCTCTACGGTGTCGCTTCTGTGGGCAAGAGCCGCCTGCTCCGGGAATTGACAAATCGAGGTATCTCCGGTCGCAAGTTCCATTGGGTCGATTTCAAATCTGAGATGGTTGATCCCGGGATGAAAAACGAGTTACCGGATGCGCATAAAAGTGGCTTTGCGAGTAAATTTCAAGCTCTGATGGAGGCCGCGGATGAGCAGGATGTGATTATCGTCGATCATTTTGAACTGTCGTCTAACGAGTCCAGACACACGCTATTTCGTAGCTGGTCGGTCGATGGAATCAATAAAAGGATTAATTTAATTATTGCAGCTACTTCCGGTAGTTTTGACGACCTGCGCGAGTTTGCCCAACATTTTAAAATCCAGATTAAAAGTTTCGAACTAGTGCCATGCAGTATGGCAGAGGTCGAAGCTTTTCTTGCTTTCTATCTTTTCCCAAACAATCCTCTGAGTACTTTATCGATCCCATCCGACGTTGAAAAACAACTTCGAGGTTGCAATGGAATACTCAGTAAAGTAGCTGAAGTGGCAATACAGCAGGGTAAGCTGGTTTCTATCAAAACCGATTCTGGCCCGGAATCAAAAAACCACACGCCGCTGGTGATTGGTTTGGTGTTGATAGTTCTGATTGCTATCGGTACTGGTTATCGATACTGGATGACTCCTGTCTCGTTAAATGACAGCTCGTCATCGATAACGGATCAAATAGTCACCATCATTTCGGATAACGACGATGTGGTGGCTATCAATCAGCCTGAGCCCATTCAGTCCAGTTCTGCAGTTGAAACCATTGCTTCGATCGATAGCCCTCAAATTGTTGAACCAGAGCCAGAGACCGAGCCTGTTATCGAGCCGGTCGTACAGGAAACTGTGAAAAATGCGAATCAAGAGAACCTACCGGTAGAACCAGAGCCGACCCAGGTTGAACCCGAAGTTGAAAAGGTTGACGGACCTGTGGAATTGGAGGTTAGTAACAAAAGCCAACAACTCAGCCGCTTTCATCGAGACCTCGATAACTCGTTTCACTGGATAGAAAACCAGGACAAAAGCAAGGCGACAACTCAGATTATGACGATTGGATTCAAGAATATTAACGGCGAGACTTATTACGATTACCTGGATTCACTGATATCCAATAAAATCGACGTATCCAGTTTCAAGATTTATCAAACAGGCATTAATGGCTCGGTGGGTTTCGGAGTGATTTATGGTGAATTTAAGAATCGGGGTGATGCCTACCAGCATATTGAGCAATTACCCGAGGCGCTGAAAAAAAGGTCACCGATACCGAGGACTATTGGCGGTATCTGGAATGAAATAAATAATCGATAGCAATTTAGAACGACTAAAATCAAGCCTGGTAATGGAGAAATTAATTAATGACACATTATGATTTAATCGTCATAGGTAGCGGCCCTGCCGGGAAAAGAGCCGCTATCCAGGCTACTAAACTGGGAAAGACCGCTTTACTGATCGAAAAGGGCCATATCGTTGGTGGCGTTACCGTGCATACCGGTACTATTCCCAGTAAAACACTCAGGGAAACCGTATTATTTTTATCCGGATGGCGTCAAAGGGGGATTTACGGTCGCAGCTACAAGGTAAAAGAAAATATTACGGCTGAAGATCTGACTCAGCGCCTGCAATCCACGCTTTCGTATGAAGTGGAGATTATCCAGCATCAACTGATGCGAAATAATGTTGATATTATGCACGGGCATGCTCGCTTTAAAGACGAGCATAGTGTGACTGTAGAAGATGCAGAAGGCCTAATTTCCGAGTTCAGTGGCGACTATATCCTCATCTGTGTTGGCACCAGAACCAGGCGACCCGGCAATGTACCATTTGATGGTGAAACTATTGTCGATAGCGACGAAATAATTAACCTCGTTCAAATACCCAAAAAGTTGCTGGTAATTGGTGGCGGAGTCATCGGCATAGAGTACGCCACGATCTTCAAAGCCCTTGATATTGATGTAACAATATTGGAGTCGAGTAAAAGACTTCTGACATTTGTCGACGATGAAATCGTCGAGGAATTGATCCATCATTTGAGGGATTGCAATATTCACCTACGACTCAATGAAATAATTAAAAGTATCAAAAAACGGGACGATGGCAAGGTTGTTTGCAGTCTTAAGAGTGGTAAAAGCATTTGTGTCGACACCATACTTTACGCCGCGGGCCGGCAGGGTGTAACGGATGATCTGTCGCTCGAGAATGTCGGTATTGAGGCCGACAAGCGCGGTCGTATTTCGGTCAACGAAAATTATCAAACTACTGTATCCCACATCTACGCAGCGGGTGATGTGATCGGATTTCCTAGCCTGGCATCGACATCGATGGAGCAGGGTAGAGCTGCCGCCTGCCATGCTTTCGATGTCAAGGTTTACAGCCAACCCGAACTATTTCCATTTGGCATCTATTCAGTTCCTGAAATCAGCATGTGCGGACTGACTGAATCGGAATGCAACGATAAAGGCATTGCCTTTGAAATTGGCATTGCCCGTTTTCGGGAAATTGCGCGAGGGCAGATAATAGGTCTGAGGGAAGGCATGGTAAAAATGTTATTTTCGATTGAAACCCAGAAGTTACTGGGTGTTCATATCATCGGTGAAGGAGCTACCGAACTGGTTCATATCGGCCAGGCTGTCATTGCGCTCGGGGGTACACTGGATTACTTTGTACAAACCGTGTTCAATTATCCCACGCTTGCGGAAGCTTATAAGGTAGCAGCGCTTGACGCTTATAACCGGATGAATTTTTAACCTGAACCCTCAGCGGGCGTGATTGCCTGAATCCCCTCTAACACTGCTCCCAGGGTAACTGATCGAAACGCCAGCCCCCGAGCGTGCTGCGCTGATGATTTTCGTCCAGTTCGCCTTCAAAGCCCTGTACTATGTTATAGACACGTTTGAATCCATTTTCGACCAGTAGTTTACCCGCTTCGTCTGACCTGTTTCCGCTGCGACAAATGAGTAGTACAGGCACCGAATGATGTTCGGGTATAACGCTTCCGCCACCGAGAACCAGTTTCCTCACATCCCGCACAAAGTGCGGATTGACTTCCCAGTTCGGCTCTTCTATCCAGGGTATGTTGACTGATCCCGAAGCATGCCCGATAAATAAATATTCCATATCAGAGCGTACATCGATAAATGCTACCTTCGGCTCTTTTTGAATCAATTCCCAGGCCTTTTTAGCGCCGAGGTGGGTCACTTTGCTACTAGTCATGAAAATTCTCGATCGATGCCACGATTGTTAATTGAATAATAGTTAAATAGCGCTGGATATGCTACCGGGTATATAACGCCGCATGAATACCGGCACCTACCAGGATAAAAGCAATGAGATGGCCCAGCTAAACCACTCACTGCCTACCATTTATCATGAAATCAAGCACTTATATCGTTTTTTTTATGTTATTAGCGAGGAGATCCCAAATTCGTTCCTGATTGTTGTTTATACTATTTATACTACATTTATATTGGAATCATTATTGCCCTTACCTGGTAACTAGAACGCTATTCAAGCGAATGAATAAATAACGAATGAAAAGACTGTGTATCCCATTAATGTTAGCCGTCTGGATGACAATACAGTTTTCCAGTGCCTGGGCGGTCACTGTCTCTGTCAACTGGAGTACTCGGTAATTTAATTAACGGCGGATTAATGCTGGCCGATTTTAGCGCGGGTTCATCCACGCCTAACGATCTGCAATATACCGAAGTAGGGAGCTTCACCCTGCAGGCCTCCGCGATCGACTACTTTGGAGAGGCGACTGCAGATCTGGTCGGAGATGATATTATTGTCGGTCGGTTTACACCGGCATCTGGGCCAAACTCGACGACACCAGCATCACCCTGACCAATCCCACCTCGGACGGCACCCAGCTTGGCTCGGATAGTTTAACATTGATGGCCCTTAGCTACACGCAGGACGCCGGTTTATACAATATTACTGATAATGCGGACGGCACTTTTAATTTTGAATTCGCCAATGATCAGTTTATATACGACAGGGACGCCAACAGTGAAATATCCCCGTTTGACTCAGACATCGACCTGATCGTTACCGACGTAGCCGACCTCGATGCCGTCACTAATACGGGCACCTTTACGCTGCAACCGCTACCCGTTGAATCGCGTTTCGGTCGTATCAAGATGGGTAATATTCATGGCTCAGAACTCATCGACCTGGCGATGCCGATGCTGGTCGAATATCTCAATCCAGCGGGTTTATTTGTCGCAAACACTGATGACAATTGCACGGTCGTTACCACCGCTGATCTGGCCATCACAGACAATCTCAGTGTACCCGGGTCTTCGACAGTTACGGTGACGAATCCTTTGGCCCTGGCCGCAGACCTGGGAGTAGGCCTGACTGCTCCGGGTACCGGGATCGATGGCAATATCATTGTTTCACCCGGATTAACCGGTGTGGCCGACTGGTTACAATATGACTGGGATAGTGTCGGAGTAGGCCAGTTCGATGACGATCCATCGGCGATAGCCACTTTCGGTATCTATACAGGAAACGATGTCAATATATACAAACGGCAAATTTACCAGTAGAAATCGATTGCCTTGAAAGCGCTCAAAATATTGCTTTTCAGCCGATCCTGGCTACAAACTCACCCGATCCCAGATGGATAATCGAACCCCGCAACACTAGCCTGGCAAATCCCCAGTTTATCGCTTGACAGTAATTATGCGCTTGATTAAAGTACGCGCTCTCTCGGGGGCCATAGCTCAGTTGGGAGAGCGCAACACTGGCAGTGTTGAGGTCGGCGGTTCGAACCCGCCTGGCTCCACCAGTTTACTGGTCACAGTGTCCCCATCGTCTAGTCGGCCTAGGACACCGCCCTTTCACGGCGGTAACAGGGGTTCGAATCCCCTTGGGGACGCCATTTATTCAATAATAATATCAAAGGGTTACAGAAATGTGGCCTTTTTTTATGTCTCGTTTGCACAAGACTTGCACAAAAATGATTTTAGTTGACATTGGATTTGAGGGATCTAACCAAATACAATAAGAGGAAAATCGCAAACTTTATATTCGTGTCGGGGTGAACCCTATGAATGATGTACTGGATCTGCATGTTATGGCTACAAATCTGGTTCATTGGCCGTCTGGCCCTACTTATGCGTGCGACAATCATGCCAAAGCATTACAAAAGATAGGCTCTGCAATGAAGATACACATTGCCGTTGAGGAATACGCCAGTGGTAACAGGAAATGTACCAACTGCTTCAACGAATACTCTATTGCCAGGGGTGATTCAGATTAAGCAGTAGCCAAATTCGGCGACCGTGACTGTATCCAAGATCGATCTACTAGATACCTCGACCCCAGACTATTTCATAACTTTCCACCTACCCGATTTCCTTCAAGCGCTCTCCAGGGTGTATACCTATTTTCATCGAGATCGAGTTTTACCAGCCAGCCATTCCTGATGCAATATTTAACAAATCCTTCACCACCCGCCGGGTGATCATGTGTGCTGCAACGTATTACCAGATCAAGGAAGATGGCATCTCCATGTTTGTTTAAATAATTTTCCAGTTTATGCCAGGAATCGATATCGATCTGTTCGGTGAACTTCGGTTTGTGTGCAATGCGGAATCTATTTTTCATTATTCCTCCTTGGATTAAGAATTTACATTCTCTTTTTGATTCTATTACGCGGTCGCTGCAATGAGCAGCTTATAAAAGGGTGGCCGTTAGCCCTGAGTATGTAAGAGCGCGCTTATTGAATGCGCTTAGAATAACTATACACCTGGGTACTGTGAAATAGGAAATCTACTGACTTTATAACTAGTTGATTGATATAAAGAAATTATATGACTGCTTGTAATCCAAATCCTACCGCCCTGCACTATATCGCACCCCCTATCTATTTGGCATAGTTACCTGGCACTTGCTAAGGATGGCTGAGTGTAACTCCATTCCCCCCCTGTTGAGACTTCGGTTTCTCAGGGGGTTTTACTTTTATATCTTATCCCCGCCCGCTAATCTAATATCTTTACCCTGACAGCATCTTGAATCAGTTACCACTTCCTTATATATTTCGCGACTAACTTAACCAGGCATAGTAGCCA
>PVMK01124561.1_pt1 | contig 17786 bp, 22 predicted proteins | sample 1853481 | NCBI WGS metagenome assembly PVMK01 (sample SAMN08533507, study PRJNA380276) | Marine sediment metagenome, whole genome shotgun sequencing project. | reverse complement strand
TTTGAGAAAAGGTAAACTTAAGTACATCATAATCAAATCAATTTCATAATGGGCGAGGGGGGTAGAGTTTTATCATTAATGGTGGTAGCCTTGATGCTAGGTTCATTTGGACTTTACCAAGAATCATTTGCAATTACTGAAGACCAAATAAAAGAAAAACTGAAACTAAATGACAGCAGCACAAAACCAACCTTTGGATTGAGTCATGAAAATAATAAAAAAATTGTAGATAATGGATTTACATTTAACAACCAAACATTTGCCATTACTAATAATTTCCACACACCATTTGCAGAAATGCCAGTTAACCTTGGGGAACTCAACACATTTGAGGCTAAAGTGTTTGCAGACCATGGTGTGAGAGTACAAGAATTTCTCTTTGGAATTCCACAAAAAGGTGATGCACACTTGGCAGAATTAGGAGTAGAGGTGTGGTTTGGCTTGTTTGGAGAGATACAAGACATTAAGGTAATTCAAAAATCAAATGTAATTGATATAGACAGCGTTACTGCCACACAACAAAAAACAAATTGCCTCTCCTCTGATGCTGATGAGAACTGTATTGTAACAACGGTGTCGATGATATTTCTAGAGCCACTCCGAGACAAAGTGATGGCCATAAAGGCAATTGACTTTAAAAACAGATACCAAATTACATATCTGAACGAAGGATTTGATGTATCAGGCGATTCACTAAACCCGATGGAAACAAAAATGATTCCATCAAATATCCGAGACCAAGGATTAATCCAGATTACTCAGACATCAAAGTACAGCCACTTGTGGACTGCTGAGGATGGAAGAATCTTTGAGGAAAATGACTTTGGTACATTAAATCAAATAAACAAACAATTTGAAAGATTCCAAGATCCTGGCGAGCCTAAAACTAGGCTTCATTCAGGATTTGGCGGAATTATTGCAAATGAGCAAAAAAGAGCAACAGATGTTTTTGATGCAACCAAGTTAATCTCAGAATTACCTGAAAGCATTGCATATCTATACCCAGAATCTAGTCGAAAGAATTGATAAAGAAATGAAGGAAAAAATGCTGGAAGAAGAGAAAGAATGTCTAGAGTATCTTAAAGAATCCACCAAACAAGCTAGATGGTAAAATTAGCCATCTGAAGACATTTCAGTTAATCTATATTTTAAATGAAATCAGGAACCAAATCCTTTTTTTGAATTTTTGCTAGATACTGATACTTTTCCCCACCAATTTGGCGTTTGGAATTATAACATATAATAATAATCAAAGATTTGATTCTTTCATGTACACAGTACGTATTCCAAAAGTTATCAAATTTGGAGAAAACGCACTTGGTGAAACAGAATATCCCAAGAATGCACTTGTGGTAACAACTGTTCCACCAGAACTATCTGACAAATGGCTTGGCAAAATGGGCATCCAGGATTATATGCTGTATGACAAAGTAAAACCTGAACCATCAATTGATGATGTCAATGCTTTGATTTCAGAATTCAAAAGCAAGAATCCTTCAGCCTTGATTGGATTAGGAGGGGGAAGCTCAATGGATGTTGTAAAATATTCTGCCCAGGATTTTGGTGTAGAAAAGATTCTAATCCCAACTACTTTTGGAACTGGGGCTGAAATGACGACATACTGCGTTTTAAAATTTGATGGCAAAAAGAAACTTCTACACGAAGATAGATTCCTAGCTGACATGGCTGTGGTTGATTCATACTTTATGGATGGAACTCCAGAACAAGTCCTTAAAAATTCAGTTTGTGATGCATGTGCTCAAGCTACTGAAGGATATGACAGTAAACTTGGAAATGATTTGACAAGAACATTGTGTAAACAAGCATTTGAGATACTCTATGATGCAATAATGAATGACAAACCAGAAAACTATCCATATGGTTCAATGTTATCTGGCATGGGCTTTGGAACTGTTCAACTACCTGGGTCATGCGTTATCGTATGTCTTCTCAAATGAAGGAGTACCTCACGGATATTCTCTGTCCTCATGTACCACTGTAGCACACAAACATAACAAATCAATCTTCTATGATAGATTCAAAGGAAGCCATGGACAGCTTGGCTTTGACAAATTGGAACTTAAAGCAGATGTTTCTGAAGCTGCAGATGTAGTAATGACTGACAAAGGACATTTGGATCCAAATCCGAATCCAATCTCAAAAGAGAATGTCATGAAATGTCTTGACGACATCAACGCAGGTAATCTGTAAAAAACTCACAAATCTTTTACATTTTTTCTATTTTATTGAAAAAACCCAAAAACGCCACCAAACTTATTTATCCTAACACACTGACCTAATGATACGTGGCTCAAAAATTCCTCAAAATTTGGTATCCAAAATGGATTAAACGTCGCGAGAGCCGGTTACACCGAAGATCAGATTTTAACTGCATGTATTCTTGCTGACAAAACAGGATATGACTCTATATTCTATATGGACCACACAAACGTTCCTCAATGGAAAAACGCAATTGTGCTGGACCCCTGGGTAATGCTATCAGCCATTGCCGCAGTTACACAGTAATGTCGAATTGGGAACATGTGTTACAGATGCAATTCGACGTCATCCATCAAACATTGCACTAGCTAGCATTACGTTAGATAGAGTTTCTAAAGGCAGAGCAATTTTAGGAATTGGTGCAGGAGAAGCTCAGAATTTAAAAGAATTTTGCATCCCATTTGAAAAACCTGTTTCAAAATGGGCAGAACAAATCGAAGTTATCAAAACCTTGTATGGCTCCCACTCCTGATAACACAGTAAGCTATGACGGTAAATACTATAAACTAGAAGGGGCATGTCTGCAGGCTCCTCCAATCAGAAAAGCCTCACCCACCAACATACATGGCAGCAGGTGGAAAACGTACACTGGAGCTAACAGGAAAGTTGGGAGATGGATGGTTACCAATAGGTTACACTCCAGATTTATTTGAAGATCATCGAAAACAAATAGAGGCGGCAATGGACAAACACAACCGAACACAAGAAGAAAAAGATAATTTCCAAATGGCACTTGATATTGATGTTTACTTTTCTGAAGATGCAGAAGAGTCTTGGGCAAAAATGAAGGAAGCAGTTAAAGTTAGTTTGTTTAAACCTGAAATACTCAGAGTACACAAATTAAAAGAAATCGAGGGATTTGATTTTGTAAAATACTTTACAGAATATTCAATGTCAGACCAAAGCTGGATTGTAAAAATGAGAGAGGCTGCAACTCAAATGCCTGACTCGGTTGCGCGTTCATCAACTGCTATTGGTACTCCAGAAGATATCATCCCAATCTTTGAGAAGTTCATGAAGGCAGGAGTAAACCACTTTGTAATTAGATTCTGGGGCAAAAACTACTTTGGGTCAATTGACAAGTTTGCCTCCCATGTGATGCCTCACCTAAGAGAAATGGCAAAACAGTAAGGCGTTTTAACAGATTACACACAGAAATTCAATACCATATCATACCAAGTAATTACGATGAATGACGATCTCCCTGAAACAGTAAAAAAATGTCTCAAAATATTAGAAGAGAATGTGGAGGTTTTGACGAATTTAGAGATGGATTTGGAGGATGAAAATGAAGATCAACTTGTACCTAATTTGGAGATTCATCAATTATTTGATATGATTGAAGATGTTTCACATTCTTCGAAAATTAAACGTGCTGAATTTAATCTTGCTAGAAGAGAAGCAGAGGAATCTTTGTAAAACACTCAAGACTTGTGTGGTCTACCCCTACTTTTCATCTTTACCCTGCCTTTCATTTTAGTGTAGGACTTTGCTTGACGTCGCTGTATTTGTTTTTCTAATCTTCTTCTTGTACGTTTAGAGGTTTTTGTTTCATTTTGATAAACTTTCATTCTACTTCCATCTCTTAACGTAATTTGTTTTCCTTTGAACCTTTTTTCTAAATCTTGACATTTTTTATAGTATTTTTTTAAACAAAAAAATATTCTCTTAGTATCGCCATGAAATTCTGTAATGTCTTTTGATTTTCTCAAATCATTAATGATGTTTCGTAGTAATCCTTTGTTGATGTTGGTGATTCTATGAATCTCTCTAGACCAAATAAATTTTGAATCACTTCCCCACTCATTTAGCAACTGAAGTACTTTTTTAGTGGCTTCTTCTTTTTCTTTTTCTCTGTCATCCAACTTGTATCATCTTTGCACACCCATATTTTAGGAATTGCCATTTTTTGTAATAATTCTTTTGAGTATTGAAAAATATCCTCTTCAAGTTCCTATAGGTAGAGATAAGCATTTTTCTCTCAATTTTCACTTGTTTTTAGGAATTTTGGCCTTTGGATTTATAATATTATTTTAACAAAATAAACTGTTGAAACTAATCGGAATTTTGGAAATTAAATCGCATGATAAAATCAAAGAATTTCTCCATTTGGAACATGTTGGTAGAATTTCTACTATTGATGTGAATGGTTATCCACAGATTATTCCTATGAATTTTGTTTTTTTAAATGACGTAGTATACATGCACTCTCATACCAAAGGTGAAAAAATTGAAAATTTCAATAGAAATGAAAAAGTTGGTTTTGAAGTAGATAGGGAGCTAGAATTTCTTCCATCTTATTTTGAGGATCCAAAAGATGCATCACTTGCAGACACTTTGTACATTAGTGTTGTAATGAAAGGAACTGCATCATTGGTAACAGACAAAGAAGAAAAAACACTTGCCCTAAATGGCCTTTTGAAAAAATATCAACCCGAAGGAGGGTATGATCCAATTAAACCTGACATGAGAGTTTTGGATGCAGTTGCAGTTATCAAAATAATACCTACAACTATTCGAGGAAAATACAAAATTGGACAAAATTTATCTCCCTCGGAAAGGCTTGATTTGGCGCAAAAAATCTTGAAAAGAAATTCACCTACTGCAAAAGAGACTATGAAAATTATGGGGTTTGAAATTACCAATGAGGGATTAACAATGATTGACGAACCTAAATGGTAATTATTTAAATTACTGCGGATATTATTTTTCATTGACCTCAGGTATTTAATCGACATTCGTTAGCTATAAGTTCAGTTTCGAACTATCTTCATTATTGCAACAAATTCAAAAATTTGAATTATATTCAGAGTTTTCCCCAACAGGTGATCAACCTGAGGCCATTGATACTTTGGTTAAAGGAGTAAAGAAAGGTAAAGTTCAGACATTACTTGGCGTAACTGGTAGTGGTAAAACATTCTCTGTTGCGAATGTTATTGCACGAACTGGAAAAAATACCTTGGTTATCTCACACAACAAGACCCTTGCAGCTCAGTTGTATTCAGAATTAAAACAATTTTTCCCAAAAAACAATGTAGGTTATTTTGTCTCTTACTATGATTACTATCAACCAGAGAGCTATCTCCCACAAACAGATACTTACATTGAAAAGGACACTCAGATAAATGAAAAAATTGAAAAATTGAGGCTAGAGGCAACTGCAATGCTTCTTTCTGGCGAGCCCACAATTATTATCTCAACAGTATCGTGTATCTATTCGCTTGGAAATCCTAAGGACTGGGAAGACCTTGCCATTACACTAAATTCTGGAGTAGAAATTAAGAGAAAGGAAATCATTAAAAAATTAGTTGATGCCAGATACGAAAGAAATGATCTAGAGATTGCCCCTGGAAACTTTAGAGTAAAAGGCGATACAATTGATATTGTTCCAGCATACTCTGAGGATATTGTTAGGATATCTTTGTTTGGTGATGAGGTGGAAAAAATTACTTTACTTGATCATGTGTCCCTAAAAGAAAAACACAAAGTTTCCCAGATGAAAATTTTTCCTGCAAAACATTATCTTATTGCAAAAGATGTTAGAGAACGTGCGGTAAATTCAATTAAAGACGAGCTAGAAAAACGACTACCAGAACTAAATGAGTTGGAAAAACAAAGACTAGAGATGAGAACAAAATATGATTTGGAGATGATAGAAGAATTGGGATATTGTTCTGGAATTGAAAACTATTCTAGACATTTTGATGGAAGAAAGCCTGGCGAAAAAGCATTTTGTCTGATGGATTTTTTTGGGGATGATTTCTTGTTGGTAATTGACGAGTCTCACGTTACACTACCACAACTTCATGGAATGTACAAAGGTGATCATTCTAGGAAAAAGGAACTAATTACATACGGATTTAGGCTCCCAAGTGCATATGATAACAGGCCATTAAAATTCGAAGAGTTTGAAGAATATATCAAAAACACTTTGTTTGTATCGGCAACCCCTGGAGAATATGAGAAAAAAATATCGTATCAAATTGTAGAACAACTGGTCAGACCGAACCGGATTGCTAGACCCCCAAAGTCGAAATTAGAAAAACAAAAGACCAGATGAATGACCTGATTGAAGAAATTGCCAAAAGAGCTTCAAGAAACGAGCGTGTTTTAGTCACCACGCTGACTAAGCGAATGGCTGAAGATTTGGCAGAATATCTGTCAAAAAAGCAAGTCCGTGTGCGCTATATGCATTCAGAGATTGAAGGGCTACAGAGGACTGAGCTGATAAGGCAGTTACGACTAGGTGAATACGATGTGTTAGTTGGAATCAATCTGCTAAGGGAAGGGCTTGGATATTCCAGAGGTTTCACTAGTTGCCATTTTGGATGCTGATAAGGAAGGGTTTTTGAGAAACTTTACTAGTTTAATCCAAACGTTTGGCCGTGCTTCACGAAATGTAAACAGTAATGTGATTATGTATGCAGACCGCACAACAGATTCCATGAGACGAGCAATGGATGAAACAAAAAGACGCCGTGAAAAACAAAACATAGTACAACAAAGAACATAAAATAATTCCTCACTCAATAATTAAATCAGTTCCTGAGCAGACTACAACATTAGATGAGTCTAAACTAAAATCATCATATGACTTGGCTGTTGATATAATAGATTTAGAGGCCCTAATGCAAAAATATTCTGAGGAATTAGACTTTGAGCGGGCAATTGAATGCCGAGACAGAATAAAACGCCTAGAACGGGAGATTAAATTCAAAGATGACCGAAAAGTAAATTAAAAATTCGTGGAGCAAGACATCATAATCTAAAAAATATAGATGTAGACATTCCTAAAAATAAAATAGTTGTAATTAGTGGTTTGTCTGGATCTGGCAAGTCTACACTAGCATTTGATACAATTTATGCCGAAGGACAAAGACGATATGTTGAATCCTTATCCGCATATGCTAGGCAATTCTTAGAAATGATGGATAAGCCAGATGTTGATTCTATTGAAGGCCTATCTCCTGCAATTTCTATTCAACAAAAAACAACTAGTAAGAATCCACGGTCAACTGTTGGCACTACTACTGAAATCTATGATTATATGAGATTGCTTTTTGCACGAATTGGAATTCCATATTGTACAAATTGTGGCAGAAAAATTTCTAGCCAATCAATTGAGACAATATGTGGTTCGGTTCTCAAAGATTTTGATGGAAAAAAAATTTTGATTTTGTCTCCTATAATTCAAAGGAAGAAAGGAACCTATGAAAAATTATTTGAGCAGATAAAAAAAGATGGATATTCTAGAATACGCCTAAATGGTGAAATTTTGAGCCTGGATGAAGAAATTCCACCTCTTGATAGGCAGAAATGGCACAATATCGAGATTGTAGTTGATAGAATACATGCTGAAAAATCAGAAAAGTCTAGATTGTTTGAGGCAATTCAAACTGCAATAAAAGCATCAAAAGGAGATGTGATGATTTCCTCTGAAAAGGAGGAAAAAATTTTCTCTCAAAATAACGCTTGTCCTTATTGCGGATTGACAATTGGTGAGCTAGAACCTAGAACATTTTCCTTTAATTCTCCATTTGGAATGTGCAAGACCTGCAATGGTCTTGGAGTAAAAATGGAATTTGATGCCGATTTGGTAATTCCAGACAAAAGCAAATCAATCTTGGATGGGGCAATTGTTCCATGGAGTGGAAGATTTTCTTCCTTTAGAAAACAGGCCTTGAGGGCAGTAGGAAAAAAATTTGGATTTAATTTGATGACTCCTATTGCAAAAATTAAACCAAAGCATCTCAAAATAATTTTACATGGAACTGATGACTTGATTGATTTTAACTACCGTTCTAAATCCGGTGATTCATCTTGGCAATACACAAATTCCTTTGAAGGTGTTCTTGAAAACCTCCAACGTGTTTTTATGGAAACTGATTCTGAATCAAAGCGTGAATGGTTAAAGCAGTTCATGCGTGACACTCCATGTAATGTATGTAATGGAAAAAAGTTAAAACCAGAATCTTTGGCAGTCAAAATTAACGACAAGGGAATCATGAATATTTGTGACATGTCAATTGATCATTGCTTTGATTTTTTTTCAACACTAAGTCTTACTGAAAACGAACAATACATCGCCCGAGATATTCTAAAAGAAATCAAAGAAAGATTAGAATTTCTAATGAACGTGGGTTTGAACTATTTGACTTTGAATAGACTAAGCTTGACATTATCTGGGGGTGAATCTCAAAGAATTCGCTTGGCTACCCAAATCGGCTCTAATCTTACTGGAGTTTTGTATGTTTTAGATGAGCCAACAATAGGCTTGCACCAACGGGATAATGAACGACTCATTAAAACGCTAACAAAGCTGCGAAATCTTGGAAATACAGTAATTATTGTAGAGCATGACGAAGAAGTTATTCGAAATTCAGACTGGATTGTAGATTTGGGTCCTGGAGCAGGTATCCATGGTGGAAGTATTGTTTTTGAAGGAACTGTCGATAAAATTCTCAATGGGCACAAATCAATAACTGGTGATTATCTAAAAGGTAATTTGCTCATTACTCTAAAAGACAAAGTTCGTAATCGTTCAGGTTCATTAATTGTTAAAAAAGCTTTTAAAAATAATCTAAAAAATATTGATGTCGAATTTCCCTTAGGCTTTTTTATATCAATAACTGGAGTGTCTGGCTCTGGCAAATCTACTTTGATTAATGATATCTTGTTACAATCTCTAGAAAATCATTTTTCAAAATCCAATCTAAAACCTATTAGTCACAACAAAATCATAGGACTAGAAAATATTGATAAAGTAATTGCAATAGATCAATCTCCAATTGGGAGAACTCCTCGCTCAAATCCTGCCACATACATTGGTGCATTTACTCCTATAAGAGATCTTTACGCAAACACAGAACTTTCAAAAGAACGAGGATACGCACCTGGACAATTTTCTTTTAACGTAACTGATGGACGGTGTTTTGCTTGTGATGGCGACGGAGTAAAAAAAATCGAAATGCAATTTTTATCTGATGTTTATGTAAAGTGTGATGAATGTAAAGGAAAACGATACAACTTAGAAACTCTTTCAGTTTTGTTTAAAGGCAAAAATATTTCTGATGTATTAGGAATGACGGTTTATGAAGCTTTGAATTTTTTTGAAAACATTCCTTCAATTAAAAGAAAATTACAAACAATGTATGATGTTGGAATGGGATATATCAAACTAGGACAATCATCTACTACCTTGTCTGGAGGAGAGGCCCAACGAGTAAAACTTTCAACAGAATTATCAAAACGTGGAACCGGCAAAACTTTGTATATTCTTGATGAACCTACCACAGGTTTACATTTTGCAGATGTTCAGAAACTTCTTGATGTCCTAAACAGGCTGGTCAATCTTGGAAATACAGTTGTTGTAATTGAGCACAACATGGATGTCATAAAAAATTCTGATTGGATAATTGATCTTGGACCAGAAGGTGGAGATGAGGGAGGCAGGGTGGTAGCCACAGGTACACCTGAGCAGATATCAAAGGCTTCAGGAAGTTATACTGGAAAATATCTTAAAAAAATTATTAGAAAATGACCTTTGCTATATCAAAAATTCACATTCCTTCCAACCCTGGAATTTATTTGATGAAAAATTCTGAAGAAAAAATTATCTATATTGGAAAGGCCAAGAATCTTAAAAATAGAGTAAAGTCATATTTTTTAAAAACCCAAAATTACAAAACACAGAAACTAGTTGAAAACATTTCTGATATTGAATTTGTTTTAACTGATAATGAAAGTGAGGCATTTCTTTTAGAGTCAAACATGATCAAAAAATATAGGCCACGATTTAACATTGAACTAAAGGACCAACAAAGATATACATATCTTAGAATTTCTGATGAAAAATATCCTCGACTGCTTGTTGCAAGACGTACAAGGGATGGGAAATTTTTGGGAAAAGGAAAATTTTTTGGTCCATTTACTCAAGGAAGTTCAAAATTGCTAACTATTGGAACATTGAGAAAAGCATTTCAAATTAGAATTTGTACACAATTGCCAAAAAAAGTATGCCTTGAATACCATCTTGGTAACTGTGAAGGGCCATGTGAATTTAAGGAAGCTCAAGAACAGTATCCAAAACATGTTGCAGCATTAGAAGAGGTACTTAGGGGAAAAAATCAAACAAAAATTTTCACTCAAAAATTAAAAGAAGAAATGAAACAAGCTGCTGGTATGCAACAATTTGAACGTGCAAAAGAAATTCGCGATACTTTGATCCGATTAGATAGTCTTCAAACAAAACAAAAAATGGAATATGTTAAAAATTCTGATGAAGAATATTTTGGAATAGGGGAGCAAGATCAAACGGCCACTGTGATGAACTTTAGGATGATTAATGGGGTCATCAGAGATAGTGACAGGTTCTTTTTTGATCTTGTAGGTGATAATTCTTTTTCAAATTTCCTTTTTCAATACTATTCTACGCACAAAATTCCAAAATTTATCCTTGTTAGTGAGCTGCCTGATAATCTAGAACTTTTAGAATCGTTATTGTCAGAGCAGGCAGGATTTTCGGTGCAGATACAATACCCACAAAGAGGAAAACGAAAAGATATCATTCATTTAATTTTAAAAAATATTAAATTGATTCACACAAAAGGAGGAGATCCTGGTTTAGTAGAACTCAAAGAGTTGTTGAATCTATCTACTATCCCAAAAATAATTGAGTGCTTTGATATATCAAACCATGGAGAAGATTTTGCAGTAGGTTCTATGTCTAGGTTTGTTGATGGAAAGCCAAACAAATCTGGGTACAGAAAATTCAAAATCAAAACAGTTTCTGGTAGAGACGATTATGCAATGATTAGCGAGATCATAAAAAGAAGATATTTTAGAATACTTGAAGAGAATTCCCAACTACCTGACCTGATTGTAATTGATGGTGGAAAAGGTCAGCTTAGTGCTGCCCTTAAATCATTACAATCCCTTGGACTAAAAACACACTGTGTTTCATTGGCCAAAGAAAACGAAGAAGTTTTTGTTCCAAATCAAAAAAATCCTATCTTGATCCCAAAAAGCAAGTCTTCTCTGAAAATATTGCAACACGCCAGAGACGAAACCCACAGGTTTGGTGTGGCTTACAACAGAGCTATACGCAAAAATCAGATAAAATAAGAAAAAAAGGAAAAAATTGTGGTTAGTTCACTTGAACGTTTCCAACCATCCATGGATGTACCATACAGAAATAATCATAGCTTCCTGCCTCATCAAATGTGAATGCATATGTTGCACCACCTAAGACTAGGCTACTATCAAATACACCTGATGGACCATCAGCTGGAAGTCCGCCTGTTACTGTGTGTGCTGCAGTGTCTGAGTTTATCCATTCTACAGTATCACCCGCTTTGATTGTAACAGATGATGGTAGCCAACATTCGTTTGTTTCCTCACATCCTGGAACAGAAGTTCCTGATGGAATATCAACACTAACAGTTTGTGGACCTGAAGGTTCTTCCATCTCTACTTCAGCTTCCATCTCTTCTACTTCAGCTTCCATTTCTACTTCAGATTCCATCTCTTCTACTTCAGCTTCCATCTCTTCTACTTCAGCTTCCATCTCTTCTACTTCAGCTTCCATTTCTACTTCAGCTTCTTCAGTGGGTGGTTGTGCTACTGGAGCAGGAGCTGTTGGAACAGAAGCAGGAGGTGGAGTGCTTTGAGCAATACCGCCGACGGCTGCAAATCCTATTGCAATGGCTACAATTGCCACTGTAAATCCCATTGCAAGTTTGTTTAAATCTGCCATATTTGATCGATTGACTTTTACATGCTAAATAAATCTAATCTTATTTCTTACGTTCATAATTTTCAATTCTACTCTTTTTTATAAATTGAAACATTTCTCCAAACCCTCAATGGATTTCTAAAGGCCTTCAAACCAGAATTATTAAAGAAATTATACAAATCTCTCTAAACTATTGTAAATTTTTCATGTTTACTTTAATTCATTTTTTTAATTGTCAATGAAATTGAACATGTATTTCTTTTATGACCCTAGTACCTTATGATGTTTAATATCGCATCGGGACTGTCACCAAACAACCAAAGTTTTTGGTCTTAAGCCCCTTTGCATTATAATGATTTTGAAACCAAGTTTTTAGCTGAATCTACAAGCTCGTAATTTATTTTTAATTTTTTTTGATTAATTAATTGTGTAATAAAAAACATTCTTGTATTAATAAATTTGTCAGAAAGTTTTTCTTTTCTTGATAAATGATCAAACATTGTTTTGTTATCAATCTTTATTGTTATACTGTCTTCATTGTTGAAAATGAAACTCCCCATTCCCCAAAATAATCCTATATGCAATGCAATGTATTTTGATTGTTGAATGGTAACTTTATTCAAGTAAATATTTGGATGTTCTCTTTTTTGTTCTACTGACGAATCGTTGGTTTGAATCATCCAAACAATTCTCTTTGCATTTCCATCAAAGAAAAAAGAGTGTTTCAATTGTCAACCAAAAAGTGGTCATTTGTCTATATATTTTGAATCCACCCCTTATGATCATAGATTGAAAGGTGTTATCATGCTTGAATCACACGCATTTTTTTCTAAAATGGTTGATGAATTAGTAGAATTCTCAGAACATGATCCTGAACTTGCTGATGGAATTAAATGGTTAGATGGACAGGCACAAAAAAAAGGCATTACGTTTTATGACATGGTCTTTGAGGTATTGTATAAACACGATGTCAACTCTAAAGCTAAAGACTGGCTGAAGACAAGGAACTAGAAATTATTTTCTCAAGTCTAAAGTTTTGTATTCGCATCCTTCTGGACCGCAATATTTTCCAACATATACTGCCTTTGGTCTATACAAAGCAGGTTTTGGTGCAGCCTCGGCAAATTTCTCCTCGATAATATGAGCCGCCCATCCAACAACTCGTGAAAGTGCAAAGATAGGTGTGTTAAGGTCCATGGGAATCTTTAGCATATAATAGAGTGATGCACTATAGAGGTCAACATTTGGATAAATGTCTCTTCCCTTTAGCTTTTTTATTTCTGAAATAGTTGTTGTTTCTACCTTTTCTGTAATTCCATACCACGGGTCTCCAGTTTTTTCTGCCAGTTTCCGTGAAAGTTCCTTTAGAACTTGTGCTCTTGGGTCGTATGTTTTGTAAACTGCATGACCCATTCCCATTATTCTTTCACCTTTTTGAATGTGTTCTTTAACCCAAGTATCGGCTTTTTTCAATGTCACCAATTTCCAAAAGCATCTTCATTACTTCATAATTTGCCCCACCATGTAGCTCACCACTTAATGCGCCAATGGCTGCACTTGCAGCTGAAAAAATATGAGCTCTAGTTGACGCTACTTGTCGTGCAATAAATGTAGATGCGTTAAATGTGTGATCAGCATGTAGAATTAAACAAATGTTAAAGATTTTTTCAATTTCTGGGTCTGGTTTTTCGTCAAACATCATGTACAAAAAATTTGCAGCATGATCTAGTGTTGGATCAGGATCAATAATCTTGAGGCCATTTCTTATTCTATGCCAACTCGCAATCATTGTTGCAGTTTTTGAAATCAAGTTGATTGCCTTGTCATAGCTTGATTCTTTTGTAGAAAACTCCTCATCATAATATCCTGCTAGTGCAGACACAAATGCCTGTAGCATGTCCATTGGATCTGCATCTTTTCTCCAGTTACCCATATTGGCCTGCATTTGTTTTGGAATGAATCTTGCTTCTTTTAGTTTGGTCTTAAATTCCTCTAATTGCTCTTTTGTTGGTAATGCATCATGCAATAGCAAATACGCTGTTTCCTCAAATGTGGAGTATTTTGTTAAATCAAGAATATCATAACCACGGTAAATCAGCTTGCCTTTTTCTCCATCAATCATAGATATTCTGGTATCAGCAACCTCTATTCCACGTAAACCGATGTTTTTGGTCTCCATATACTACCTCTAAAAAATCTTCTATTATATTTTCGCAAGTTAAACGTCTGTTTAGTTTAGTAATTTGTCTAATGTGACAACTCTGGCCGATAAATCTTAATTTTTAATCAAAAATTAAATGAATCCCTCTGAGCGAAAACTACTCGATAAATTAGACAAGCTAGTCATGAATGTATCTGCTAAGGAATTTAAAAAAATCCAAGAAATTGATCTCCTATCCCAGATGGATGGCTTATCCCTTTGTGATACATATCTGAATCCTTCCCCGTTAGCAAATCAAAGTATTAAGCAAGAATCAAGAGACTACAAAAAATAATCCATTCTTAATTTAAATGAGGGCCTAAAATCTGTTGGCATGATGGTGGCAATGACTACAAAAGCCAAGACTACAAAAGCCAAGACTACAAAAGCCAAGACTACAAAAGCCAAGACTACAAAAGCCAAGACTACAAAAGCCAAGACTACAAAAGCCAGACCTGCTAAAACATCAAGAACAAAAACTATTTGCATTTCACACAAAGAAGATACAGACGGTATCAGTTCTGCAGCTTTAATTCGACAAGCCTTTGGGGGTGATGCAGTCTTAGTTGATTATCCAGGCCAAATGGATGGGATAAGGCAGGCAGCTGCTGATGAGAAATTAAAATCATTGTACATTTGTGATTTGGGTTTGAGTAAAAAAACTCAAGATGAATTTGTTGAAATTTTGACTACTTTAAGGAAAAATCGAGTTTCTGTAACTTACATTGATCATCATGATATTGATGCTGATATAGTAAAGTCTCTAGAAAAAATCAAAGTCAAAATTATTCATGATGTTAACGAATGTACGGCAGTCCAAGTTTATTCTGCATTCAAATCAAAATTATCCGACCACGCATCATTCATTGCAACTTGTGCTGCCATTACTGATTACATGGAAGATAGCCCAATTGGTTCTAAATTACTTCAAATCTATGACAGGCAATTTGCGCTGATTAGTGCTACTGTTCTTACTTACAATATTGTTGGACACCAAAAAGACCCTGATTATCTTCTATATCTGGTAGAAGAGTTGGCTGATTCAAAATTCCCTCATGATATTCCAAATACTTTTGAATTTGCACAAATTCAGGTGGAGAAATTATCAAAGATGATTGCCAAAGTAAAAGTTGGGATGAAAACTATGAAAAACCTAGGATACATGGAAATACTGGATGCTGGAGCAAGTGGTGCAGTTAATTTTGTTTTAGGACTATCTGGAAAAGACGTTGGGATTGCCTACAAAGAACGAGTTGATCATGGAATTTATGCTGTTTCTGTTCGTGGTTCTAAATCCCTTAAAACTCATTTGGGAAAAATTGTTAACATCCTTGCAGCTGACTTGGGGGGATCTGGTGGAGGTCACGACAAAGCATGTGGAGCAGTAATTCCTAAAGATAAAATCAAAACTTTCATCAAAGAACTAAACAAAAAATTAAACTAGATTATTGCAAATATCTTGGAATCTTTTTTACAACATGCGAAATAGAGACTCTTCCCGGTCCTGCAACAATTATAGTTAATTCTCCTGCTAGCATCATCAAATCCCATTCCCATCCTCCTTTAGAGACAAAAAATTCTTCGATTCCTCGTATCATAAAGATTGCACCAAGAGTAATTACAGCTAAAATCGATGCAGAAATTCTAGTTAGTACCCCAACAATGAGAAATATTCCTCCCAAAAATTCTGCCAAAGCTATTGGAATTTGTAATTCTGGTGGAAGACCCATATCTATTAACCAGCCTTGCCAGCTAGGATCAAATTTCTTGATACTATGTACGATGAAAGTTACTCCTATTGCTGCACGAATACCCCAATGAGTTAGATCATGTAATTTTGATCCACTAAGGGTTGCCTCTACTTGCATAGGTCAAGCCTCTGGAATCCGGATAAAAGCCTTTACCCAAATTTACTCCTAAGAATTGGAACAATTTTTTAATAATTTCCATACCAAATTATGCCAAGTTGAATTTGAAAATTATTGCACCTTTAGTGGTTATCGGGATTATTGCAGTAGCTGTCATGACAATGCTTCCAGGTTCCTCTACACCACAGGCCGCAATTGTATCAGAATTTCCTAAAGTTAATTCAGAATCTCTGCAATCTACTTCAACCATAATGGAAACTAATGGTCTAAAGCACATCATTCCACTTGACAAGATAAAAGGTGGCGGTCCTCCAAAAGACGGAATTCCCTCAATCGATGATCCAAAATTTGCAGAAGTCCCTGGCTCTCAATTTGTATCTGACTCTGATGTGGTAATTGGTTTGGAAATAAATGGTGATTCAAGAGCTTATCCTCTTTTCATTTTAGTATGGCATGAAATTGTAAATGACCGTGTTGGCGGGGTACCAGTAGCTGTAACTTACTGTCCATTATGCTACACCAATCAAGTCTTTGAGAGAATAATTAATGGAAATGAAGTAGAATTTGGAACTTCGGGAAAATTATACAACAGTAATTTGTTGATGTATGATAGATGGACCGAATCCTATTGGAGTCAGGCACTTGGACTTGCAGTAACAGGGGAATTAACTGGAATGCAGTTAAAGACAATCCCATTTGATGTAATTACTTGGGGTGACTGGAAAAAACTGCATCCTGATACTTTGGTTTTGACTACTGATACAGGACATTTACGGTCATATGCGACAGATCCTTATGGTGATTACTATACTGATCCTAGAATAATTTTTCCAATAGATTATGAGGATGATAGAATGCATCCAAAAGAAGTCATTTTAGGAGTTCATGAGGATGGGATTTACAAAGCTTACAAACAAAAGGATGTAGAGCTTTACAAAATCATCAATGACGATATCGGTGAGACCCACTTGATGCTTGTATCACTGTATCCACAAAACTCTAGAATATTTGACAGAACTCTAGATGGAGAAATTCTGGAATTTGAATTTATTGATGAAAAAATTACAGATACCAAAACCAAATCAGAGTGGAATTATGATGGTATTGCAATCTCCGGACCACTGGACGGTGCAAAGTTAACTCGAATTTCCATTGAGCCTGGTTTTTGGTTTGAATGGGCTGCTTTTCATCCTGATACTGAGGTATTTGGAGATGTGAGAAATTGAGTCATACTATGAAATCCAGATTAACCGATAGTTGGGTTGCGAGAAAATGGTCGAATACGAATCCCATTAAAAAGGCAATTCTAGTTGGAATCATGACAATTGTTGTTTATCTATCAGTGGTTGTGATTACAACACCTGCATTAGAACCAGCGGCTGCCATTAATGCTGCATTCCAACTAAATTCTATAGTGATCATTGGAATGGGTATCGGTATAGGATTGCAAGTTTTCTTGTCTGGAAAAAGTAAATTGTTAGGATGCAAACTTAAAGTAAAGAAAAAAGCATTTGGAGGAAATGCGAGCAGTACTGCTGCTACATCATTTTTCTCATTTTTCTCCCTTGTTCCTTTGGGTTGCTGTGGTTGGTGGTTGTATGTCTTATCTTTACTTCCAAGTGTTGCAGGAGTTGGAGTGTCTGCAGTATTGATTGAATATAGTCAAGGTTTGGCATACATGGGGTTGGCAATAATTTTCGGGTTT
>PVMK01117927.1_pt1 | contig 17791 bp, 11 predicted proteins | sample 1853481 | NCBI WGS metagenome assembly PVMK01 (sample SAMN08533507, study PRJNA380276) | Marine sediment metagenome, whole genome shotgun sequencing project. | reverse complement strand
GCTGGCAGGATAAACCGTAGCACGGTTCAAACTCCTGATAACAGTCCCTTTTAAAGGATCAATCTCTGATATGCCTTCAACTTCATCGCCAAAAACATCGATTCTAAGTGTCTTGTCTTCTTCGTAAGACGGAAAAATTTCGACCCGATCACCCCGTACCCTGAAGATTCCTCGGTGAAAATCGACATCATTGCGTTCATAATGCATGGCAATAAGATCATACAAAAGTTTGTCGCGAACAAGCTCCATCTCTTTTTCGATCTCGATACGCATAGCCAGATATTCTTCGGGGGCACCAAGTCCGAAAATACATGAAACACTGGCAACTACAATGACATCCCGGCGAGAAAGAACCGACCTTGTCGCCGAATGGCGCAGCTTGTCGATCATATCGTTAATGGAGGAATCTTTTTGGATGTAGGTATCACTGGCAGGAATATAAGCTTCGGGCTGATAGTAATCATAGTAACTGACAAAATATTCAACAGCGCTATCAGGGAAAAATGTCCTGAATTCATGATATAATTGTGCTGCCAGGGTTTTGTTGGGGGCGATCACCAGTGTCGGCTTTGCAACCTTGGCGATAATATTTGCCATCGTAAAAGTTTTGCCGGAACCCGTAACCCCCCAGAAGCACCTGATATTTTTCCCCGGACAAAACACCCTGGCTTAAAACGTTGATGGCATTTGGCTGATCACCCTCGGGTGTAAACGCTGAAACTAACTTAAAGGTAGGCATGAAGTTGAATAGTTATCATACTTAATTTAATATAAAATCGTATAGGTAAAATTGATTTCAACCAACTTTCCAGATGGTTCCGTCCGTTCGGTCTTCTATAATTATATTCATTTCTAAGAGCTTATTTCTGATATTGTCAGCTTTTTCCCATTCCTTTGATTTGCGGGCTTCAGCCCGTTCTTGCACCATTTTATCGATGCCGGCCGGATCGAGCGATTGCTGTTTAAGAGCATCTGTGCGCTTTTTATCGAAATAGGTTTTAGGCGATTCAGTCAAAATTCCTAAGATACGGCCGATTCTCAGAATATCGGCATGATCGACTTGTAATTCTTTTTCCGATTCTAAAGGTAAGCTTTCTTTGTATTCATCCAGCTCGCGATTGGCGTTGCGCACCGTATCAAAAAGGATGCCGATTCCACGGGCGGTATTAAAATCGTCATCCATGGCTTCACAAAAATGCTTCCAGCAATTTCCGGGTTCAAGATCTTCAGTAGGTTTCAAACCAATCCTTTGCTCAAGGCGCTCAAGCAGAGTATAGATTTTATCAAGACCCGCACGGGCTTCATCCATAGCCAGGTCGGTGAAATCTATGGGACTGCGGTAGTGATTGGAAAGCAGAAAAAGGCGCACAACTTCAGGATGATATTCTTTGATCACATCCTTTATCATCAGGAAATTGCCCAGCGATTTTGACATTTTTTCTTGATTGATATTAACAAAACCGTTGTGGATCCAGTACTTAACAAATTGTTTTCCGAAAACACCTTCTGACTGAGCGATTTCGTTTTCATGATGCGGAAAGCACAGGTCTTTGCCGCCGCCGTGAATATCAAAGGATTCTCCTAAGTATTCGTTGCTCATGGCTGAACACTCGATGTGCCATCCGGGTCTTCCCTGGCCCCACGGGCTGTCCCAGGACGGTTCCCCGGGTTTTGAAGATTTCCACAGAACAAAATCAAAAGGATTATGTTTCCTTTTATCAATATCAACTCTGGCGCCGGCCTCCATATCTTCGAGCTTTCGTCCGGAAAGCTTGCCATAGCCTTCGAATGACTCGACCGAGTAGTATACATCTCCGTTGACCTGGTAAGCAAGGCGCGCTTCCATCAGTCGATCGATAAATGTAATAATCTGATTGATGTGTTCCGTCGGTTTGGGTTCAATGTCGGCCCTCGCATTGTTCAGCGCGTCCATATCTTCATAGAATTCTTTGATATATTTTTCGGCAAGAGCCTGCCAATCGATACCAAGCTGGTTGGCTCTATCGATAATTTTATCATCAATATCCGTAAAGTTTCTTACATAGGTTACTTCAAAATCTTTTGCTCTAAGATAGCGGGCGATAATATCAAACACAACTATAGAGCGTGCATGTCCGATATGGCATGAGTCATACACCGTGGGTCCGCAGACATACATCCGTACCTTGCCGGGCTCTATGGGTTCAAAAAGTTGCTTTTCTCTGCCTAATGTATTGTAAACGCGAAGCGCCATGTTTCTTGTCCTGTTCTATATATTTTGATGAATTCATAAAAAGTCGAATTCATCACGTTTTAGGTTTTAAGATTTAGGTTTTAGGTAATTAAGATTGATTTATTTAACAGACACTTAAAACTTAACACCTAAAACTTAAAACGTTCGTAAAACGTCGTTTTTTGACTTTTTACGAAACCATCTTATTTGAGCAATGCAACACACTGCGCAGCCATGCCCTCCCCTTTACCGACCATGCCGAGACCTTCAAATGTCTTCGCTTTAACATTAACACGATCTTGCTCAATTTCAATCGTTTGAGCAATATTTTTTTGCATTGCCGCTTTGTAGCGCAAAAGCTTAGGAGCTTCGGCAAAAATTGTAATATCTATATTTTGTACTGTAAAACCCTTGCTGCTGATCATTTCATACGTTTTGGACAGTAATTTCAGACTTGAAATATCTTTAAATTCCGGGGCTGTATCCGGAAAATGCTGGCCGATATCACCTAAGCCGGCCGCGCCCAAAAGAGCGTCAATTACCGCATGTACGAGCACATCTGCATCTGAATGCCCCCAGAGCCCTTTTTCAAAAGGAATGACTATTCCTCCCAAAACAAGTTTGCGGCCCGCAACCAGGCGATGAATATCATATCCCATACCGATACGCATAATCCTTTCCTCAATACCACTACTAACCGGTTCTATGTTCAGGGTTCTAGGTTCAAGGATTATAACATGTTCACATTGCTTAACGCTACAACTCAATGCCAGACTTGAACGTTGAACCGTTGAACCCAGGTACGGATATCGGTATATAACACAAAAATTGATGCCGCAAAAACATAAATTTGCCGATTAAAAGATTTCCATTGTCAACGTGCTGAATTTGAGCAAATATAAAATCGTAACACGATTTTATTTTGAAAAGCGGAATTGGAGCATGAAGTGGATATTAATACATTGTTAAAAGAGGCTAAACAGGCGGGCAAAACCGCACTTAACGAAAGCGAATCCAAGCAACTTCTTAAAGCATTCGGCATACCGGTAGTATCTGAGACCGTCGTTTTCAATAAAGATGATGCTTTATCAGCCAGCCGGGAAATCGGTTTTCCGGTGGTACTGAAAGGATTGGGTTCCACATTTTTGCATAAAACCGAGCAGGGTATGGTGCATCTTAATATAACAGATCTCCAGGCGGCAGCAGAGGCCGTCGCTTTAATTGCCAAGGCCGCCGGAGATCAACTTGAAGGGTTTCTGGTCCAACCCTATATTAAAGGAAATAGAGAATTTGCAGCAGGCATATTTAAAGATCAACAATTCGGCCCCGTGATTATGTTCGGAATAGGAGGTACGTTTACTGAAGCGCTGGCTGACGTCACCTTTCGGCTTGCGCCGATCAACGAAACAGATGCTATTGAAATGCTTGATGAAATCAGGGCCAAAGCGTTGTTGGCAAATTTCAGAGGCCAAAGCGCCGCTGATCGCAAGCTGCTTGTCAAAACTTTATTGGGATTATCACGCATAGCTGTTGAACATCCGGATATCGCTGAAATTGATATCAATCCACTCCTGATAACACCAGACGGCAGCGTTTGCGCAGTTGATGCCCTGGCGGTATTTGACAACGGCGCCACTGCAAAAGATGTTATCCCACCGGTCGATCCTGCTTTGCTGGGTTATTTCTTTCATCCCAAACCGATTGCATTTGTCGGTGCTTCGGCCCAGATCGGCAAATGGGGGCATACCCTTCCAATCAACACTATCAGCGGAGGATTTAAAGGCGAAATTTTCCTGGTCAACCCCAAGGGCGGCACGATTGCCGGGCGCAAAGTCTACCGGTCTGTTGCAGAAATTCCCGGACGGGTAGATCTGGCGGTGGTGACCATACCCGCCCAAGGGGTTCTAAACCTGATTCCTCAATTCAAGGAGAAAAAAATCAGCAACATGCTCCTGATAACCTCAGGCTTTGGCGAAACCGGCGAAACAGGTAAGGAGTTGGAAAAAAAACTTATAAAACAGGCCCGCGCAGCGGGAATACTGGTGCTGGGTCCCAATACCATGGGGATCTGCAATCCGCATATCAATTTGTACTGCTCCGGCGTTAATGTGCGGCCCAGAGCGGGTTCAACGGCGGTCGTGGCCCAATCCGGAAATATGGGAACACAACTGCTGGCTTTTGCCGAGCAACAGGGTATCGGCATCCGAGGGTTTTGCGGTTCCGGTAACGAAGCCATGATCACTATTGAAGATTACCTGGATGCTTTTGCAACCGACTCGTTGACCCGAACCGTGATGCTGTATATCGAAAGCGCCAAAAACGGTCGCCGGTTTTTTGAAAGTGCCCGGCGTGTGGGCAAAAAGAAGCCCATCGTGCTTTTAAAAGGCGGTCAAAGTCGCGCTGGAAATCGAGCCGCCGCCAGTCACACAGGCGCAATGGCCTCCGACACTAAGGTTTTTGATGCGGCCTGCCGCCAGGCCGGAATAGTAAAAGTCGAACGCACCATGGATTTATTGGATCTGGCGGCCGCATTTTCATCCGTACCGCTGCCCCAGGGAAATCGGGCGGCAATTATGACCCTTGGCGGTGGCTGGGGAGTGATCACCGCTGATCTGTGCTCTGAATACGGGCTGGAGGTACCGGAGCTTTCAACAGAAATCCTGGAATATTTAGATAAAATGTTGCCCCCTTACTGGAGCCGGTCAAATCCGGTTGATATTGTCGGTGAAAGTGACAATGTCTTGCCTATGAAAATTATGGAGGAACTGCTAAAATGGGACGGCTGTGATGCTGTTATCAACCTGGGTATATTGGGGCGCAAAATCTTAGTAAGACGCCTTATGGATTCGGTTCTCAACGCAGATTCCACCTACTCTCCCGAGCGCATTGATTCGATCAACAAGAGTCTTGCCGCATTTGAGGTAAAATATATCAAGCATATCGTCAATCTAATGGAAAAGTATAATAAGCCGGTATATGGCGTCAGCCTGATGGCTGATGAGAATGATCAAACCGTATACCGGGTCGCCGGCTGCCGCTATAAAGGATTATTTTTCCAAACACCGGAACGGGCGGTAAAAGCATTTGCCAAAATGTATGAATACCAATGTTTTTTAATGAAAGAACAATGAATTCGTGAAAAATCGAATTCATCACGTTTTAGGCTTTAATAAGCCTAAGGCTTATTAAGTGTTAGGTTTTAGGTTATTGTTTCACAATTATTTACAAATACTTAAAACCTAAAACTGTAACTTCTCAATAACCTTTGGAGAAAAGGTCTCAGCGCGGCAAAGCCGCTTGATATAAAATCGCTTTAGCGGTTTTATATTGAGGCTTTGCCTTTTCTTGTTTAGATGATATGATTACAAAATTTTATATTTTATTATCAGCGGGCGGATTTTATTGTTTGATTTGCCGGAACTTATTGAGCAGTTACAACACCAAACCCTGATGAATTCGATTTCTACGAATTTGTCAAATTTGATGAATCGGACCCTGTGAAGCATTTAGCGAATAAAAAATTTTATAACTACAAGTTTGACTTTGAGATCGGATATCTTGTCAAGAGCCCCTGTAAGGAATGCAACGGCAGGAAGAATTTTCCTGAATGCATAGATGAATGTAATATGCTGGACGAAATACATACGGCTTTGTCGGAAGTAGTTTCTTGTGCTCGAAACTATTAAGTGTATCTATCAGTTGGCATGTCACCACGGAGCATCTTTTGTCAGGCTTTTACGAAATATCAGAAAAAGATAAAGGTGAGCTTGTTGTTCATTTTAATGGGAGAATGGATATTGAGAGTTCAACTTCCATTCTCGATGAACTGCATTCAATGATCGCACGAAAGTCCCCTGCCTTACTTGCCGTAAACCTTGACAACGTAACGTATTTTGATGATTTTGGAGCACTTGTTCTGATTGAATTAAAAAATGCAATGACAACCCGTGACAGCGGTTTCAAAATTATTGGCACCCAAGGACGGACTAAAGACATCCTTGCCCTGGTTGACTTCGATGCATTTGAAAAATGTCTCCTTGCTGAAAGAAAGCGCTCAGAAAACATTATCGTTCGTCTCGGTGATGAAACACTGACTCAAGCATCCAATTTAAGATTTTTAGTTTCTTTTGTCGGTTCTGTTTTCCTTTCCTTTCTGCATGTCTTTCTTCATCCAAAATCATTGCGTGTAAATGACACCATCGCATGCATGGAGAAAACCGGTGTTAATGCCCTGCCGATTGTGGGAATGACAAATTTTCTTCTCGGTCTTGTCATCGCCTTTATGTCATCGCTTCAACTCCAGCAATTCGGTGCCAATATTTATGTTGCTTCGCTGGTTGCAATTGCCATGGTATCAGAACTCGGGCCCATTATGACAGCCATTGTTGTAGCCGGAAGATCCGGTTCCGCTTTTGCCGCTGAAATCGGGACCATGAAAATTTCAGAAGAAATCGACGCCCTGGTCGCCATGGGATTTAATCCTACTCTATTTATCGTGGTTCCCAGGATTATAGCTTCGGTAATTGTAGTACCGCTGCTGACGCTTTTCGCAGACCTTTTTGGTGTTGCCGGAGGTCTCGTGGTCGGTGTCTTCTTGCTGGATCTGACGGCGAATTCTTATATCAGCCAGACCCTGCAAGCTCTTACACTTTTTGAGGTCTGTTGGGGAATGTTGAAAAGCGTGGTTTTTGCGCTTCTGATCGTCTGGATTGGATGTTTACGGGGATTCCAGACCAGAGGCGGAGCTGATGCTGTGGGTAATTCCGCCACTTCGGCGGTGGTCAGCAGCATTTTTTTAATTATTCTTTTTGATTCTATTTTTGCCGTAGTTCGCAGTTTCTGGTAATCAGCAGATGATGATGGAAAAACAAAAGACCATCCGCGTAACAAACCTTAGCGCCCGCTACGATGAAGATATTATCCTCGACAACATCAGCCTGGATGTCTTCGAAGGAGAGATCCTTGTGATCCTTGGCGGAAGCGGATGCGGTAAAAGTACGTTGTTAAAACACATGATTGGATTGTCCGAACCATACTCGGGCCAAGTATATATTGACGATGTCGATATTACTGCATGTAATGATCAGGACTTTCGCAGCACCTTAAAAAAGATTGGGGTTCTGTTTCAGGGTTCGGCCCTTTTCGGGTCAATGACTATTGCCGAGAATGTAGCCCTGCCGATTACAGAATACTCTACGCTTTCCAGAGATTCAATCAATAACCTTGTTCGCATGAAACTCTGCATGGTCGATCTTGCAGGGTATGAAAATTATCTGCCTTCCGAGTTGAGCGGAGGCATGAAAAAGAGAGCCGGACTTGCCAGGGCACTGGCCCTTAACCCTAAGATTTTGTTTCTTGACGAACCCACTGCAGGACTGGACCCTGTTATGTCGGCAGAAATCGACGAACTGATTGTTAAACTGAATAAAAGCATCGGCACGACCATTGTCATCGTTACGCATGAGCTTGACAGTATTTTTAGTGTTGCGCAGCGGGTGATCATGCTGGATAAACAAACAAAGGGAATCATTGCCCAAGGAGATCCTAAATATCTTAAAGAGCACAGTCAAAACCGGGTCGTGCGGCAATTTTTCAACCGAAGTGCCAAATCGGAATAAACCCTTGCATTAATCTGTATAGCTAATTGTGAGGATAGGCGTAAGACAGTCGCTTTTACGAGATCGTTGCTGGATGCTTGATGCTTGATGCTGGATATTCAGGAATGCTCTAATAGTGAAGTCCAAAAACATCCAGTATCCAGGAACCAGTATCCAGTATCAGCCAATACTGGCAATGGTTTCGTTGTAACGGCCTAGATCGAATACATAATTTTATGCAACTATAGGGTAAAGAGCGGGAATTGGATGGTAGCTAATATTAAAACAAAACTAATGGTTGGTATATTTGTAATTATGGGGTTTACCATTGCCACTGCCGCCATCATATGGCTGGGAATGTCCAGCTATTTTGACAAGGGGCTTCGTTATGTAGCCTACTTTGACGAATCCGTCCAGGGACTTGACAAGGATTCCCCTGTTAAATATCGGGGTGTGCCCATCGGTCGGGTCGAGAGCATTAAAGTAGCACCGGATGCCACTTTGATTGAGGTAGTAATGAAAATCGAAGAAGGTCTGAAACCGGAAGAACATCGCGGAGATGTAGTGGCTCAACTTAAGTCAATCGGTATCACCGGCATAATGTTTGTTGAGATTGAACGCAAAAAAGCAAACGAACCTGACCTTGCTCCCTTGATCAATTTTTCTGCTAAATATCCGATTGTTGCAACAAAACCATCTGGAATCAAAAAGTTATTGCAGGGAATTGATGATGTTGTCAGTCAGTTCAAAGCCCTTAACTTTGTCAGTATATCCTCTAAACTGGAAACGACTCTTGATACTACAAACCAGGCTGTTAAAGACTTGCAGGTTAAAAGTCTGTCATCAGATATGCGTTCAACCCTCGACAGCATAAACAAAACCATGGATTCTGTTGAGAAGACGAGCGCGTCATTTAGCTCTTTTGTTGATAATACCAACCGTACCGTTTCCAGCTTTTACAGTGTGATAGACGGAAACAAAAAAGAAATTGCCGCAGCGATTTCCGGATTAAGACGTTCCATGAAAAACGCGGACAGATTGCTGGCAAACGGTGCTGCCCTGGTCAAAGATACCGAAGACGGCCTTTACAGTTTTAAGCAGCAATTGAATACCTCTATGCAAAATCTTGAAAATGCTACCGGAGAGTTGGACAACTTGCTCAAGCGCGTCAGCGATCACCCTTCTCAACTTATTTTTGGTGAACCTCCCCCGGCGAGATCGCTTGAACCGGATGTGTCAGACTGACGGCCTTGAAAAACGCCAATCCGATTTTAAATTTGTGTGGAACTCTTTTTGTAACAGTTCAGCCACTAAGACACAAAGGCACAAATATAAGTGATCAGTTGTCGGTTATCAGTAATCAGTTTTCCCTTACTGATCACTTCTCACTGATGACTGTTCACCCTTTACTGCCTTGGAGTTTTGGTGGCTGGACTATTACCTCTTTTTTAGGAGTGTTATGAATGACACCGGAAAAAAATTATTTATTTTGGGTTTAATTGCACTAATGCTTGGAGGATGTCTAAATTCAAAACATCCGTACAATAAAATTGACTATTACACCCTGGAATATGATGTTCCCAGCATTTCAAATTTACACACTCTTCCGTTGGTCATGCAGGTAGAACGGTTCCAGGTGGCACCTGTGTACAACACCAGTAAAATCATTTACCGGCAGCGACCTTTTACGAGAGATGCCTATACCTATCACATGTGGCGGGCTAACCCCGGAGATCTGGTCAGTTATTTTTTGGCAAGAGATTTCCAGCAGTCATTTGTTTTTAAAGCAGTCGCTGGCCACAATACCGGCTTGTTATCCTCCCACATTCTGCGGGGTACGGTCGATGAGTTTTACGAGCACGATGGTAAGGATTATTGGGAAGCCGTGCTTGCGGTCAGTATAACCTTGATGGTCAACAACGAGCCCGATATAAGCAATAGGGTCTTGTTTCAAAAAAGTTACAGCGCACGCAAAGTATGCAGTCAAAAGAATCCGCGGGCTCTGGCCGCAGCAATGAGTGAAGCCATGGCGAACATATCCGCAAAGATTATCACCGATACTTATAACTTTCTAGCCGAAGACTGCAGCTCTTCACAAGAACAGTGTGGACCAACATAAGACCTAAATTGAGTTAAAACTCAATGTGTCAGTTGTTTGTTGTCCGTTGTCAGTTGTAAATCTAACTCGATTTATCCGGCGTTATGATAACGCTTTGGCTATCGAGTTTTGGCTCGATTAGGGTTAAATTAGCTACGGACAACGGACAACGAACAACGGACATCGAGCGTTTCGCTCGATTAGGATGTAACTCACTGTTCAAACCGATTAACAAGCTGATACTGGACACTGGATGCTTGATGCTGGATAAAATAAGGATAACATCATATTAAAATCAAGTATCCAGAAACTAGCATCAAGCATCTTCTCCATAAAGGCATCACAAGATTGTGTTTGGCACAGTTAGGGTGAAATTTACTGTTCAAACCGATAAATAACCGCACCCCAGGTCAATCCGGCACCCAGCGCCAGGAAAAGAACCGTGCTTCCATCTCCGATTATGTTTTGCTCAAGGGCCTCGTCAAGAGCAATCGGTATGCTTGCTGCGGTTGTATTGCCATAGCGCTGGACATTATGAAAAACTTTTTCTTCAGGCAAATTCATGGCCTTGGCAAAAGCCTGGTTAATGCGAAGGTTAGCCTGATGCGGAATAAAAAGGTCGATGTCATCAATGGAAAGACCGGCTTTTTCCATGGTTGATTTTGCAACCTGTGGCAGCCTTCTGACGGCGGTTTTGAAGACCAACCTGCCGTCCATGTGCGGATGATGGCGGCCTTTTTTGATCATCTCTGCGGTTATCCAGGGACTTAGGAGGGTGGACGGCAATTCCATCGTCAGGATGTCTGCAAATTCTCCCTGGGCATGCATATTAGTGGCCAGAATACCCACAGGATCGTCTGTTTCAACGCCTTCCAGGCAGACAGCCCCGGCACCGTCACCGAATATTACCGAAATATCCCGTCCCCGGGTAGAAATATCAATGGCGGTACTATGGACTTCAGCACCGACAAACAGGATGCGGTTGTAATAACCGCTGCGAATAAAGGCATCCGTCATTTCCAGGCCGTAAACAAAACCGGTGCATTGCTGTCGGATATCAAGAGCCGGGGTCGTTTTGAGCCCCAGTTTGTGCTGCAGAAGACACCCTGAACCTGGAAAATAAATATCCGGACTCAGGGTCGCGAAAATGATGAGATCGATATCTTCAGGCGTCCACCCGGCCCGTTCCAGGGCAATTTTTGTAGCTTCCAAACCGAGATCCGAAGGCCCGACTCCGCCGGCTTCAGGAACCCAGTGCCGTTTTTCGATCCCGGTACGCTGCCGGATCCATTCATCCGATGTGTCCATCCATTGCTCAAGATCATGATTTGTAACAACACGGGGCGGCAAATAGCGTCCGGTCCCTTTTATAATAGTCTTTTTCATAAATATTGCTCCATCAACTACGATGAATTCGCTAAAAGTCGAATTCATCATGTTTTAGGTTTTAAGATTTAGGTTTTAGGCAATTAAAATTGATTTGTTTAACAGATACTTAAAACTTAACACCTAAAACTTAAAACGTTCGTAAAACGTCGTTTTTTGACTTTTTACGAAACTATCAATGTTCGATGTTCAAATTATTGCATCTGAAATTACGACTAAACCTTCATATCACGTTGAAATTACGTATACAGGTCAGAAGTTCTGAACTTATTGAGAAGTTACGATTCCCACAGGGCATCTCTCAACCCCGAAGTACGCTCAATTTTACGCGATACAGCGGCCCTGACCACCTCCTCAATTCCCCATATCGAGATGTTCTGCCGGGCTCTTGTGATTGCCGTGTATATTAACTCGCGTGTCAATACCGGATAGTCTTTTTCCGGTAAAATCAGCAGGACATCATCAAACTCCGATCCCTGGCTTTTGTGGACGGTCATGGCAAAAACCGTTTCGTGCTCCGGAAGTCTGTGGGGTAAAAATCGTCGGAGCTGCCCGGAACTTCCAGGAAAATAAACATATAAATCCTTTTTGCCTGAATCCGGAGCCGGCAAGGTTAGCCCCATATCACCGTTGAAAAGCCCCAGGCTGTAATCATTGCGAGTGATTAGAACCGGCCTTCCCATGTACCAAACCTGCTCCGGTTTGATCAGACCCTCCCGGCTCAGAGCCTTTTCTGCCAGCATGTTGACGGCATTAACCCCAAACGGTCCGATATTTACGGCACATACTATTTTGAAGCGGTTAAACCGTTCAAGGGCTGTATGGGGGTCTGTTGTTTTTAGATATTCTGAATAACCTTGGATTAACTTTTTTGCAAGTGCCTGAAACAAATCTTTGCGGCCCCGCGTCTCTATCCAGCTGACCGGAATTGGGGAAGTTTTCAGAATATCCAACACCTTTTCAACGTCTCCACGATTCACGCTTCGGCTTAATTTCCCGATAGTGCTGCTTTCTGTAAATCGAAAACTCTTTTTTAAAACTACGATACAGTCTTGCAGTCCATTTTTAAAACTGTCATGTTCAATGCCGACATTGAATTCTTCCCCGGTTATTTTTTTTTAGCCTTTTGCAAAAGCGTTCTGAAAATCCATGGACTCTGTTGCGGTCACAAATGTCGCCCAGGACGGAACCTGCCTCGACCGAAGCAAGCTGGTCCTTATCTCCGATTAGTATAAGCCTGGCAGTGGCCGGTATGGCCTCTAAAAGTTTGGACATCAGAGCCAGATCAATCATAGATGCTTCGTCCACCACTATGACGTCTGCAGGCAGTCGATTTTCGGAATTGTGAATAAAATACGGAGACCCCGGAATTGTTTTCAGCAAGCGGTGAATAGTATACGATTCAGCAGGTATGGCATCGAGAATATCTTTGCGGCAATTCAACGTTTTTTTAGCGGTTCTAATCGACTCGGATAATCTGGCAGCAGCCTTTCCGGTCGGTGCGGCCAGAAGTATTTCAAGTCTGTCATTACCGGCCTGTTCTAACAGCAGTGCCAGTATTTTTGCCACCGTGAATGTCTTTCCGGTTCCCGGTCCGCCGGAAATCAGACAGAATTTATTTAAAGTTGCGGCAAGGGCCGCCACCTTCTGCCAGTCGATGCCGTTAGATGCAGCTTCAGGGAAAAGCCTTTGCAAGCTGTTCCTTAACAAAGATTCATCAATAACCCCAATATGTTCTTGAGTACGTTTGAAAATCAGGTCAGCAAGCTTTTTTTCATAATCCCAATAGCGGTAAAGGTAGAGCCTGTTTTTTTTATCAAGGATCAGCGGACGCAACTCTCCCGGGCTGCCCACCACAGGGCTTGCATGCAGTTTTTCGGTCCATGCGTTAAGCTCCGGGCATCTCAACCGGGATGCATCACCCAGACCCTCACCCAGAGGTTTTCCCGCCGATAGAGCTAAATCAAGATATATATCACCGTTTCCGGCGGCATTGCTGACCAGGGCGGCTCCCATAAAAATATCAGGATCATCATGGGGGCAAAGTCCACTGATAAAGCGTGCAAAATGGAAATCAATTTCGCGAATAATCCCCGCATGATACAATATTGATCGATTATGAGTGTTCATAGTGAGAAATTCGGAATAAGAGTGCTGCCCAGTGCCCTGATAATTTCCGGAGTCGGAAGATCTTTGTATATTCCGAAATCCGATCCTTGGTCAGGGTCGACACCTCGAATAAAGATGTAAAATACACCGCCGAAATCGCGTTCATACCTGTAACCCGGCACCCGCATCTGCAGGTATTGATGCAGCGCAAGGGTATACAAATGATACTGCAGAATATAAAAGTCCTCGTTCATGGTTTGGAACAGGGCGGCTTGGTCATAATCCTCCAGGCGCGAGCCTAAAAAGTTCGATTTCCAATCTATCAGAAAATAACGGCCTCCAGCATGAATGATCAGATCAATATATCCTTTCATAAAACCTTTGGCCAACGAAAAAGACAACTTTTCAACCCGCCGGGGAAAATTTGCCAAAATATCGGCGTCACTGTGGTTCTCAAAGATTTTTTTTAATTTTTGAGGTGTTATCGGGTTAAGCGGAAAATAAAATTCCATTTCATTGATCCGATCTTCAGGTTTAACGCCTGACAGGGTCAGCGCTGCCGGGTCCGATGTTAACGGTGCTGCCAGAACTTTTTGCAGCATGGTGCTGACGGGTGCCTGCCATTTAACAGCAAATCCATATGCACTTAATTTGTCTTTTACCAGTCTATTTGTATGGTCAGCATCTTTTGATAAAAAATCGAGATTTTCAAAAAGGTCATGGAAAAATATTCCGGCGCGGGTACCTTTGGGAAATGAATAAATATCAGTAAGTTCAGAAACATCCCGTCTATGATCCGAGAAGTTTTGCTTTAGGTCGCGAAAAGTGTCACGATCCGGCAGGGCTTCATCCAAGATCTTTTTCGATATTAAGTATGAATAACTCGCCACTTTCCAGGCAGTCTCCATTTTTCCTGTAAATTGCCTGCAATAGTGTTTTTCCTCAAAAGTTTCGTAATGATGATAATCTTGCTCACTTTCAACCGGCATGGGAATAAGCTCGATGGTCCCTTCTGATCGGTTTGCCAGATGCTTTAAGTCTGCCAAAAAATCTTTGCTTTTTCGTTTTGAAACATCGGCTCTCAGGGCGGCAACAATATCCGTACTGCTTATGTCATCCGCCGGGCTTCGGTCGGAATGAAACAAAAAGGCCAAGGCGGATGTTTGGGCAGCCTTAAAGCAGCCCCATGCCAGGTAACATCTTTTTTTAGCCCGGGTTAAAGCTACGTAAAGCAATCTAAGATTTTCCGCTAAAAACTCATTTTGAGCCCGAACAATGTGGAGGCTGTTTTGGCCGGCGTCAAGATCAAGCACAAGATTATTGTTTGCGGTATTGTCATGAAATACGATTTCTTTATTTTTGATGTAAGATCCTTCCCATCCAAAGGGGCAAAAAACAACCGGATATTCCAGGCCTTTGCTTTTATGGATAGTAATAATTTTTACAGCATGTTCGTCGCTTTCCAGACGCAGTTGATGCGTTTCTGATTGGGATGATTCCGTTTGTCTTTGTTCAGACAACCATCTGACAAGGCCGGTTGTTCCCAGGTTTTTTGCAACCGATTCCTGGTACAGGATTTCTGTCAAGTGGAGCACATTCGTAAGCCTCCTTTCACCATCTGGAAATGACAAAAGACGCCCCCTGACTTCCTCTGCGGCCATAAACCTGCTAAACATTCTTATTAAACCGTATTGCCGCCACAATTGGAGATATTCCCTGAAGGCGCCTAGCCGTTCCTGCCACCAAAACGGTTCTTGGGACTGCATGTCGAGTTCTTGGCCCGCAACTCCCATCATATCGGTCACAAGGGCCGCCCGAGATAAGCGTTCATTGGCCGGCTCGGAAATGCTCGATAAAATTCTTTCCATCTCCCGGGCTTCATGTGAATGAAAAATGTTTCCTGCGCTAAAAAGAACGGAGGGGATCTGCCTGGATGAAAGGTGTGCTTTGATAATTTGTGCCTGCCGGTTTGTACGAACCAGCACGGCAATATCTCCGGGCGGGCTGCAATCTATCTTCGAATCAGCCTCTGCCTGCGTATCGTTGAAAATAAGACGGGAAATTTCACCGGCAACCGCCGCGGCTATCAGTTGAACCGCCGCAGCTTTGCTCATGGATTTTGCTTTTTCAAATTCCAGATACCATAACTTTAAGGGTGCTTGCTCCATGACAGTATCGTTTTTTTCAACAGGGATGCCTTCCTCAAACGGGATTTCATCAAAGATAAAGGGTGTATCAACATTGGAAAAAATAGTGTTGATTGCTCTTACCAAGCCCGGCGATGAACGCCAGTTATCAATCAGCGTATATTTCAAATCCGCATGGCGTGCCGCCTGCATGTACGAAAAAATATCAGCACCTCTGAAGCTGTATATGGACTGCTTAGGGTCACCGATCATAAACAGGATGTTTTCTTTTGAGGAAAAAAGCTTTGAGAAAATAGCATATTGGACCGCATCCGTATCCTAGAACTCATCTACAAGGGCTGCCTTGTATTTATCCCGTATAGCGCCGGCAAGTATATTTGCGCCTTTACTTTCAAGGGCTTTTGTTACCATTAACAAAAGATCGTCAAAAAATTGGATGTTCGCAATTTTCTTTTTTGTTGCCAGTTCTGTTTCTGCAAATTTGAAACATTCGCTTTTAAGAAATAAAAGGTACCTTTCCATTTCGGCTTCCAGGACAAGGCCTTTTTGATAAAGTTCTTCGCAGATATCGAATATTTCGTGGGAAGGTGGGGAATGCTTTTTGCGGGTAGCTGTTCTTATTTTTGCAGCGGTATAGTTCTCAAATTTTTTAAACAGGGGGAAACCTGCAAGTTTGTTGTCAACGAACCTGTCCATGGCTTCCACCAGGGAAATAATTTTCAGGTCTCTTTTGGAGACGCCGATCTGTTTTGACTCTGTTGTAAGACTGCCATAAATCGTTCCGCTCAAGGCCGGCGACTTTAACAGCTGTATCACCACGGTTCGCGAAAGCGGCCAAAGGTTTTTCAGTTTTTTGTAAATTTTCCTAAAAGCAGGCAGGCTTTTTAAAGCAGGCTGCCCGATATCCGGAATAATCTTGATTGCAGGCGTTTTTTTTTGTGATAAGAGTTTTAAAAAAAAATCCGGTCCGGATATCTTTTTAAGGGCGTAGCTTATAAATTCCGGCGGCATAGCGTACAAATGTTTTCGCCAGAAATCATCTGCAATTTCTTGTGTCAAAACGGTAGGATCGGTCACAAGCTCGGTATCAAATAAACTTCGGGTTTCAAAGGCGTTCTCATGCAGAACCCGCTGGCAAAAACCGTGGATTGTAAAGATGGCGGCTTTGTCAAAATCAAAAAGCGCATCTTGAATCAATCGCATGGCCAGAGCCGGGTTATCGTGCTTTTTTACAAGTGTGTCGATGAAGATATCGGTACCGGACCCGGTTGCAAAGGCCGACTTTAGCTCTATAAGCTTATTGCGGACGCGGTCTTTAATTTCCGCAGTTGCCGCTCTGGTAAAGGTTACTACCAGAATTTGGTGCGGTGAAAGCTGTTCTTCTATTATCAGCCTTAGATACAGGGCGGCGATGGTATATGTTTTGCCGGTACCCGCACTGGCCTCAATCAGATTGGTTCCGGTAAAAGGCGAATTGGCCAGGTCAAATGTTTTCATGAAAAATACGAGATCATCCAAAAATGCTGTTGAAACCAAGCTAATTTCATAAGTCTAAAAACTTATGGTAAGGGCCACATAAGGACCGGAGGTGTTATAATCTGCTTGCACGTCGTCGATGTCAACGTCGATTGTAAAGAGGCGATAGCCCCCGCTAATGTCGAGAAAGGGAAATGGCGTGAAGGAAACATCGGCCTGGCTGTCAAAAACTGTGTTGCCGCTGTAACCGATACCCGTAACCAGCAGGCGGGCTTCCAGAATGTCGGCTAGCATACCCAAATGGAGATTAAGTCCCAGCATGGGAATCGGGACGCTAAAATCTTGGTTGGTGCTTAGGGTGGTGGACTGAACACTGATGTTGCCGTCGAAGAGTTTGACCTTGCCCACAAGTCCCAGAGAAAACCCGGCTAAAATGTTTTCCATATCCAGCAGGTCATATTGGTACATGAAATCGTAAACATCATACTCCAGGTTGGAATTGATCAAGCCTGTAAAAGTAAGTCCGTTAAAGGTAAAGCTTGCATTAGGGTTGCTACCTTCATAATCTGCTCTGTAATAGGAAAAGCTAAAGTGATGACTCCCAAGCCCGCCAAAGATTTCGATGACAGGATAGGATTGATCCTCCATCCCCAGATCGGTCTCCAGGTCAAGAGTGGTACCGGTAACGCCGTTACCGTCAACCCTAATATCGCCGCTCAGGCCGGGAAACCAGTAATACCCCCTGACGCCTACCTCAAATGCCATG
>PVMK01124120.1_pt1 | contig 17799 bp, 12 predicted proteins | sample 1853481 | NCBI WGS metagenome assembly PVMK01 (sample SAMN08533507, study PRJNA380276) | Marine sediment metagenome, whole genome shotgun sequencing project. | reverse complement strand
ATTTCGCAATCCGGGCGCATCAGATCATCAACGCCACGGGCGTCTGGACGGAGCGCGTGAACGGTATGGCGGGTGGTGGGCATATCCGCGTGCGCGCCTCGAAGGGGATCCACCTGCTCGTTCCACGGCCTCGAATACGCGCAGAAGCGGGCCTCCTTCTGCGGACCAAGACGAGCGCGTTGTTCGTCACTCCGTGGTTCGCCCACTGGATCATTGGCACGACGGACACGAGCTGGCACCTCGACCTCGATCACCCGGCGGCCAGCCACGCGGACATCGAGTACCTACTGACTACGCTCAACGCGTCGCTCTCCGATCCGCTCGGGCACGACCATATCGTCGGTGTATACGCACGACTGCGACCGCTGCGCTACGGCGAAGATGATGCCACGAGCAAACTGAGCCGCGAGCACGCCGTTTCGACTGCAGACACCGGGCTGATCAGCGTGGCTGGTGGGAAGTACACCACCTACCGCGTGATGGCGAAGGATGCGATCGACCTCGCGGCGAGTCGACTCGAATCCGATGTCCAACCCTGTCGCACCGATCGGCTCCCGTTGATCGGCGCAGAGGGTTTTCCGGACTGTCGCGCGCGTTGTGTGGAACTCGCGCAAGAGGTCGGGATCGGCGAACAGCGTGTCGAGCGCCTGCTCGACCGCTATGGGTCGCTGACTCTCGATCTGCTCGCGCAGATCGCCGACCGTCCCGATCTCGGCGAGAGCCTCGATGGGGCGGATGGCTATCTGCGCGTCGAGGCACTCTACGCGGCAACCCACGAGGGCGCGCTCCACCTCGACGATCTGCTGACGCGCCGCACGCGCATCTCGATCGAGACGGGCGATCGGGGGCTTCGCGCTGCGGAAGCCGTCTGCGAACTGGTCTCCGAAGCATTGGAGTGGAGTCCCGAGGACCGCGAGCGCGAACTCTCGCATTACCGCTCGCGGGTCGCCGCGGAACGCGATTCCCAGGAGCAGCGCGACGATCGCACGGCGGATGCGGCGCGGCTCGGTGCGCCTGACGTGCGCACCGGCCGGCGCGCGTAGGCGCGTCGCCGGAGTCGCCCAGTTCCGTACACAGCGTTCGTCGTTGGAATGTACGTGTTTTTCTGCGCACGGTGCCGGGGGCGATAGGCCATCGTGCTCAGAGGCCCCCTCCGGCTCCTTGAAACCGGTGTGCTCAGCGATCCACGTCGGTGCCGTTCGTTTCCGCGCGCCGTGTCGAGGGCGGGGTTGGTTCCGACGGTTCTGCATCGGGCGGGTCCGCATCGGAGGGTTCTGCATCGGGCGGGTCTGCATCGGATGAGTTGGTGCGTCTGCCGTCGCAGAAGGCGCCGAAATTCCAACGCCTTGCTTTCATCGAGATCCGCTCGCCGAGAACGTCTGCGAGATACGACCACCGCCAGCCGACTAGTTTGTCGCCGACGAAGATCAATGGCTCCAATCTCAGTTCGCCCTGAACGAACGGGCAGTCCGGGTTGCCGGATGCCTCTACGAAGAATCGCACGACCTCGTATTCCTCGCCGATCGGAGATGTCATGGTTTCGCTGTCGAACGGATTGCTGATGACGGCGGGCCCCAGGCCGAGGTCGTTCTTCCAGGGTGGCTCGACTTCTGATCGCCCGATTGCGTCGACCGCTGCTTCGCGGGAAAGGCCGAAGGCGAGATCTTCGCGCGCGGCTGCGGCGCGGCACCCAACGCCCCTGTAGTCGTCCCGATGACAGCCGCCCGACGCGCAGGCGAGCGTCGATGCGAGCGCCACCAGTAGGGAGAGCGCCAGCAATACCATCGGTGTGGTCACGAGATTCGAAAGCGCGTGCATCGATCCGCCAAGCGCGTCGGGCTGGGTTGGATCCCCGGCGTGGATTCGAACCACGATTCACAGATTCAAAGTCTGTTGTCCTGCCGTTGGACGACCGGGGATTACTTATAGATTTCAGTAACTTATGAAGTTTTGATCATGCCTGCAAGTGACAGACTTTCCCGCATTTCCGCTTGCCCTTCAATGCCCGGTCTAGAGAGGCCGAAAAACCGCTGCTGGCTGTTCACGCTTTGAGGGGCGGGAGCTGGTGGCAACCCCGACACCTCTTCGATCCCTGCGCATCTCTCAGAAACGTGACCTTATGGTGCTCAGGATCCTGACCGGAGGCGAGCCGGAAGGCTGACCGGCAAACCCGATGACCCGGGCGCGAGAGAGCTGCGAAGCGCAGCTTCGCGGCCGATGCCGGTGCGCTGGAGCCGGCATCAACGCGGCCAATTGTGCTGCCCTCAAGCGTATTTCCGCCTTGCCGATAGGACGGATGAGCCCGCGACATCGGCTGAACGGGTGGCTTTCGAGCGCGCTGCGCGGCCCGCCAAATCAGCGATCCGCGAACCATTGGAGATAGGGCCCATGAGCGCGACGTTGGGTTGGTCGGAGGAATCTCCGGGGGCTTCGAACCTCCTGACCGCCGCGATGCTTCCCACTCTGCTGGTGGCCCTGATGTTGGGCGCCGCTTGGATCATCAACGCACACCCCCAGGAACCCGTGTGGGATCAGGGGGCGTTGTTGGAATCGCGCCTGAGCGGCCCCGTCGTCCCGGCGCCGACAACGGGTTTCACATCTCAGCTGATCGTCGCACTCGCAAAGATGGCACTCCCCGATGCTCCGACTACCCTCGACACCGGAGTGCGTCTGATCGCCATGGTGCTCTACCTAGGCGCCGCGGCGTGGTTGGCCTCTCGTCTTCTCGAGCGCCGGGCCTCCATTGCAGTGCTGCTGCTGATGGTAGTGACGTCGCAGTATCCGTTCATGTGGCTTTCCAGTGAGCTCTTCACGGGCGCGATGTTGATGTTCGCGATCGCGGCCTGGTCCAGCGGCGCACCGCTGGTCGTCACCGGTGCGCTGTTGGCGCTTTTTGGACTGTGCAAGCCCGATGTGATTCTCGTCGCCCTGGTGTTACTCGCTTGGTGGGCGGCCCGGGCACCAAGCCGGCGCGAGGCGGTAACGCTCACGGCAGCCTTCGGCGCAACACTGGTCGCGCTGTTGCTGCCGGGCACGCTGTTTGGCGGGCTGGACTACTTCAACGTCTATGGCGGGTCCGGCGGGCGGAGCTTCGCCAGCTTCAGCCAGCACTATGCCGCCCTTGCCGCGCGCTTCCAGATTGGTGCCGTCGTGCCGAACCCGTGGAGCGAGACCAGCGCGTACATGGCCCGCCACTTTCCCGGCGCGGAAGGGCTACCGGACGTCCTGCTCGACCACTTTCCACGCTACGTCGAGTTCGTGGCTCTCTCGTGCGTTCGCGGTCTATTTCGCGCGGGCTACGTCACGAACTATGCCGCGCTGGTCATTCCGATCCTGGTCTTTGCCGGGTACCGGGCGCGGATTGCCCCGAGCGATCGCGCGAAGACGCTGCTCCTCTCCTTCGTCGGGCTGCTGCCCTTCGTGCTCTTGTCCTACCCCCATGTGCGGTACCTGGCTCGCTATTACCCGATCTTCGTGCTGCTAGTTTTGATGGCCCTGGAACGGCTGGCCTCGTCGGAGAACCCGGTCGCGCGCCCCGCCTTGGTGGTGAGCGCTGCCTGTCTCGCATTATCCCTGGTGGAAAACAGCCTGCGCTTTGCCGCCGGCCTCGCCCGGCTCCCCGAGACGACCGTCTATTGGTTTCCGGACTGAGCCACCCATTGCGCCGAGCTCGCCGCTAGAGTTCGCTCGCCGACGCGATGATCTTTCCCACAATGCCGTAATCCCGGGCCTCCTCGGGTGACATCCAGTGGTTTCGATCCGTGTCCTGGCTGACCCGCTCGATCGACTGGCCGGTCCTTTCGGCAATCAGCCGATTGAGCCGATCGCGAGCCTTCAAGATCTCTTCCGCTTCGATCTGGATGTCCGTCGCGGCGCCACCCGCGCCACCCATCGGCTGGTGGATCAGGAAACGGGTATTGGGCAGCGAGTAGCGGTCTTTCTTGGGTGCAGCGAGATAGATGTGAACACCCGCACTGGCCACCCAACCAGTGCCGACCATCTTGATGCGCGGTTTGACGAACGAGATCATGTCGTGAATCGAGTCACCGGATTCGACGTGGCCACCCTCCGAGTGGATGTAGATCGTGATGTCGTCATCCGACTCGCCGGAAAGCGCGAGCAATTGGGCGGTGACGTCGCGAGCCATGTGACTCGTGACTTCTCCGTGAATCAATACCGTGCGCATTTCGAAGAGCCGCTTGGCGATCTTCGAATCGACCGGCGGGGTTTCCGCGTCTTGCATGCTCATTTCATTCCTCCGGCCAGTCCATTTACACGATAGACGGCACTGTGATGCGATGCTCAGTCTGAGAAGACGCGCCGGATCCGCGCAACGGCCTCTTCGACGTTCTCGCGGGAGTTGAAGGCCGAGATCCGGATGTATCCCTCTCCCGAGGCGCCAAAACCAGACCCCGGGGTTCCCACGACATGGGCCTTCGAAAGCAGCTCGCCAAAGCAATCCCAGGACGACATGCCGTTCGGGGTCTTCATCCACACATAGGGGGCGTGCTCCCCACCGAAGATCGCAAACCCCTGCCGCCTGGAGGCCCTCCCGCAGGAGCGCCGCGTTGCGCATGTAGTGGGCGACCTGTTCGCCGGTCTGTTTTCGGCCGCCGGGCGAATATACGGCCGCCGCCGCGCGTTGCACCAGATAGGGGACGCTGTTGAACTTCGTGGCCTGGCGTCGCGACCAGAGGTCCGCGAGGCAGACGCGGTTGCCCTCCGAGGTGGTGCCCTCGAGCTGTCGGGGGACCACCGTGTACGCGCAGCGCACGCCCGTGAAGCCCGCGCGCTTGGAGTAGCTGCGCATCTCGATCGCGCACTCGCGCGCGCCATCGATCTCGTAGATCGAATGGGGTAGATCGTCGTCCTGGATGAATGCGTCGTAGGCGGCGTCGAAAATCAGGACGGAGTCGTGTTGTCGCGCCCACGCGACCCAGGCCGTTAGGTTCGCGCGAGAAATCACCGAGCCGGTGGGGTTGTTGGGTGAGCAGAGATAGACGAGATCGGCTGGCTCTTCGGGGGGTGGCGGCGCGAAGCCGTTCGCTTCCGTCGCGGGCAGATAGCGGATACCGTCGTAGGTGCCGTCGGCGTTCGCGCTTCCAGTGCGTCCCGCCATCACGTTGGTGTCGACGTAGACGGGATACGAGGGGTCGGTGACCGCAATCCTGCATTCGGTACCGAATATCTCTTGGATGTTTCCGCTGTCCTGTTTACTGCCGTCCGAGACGAACACCTCGTCTGCGGCGATGTCGACACCTCTCGCCTGGTAGTCGTGCTCGCAGATCGCTTCGACCAGGAAGTCGTAGCCGTCTTCCGGGCCGTATCCGTGCACGCCGGTTTCGCGGCCCATCTCGTCCGCGGCAGCCTGTAGCGCCTCGACGATCGCGGGCGCGAGTGGCAGCGTGACATCACCGATGCCCAGCCGGATGATCTGGGCGTCTGGGTTGGCGGCGCTGAACTCGCCAACCCGGCGCGCGATTTCTGGAAACAGGTAACCGGCCTGGAGCTTGTGGTAGTTCTCGTTGATCCGAGTCATCGCGGCCCAACATAGCGGCCTCTCTGCCGCGGTACCGCGGAAAAATGATCTACGACCCGGGGTCCTGAAAACAGGATCCGAGGCGGATTCCGAAAACCGACTCTGGTCGGGCTTACCCTAGGGCGCTAGAACATCAAAAGGCGCGCCCTGGCGGGGTCGAATCCCGGTACGAGCGCGATCGATTGGTGATAGGCCTCCTTCGCCTCTTTGATTCTGCCGAGTTGCTCGAGCGCAAGCCCGCGGTTGTAATGCGCGGCATAGAGCTTCTTCATGCCGACCTCGATCCCGCGATCGTGTTCCGCGAGCGCCGCTTCGAAGCTGCTTTGGTAGTAGAAGATATTGCCGCGGCTCGCATAGATCTCGCCGAATTGGGGTCTGATCGATTCTGCGCGATCGAGGTCCTTGAGCGCTGCCGCCAGCCTCCCCGCGTTCGTTCGCACGACAGCGCGGTTGACAAAGGTGGCCGCGAGGTTGCGGCCGACCAACATGTCACGTGCAAGTGAATCGTCGCAGGATTCGGTGTTGGCCCCATCGGCTTTCGCCTCGTTGTAACATTCGTGGGCGTTGCTGTTGCCGATGACGCTGGTCTGTGCAGATGCGGTGCTCGAGCAGAGCAGTAGCGTGGTGGCTGCCAGGGGGAAGAAGGAGCGCATAGCGTCGCCTCCCGTCAGGTCGTGCACGCCAGCAGCTGTAAGCGCCGTTTAGCCCTCGAGCCTCGAGAGCCTTGAGCGCTTGCCGCCGTGGCGGCAACGGTTTCACGTCCTTTTTGGGCGCGTCCAGAAAGCATAGGTCTCGGTGCATTGCGCGCAATCACCCCTGCACGCCGGCCCGTGGGACCGCAGGAGAAGTCGACCCCCAGGGGTGCTCCCGGTTGGTGTTCGAACGCTAACCCCCTGAATCTAATTCGATTAACAACCGTGACGGCGTCTTTGAGCTTCTACGCGGTGATTTCGCCTTGGTTTTGCGCGGTTCGCCCGGGTCGACGATAATCGAGCGTTCCGAAGCATCCAGGAGCAAGCTGTTTTATGCCGATCGATCCGCGAATCTCGACACGAAACGCAAGCCTCAAGAGTGATCAACTTCGCGAATTGATCGCCGCGCAGCCGAAGGGCCGCGCACTGCAGCAGGCGTTCTATTCCGACGCCTCGATCTACGCGCTCGACGTGGAGAGAATCTTCATGCGCAAGTGGCTCTGCGTCGGCCACGAAAGCCGCATACCGAACAGCGGAGACTTCTTCGTACACGAGATTGCCGGGGAGTCGCTCATCATCATCCGGGGCCGGGATGAAGTGGTGCGGGCTCTCGTCAATGTGTGTCGCCACCGGGGATCGGAGGTCTGTTACGAGAAGGAGGGCAATGCGAAGGTTCTCGTCTGCCCGTATCACGCGTGGGCTTACGAACTCGATGGCAGTCTTCGCGCTGCGCGAGAGATGAACGAGAGCATCGACAAGTCGGAATACGGTCTGACCCAGATTCATCTGCGCATCCTGGAAGGGCTGATCTTCGTCTGTTTTGCGGATGATCCGCCGAAGCTCGACGAGGTGGAAGAGACGCTTCGCGCGTCGTTGGGTCGCTATGGCTGGCTGACGCGAAAGTCGCGCACCGCGGGATCTACAGCGTGGATGCGAACTGGAAGCTCGCGCTGGAGAACTATTTCGAGTGCTATCACTGCGGCCCCGCGCATCCGGAATTCGCGCGCCATCACGTGACCGAGCATCACCTGGATCCAAAGGCCATGGCGCTGCGAGAACAGACTCGGGCGCGCGCGAGAGAGATGGGCATCGAAGTTCCGGAGATCTCGAACTGGCCGTGGCCAGCCGTGTCAGGCGAAGAGAGCGCGGACGCGTTTCACGACGCCACCTACCCGGGCTCCGTAACCGGAAGCGAGGACGGTCAAGCCGTTGCGCCGCTGATGGGAGATTTTACAGGCTACGACGGAGGATTTTCCTACGTCGATGTAGGACCGGCGAGTACGTTCCTCGCCTACCCCGATTACGGAGTGATGTATCTCTTCATCCCGCGCGATATCCAGCCGACCGACATGGAAATCGTCTGGCTCGTCGCAAAAGACGCGAAGGAGGGCGTCGACTATCAACTCGATCGGCTGATCTGGATGTGGGACGTGACCAGCATCGCCGACAAGCGGATCATCGATCACAACCAGAAGGGTGTGAACTCCCGCTACTACCGGCCTGGACCGTACAGCCCGATGGAAACAATGCCGCAGAGCATGACAGAGTGGTATCTGGAACAGATCAAACCGGAATCGGCTGATTAGCTTCCGAACGGAACCGGGCCGACTCGCACCGGTGGCCGAGGGTCGACGATCGTCCGGCCTAGCGAGCTGCGTCGGTCGCGACTTCTTTGAGGCCCACCTGTCGGAGCACGTCAACCCGCTGTGACCGCAAATTCGCATCCTCTGGATTGCCGTCGATCTGGTCGCTCAGGGCGGCAAACGAATCGTACCAGAGGCCCTCTTCCGCGTAGATTGCGGCGGTGCGTGCGCCACCCTCGCTCTCGAGACGCGCTGTCAATTTTCCGCTGTGCTCGATCCGATCGATCCAGCCCGTCACGACCACGTCCTTCGAGCGCTTTTCGGGATCGACGATGAGGCTTACGGACCACTCGTATTCGGCACCTGGCTTCAATTCCACTCCGTAATCGGCCAGGCGGATGCGCTGGATGCCGGTGTGACTCGGCGCCGCCAGCGCGGTCTCCACCTCGGGCTCGTCGCTGTCCTGGTCGAACAGCGTAAACTCGAGTCCCATTGAGGTATCCGGAATTTGATCGAGGTACCAGAAGAGTGAGGGTTGAGCCGACACGGTCTGCCCCACGTGATCCGGTGTCAGTGCGAACATCAACGGGACCTTTTTGTTCGAACCGCGGGTCGCGCCCCCCGTGGGTTTCACCGGCTTGCCCCGGTCGGGCGCCACGTAGAGTAGTCGTAGAGAGGGGGGAGGTGCGGCGCTGACCGGCTTGAGTTCTGTGGTGGGAGCCTCGCTTGCGCTCTCAGCCTTCTCGGATTTCGGATCGGGCTCGGCTGCAGTCACGATCGGCGCTGTAAACGCCATTGCGAATGCCAAAACGGCGGTTTTTGATTTCAGCATGATATGGTCCTCCCAATTTCCTCGAGCTGGTATCGCATGCCATGACTTGCGCATGTGAGCAGCCGAGAAATCATAACAGCCCCTTCAGTGGCGGTGTCTCGACCGATCAACAAGCACCCGCGCGAGTGGTCGCCATTATACGCCGCCCGCGATTGGGTGGTGTGAAGCAGTTCACTCCGGGTCGAGGACGGCCAGATCCCCTGGCCCACCAGCCAGCCCGCCCGCCCGTAGGGAAAGTGCATTTTTCTTATTCTTTCATGGGTTTAGCTACCTTCTGTGCTCATCCATCCAGGGCTCAGCCCGACAACAAAACTGCGTCATAAGGCCGAATTTTGCTTGTAATTTGCCGGTAAACTGCGTAGAAGTGGGATGTCGAGATAGCTGGAGTTCGAATTTAGTGGGAGCTGTAGTCATGCGCAGCATCATCTGTCTGGCCGCGGTCGCGGTGGTGGCTGCCGCATTCAGCGCATCCGCCGCGACGATTGTCGTGGATTTTAATAGTGACCCCGCGCCTGTCAACGTGCTCAATGGTTTTACGAGCGTCGATTCCTCGCTGATCCACTTCAGCGACACAATGGGAGACGAACTCATCGTCCTCGAATTCGAAGGCAGCAATGCTCTGGCTACCTTCTTCGATGACGACAGCGGACTGCGGATTGATTTCGAGTTTGTCGCCTCGGCGCTCAGCATGGACTTTGGGAACACGGCCCTCGCTGATATTGGAGACACCGCAGTACTCACCCTTTTGCTAGGTGACTTCGAGGTGGACAGCACCACCGTGGCACTCAACTCGATCGACCAGACGATCAGCTACCAGGATGGCTTCTTGTTCGATTCGGCGATTTTTCGGTATGTCCTCGTCGACGGCGACCGGCCGGGAATAGAGGTTGTTGACAACATTCGGGTGACTCCCATACCCGAGCCCCATGCGGGCCTCGTCTTTGGAATGGGAGCGCTGCTGGTCGGAGCGGTGTGCGCTCGCCGATCTCCTGCCGAGGTTGAGTTACGCACCGCGCACGACTGAATTCGCTTTCTGAGCAGGTCGCTCTGGCAGCCTGTTGGATGTTGATCACTGACGCTCCAGTAACCGCCACATCGGAATTCCCCGTTGCGCTTGGTTGGTGCGAGCTGCGCGAGGTTTGTTGAAATGACTGGATGGCTCGCCGCCATTGCTTCCCTAGCAGGTGCATTGCTCTTCCTGGCAAGCCCGGTGGCCGCGCAGCCGGTTACGGGCCACGCCCCGAACGACGACTTTCTCCAGATCGTCTTCGTCGGGTCCGTCGCCGAAGCCCGCATCGGCGATCGTGGCGAAACCAACGAAGACGAGCTGCTTCTCGGGCAGCAGTTTCCCATCCAGACTGGCCAGTTCGATTTGATGAGCGACGAGATCTACAGCTGGACGCTCAGCTACGAGCCCGCATCGATTGGTGGCACCGTCCGATTCAGCTTCGAAGGCACGGAGCTCATCATGGCGACCGCCACCCCCTTCAACAGCTTCTTCATCCGCACGTACGCGGAGCGACCCGATAGCAGCATCCTCGTCAGCAATCTCGTTCTCGGTCCGCCGCCGAGCGCAGGCGGCGGCGGCCTCACGATCTTCGAAACCACCATGCCCGGGACTCCGGCGAGTTCGGCAGCTGATGGGAATGGCGCGGACCTCGATGTCTTGAAGATCAGCGGCGTCGACCTGCTCGTTGGTTTCACCCTCCAAGGGCAGGTCATGATGGAGTTCGCTCAGGCCGACCCGCAGCCCACGGGTGAGCAGCTCTCCTTCAAGGTCTTCGTGGCCGACGACGGAAACCCGCCCGGCGTCACCGACAGCGACGGCGACGGTATCCCTGACGACGGGGACAACTGTCCGAATAAGGCGAACGCCGACCAGGCGAACAACGACAGCGACGACCTCGGCGACGTCTGTGACAACTGTCCGTTCACCGCGAATCCGGGGCAAGAGGACGGCGACCAGGATGGCGCAGGCGACGCTTGCGACAACTGCCTGAGCCTTTCCAATACCAACCAGAACGACCGGGACTTCGACGGCGTGGGCGATCGTTGTGACAACTGCCCGGACAACGCGAATGGACCCGACCAGGGCACCTGCTCGGAAGGGGCTGCGGGGCAGCTGTGCATGACGGATTCGGAGTGCGACGTCGAATTTACGCCGGGGTTTGTTCGCTCAATCAGGAAGACGCGGACACGACGGCCAGGAACGGCGATGTCTGCGAGGCGTCCAACGTGATCTTTGAATTCGTGGGCGCACCGCTAGCGGCCAGCAGCAATCTCATGGTGTCGGCGAGCGCTGCGATCGCCTCTTTTGTCCAGGTCGTGACCGAGATCGACCTTCGGCTCGACTGCGGCGCCCGAGACATCGCCGCTGCGAACATCGGCATTCGCCTGCCCGCCGATGCCGTCTTCCAAGACTTCGCTGGCTGCACCGCGAATCCAGACGACCCGCCGCCGCCGGACGACGCGGTGCGGACAGACGCCACGCAGTTGAACTGCTCGAATGCGGGTGTAGAACTGGGGGTGGCGATCGACAGAGATGCCTCGTTCACGATCGGGACCGGCATCACAGATCCCATTGATGGCGACGGCATCGACGGCCCTCCGCCGCAGATCGTGATCCTGCGCCTGTTCGGCGCCGGCGGCATCCTGTGCCGGGCGACCGACCTGACCCCGACGGAGCTCGGGCCGCTGCGCTTGGTGAGCCTGCTAGAAGGTAGCAAGCCCACCGTGTCCATCGAGGGCTTCGACTCCTTCCCGGATGGTGGGCTGGCGCTGCTCGAGCAGGTTGGCGGCGCAGCGGTTCCAGCGGATCTGGTCCAGACCACCGTCATACCGGCGTTCCCCGAGGTCAGCCTCCAGCTGACGCCGGCCCTGGACGACCCTCTTGGAAACCGGCGCTACCAGATCACCATGCAGACGGACCGCCTGATCCACCGGATCGCCTTCGGGCTGACGAGCTTCGCCGGCGTGACGCCGAGCCAGATGCATTTCGGGAGCTGCGTGAATTTCGAAGCAGGGCAGCCGGATGACCTGCGCAGCTGCATCTTAGGCGACCCGGATCTCGGCCCAGGCGTACGAGCCGGCGCGGACCTGACCTTCACCCAGGGGCCCATCCCGGGAGAAGACACGCTCTTCGTGGCGCTCGAGGGCCGGTACACAGGCACCCCGCGCAGCCTCAACCACGCGAGGGCGAATGAGCTGCTCGGCATCGTGACCTTTACCCTGCCGGACGGCGTTCCACCGGTTCCGGTGCCCCAGATTACCTTCGTGGGCGTGACCGACATGCCCGGTGTCACAGAGGCCATCACTCCGGCGGACCTGCTGGGAGCCCTCAACGCGGACCTCAACGTTACACTGGTCAACACCTTCGATTCGGACGAGGACAGCGACGGGGACTTCGTGGGGGACAACTCGGACAATTGCGATTTCTTCCCAAACGGAATCGAATTGCTCGCGCAGGGTGGTGAGCCGCAGGGGAACCACGGAGGCGTGGGCACCGATGTCGGCGACGACGACATCGGCGATCTCTGTCAGTGCGGTGACGTCAGCGGCGACGGCATCGTCAGCAACGCCACCGTCGTCCCCGGAGCGTCGGACGACGTGACGGAGTGCCAGGAGGTGCTGGCGGTTTGTGGTAATCAGAACCCGTGTGTGGTACCTCCGGGCGCCTCTTTCGACGCGGCGGCTGTCCAACGCTGTAGCGTGGACGGCGGAACACAGAACTCGATCATTGACATCATCATCATGGAGGTCGAGCTGGGTGGGGCGGACTCGGGTGCCGCGATTGGTCAGGTATGCACGCCGGCCATTCCGTAATCAGGGGTGCGATGTGGGAGTCGCGGCTCGCCGCACTCGCGGCTCTCACCGCCCTCCTGCTCTTGGGCTGGAGCTCCGCGAGCCGGGCCCAGGTCGAGACCCAGATCCTTCGCGACGGGAGCCTGGGCGATGAGTTTGCGCCGCCCATCGAGGATTCCGGCTTTGGCGTTTTCGAGATCGGCGAGATCCACGGGGAGCGCCCCGGCCGCGGCCCCAATCTTTTTCACAGCTTCCTGACCTTCGACCTCGATGCGGGCGATACGGCGCTTTTCACGGCCGATCTGCCCACGACTAACGTGATCAGTCGGGTCACGGGCAAGGCGCCTTCGTCGATCTGGGGCACGATCAAGTCGGAGATCCCTTTCGCGAACCTCTACCTGCTGAACCCCTACGGGGTGTTGTTCGGCAGAGATGCGGAGGTCGACGTCAACGGCTCCTTCTTCGTGAGCACGGCCGACGAGCTGCAATTCGAGGGGCTCGACAGGGCTTTCGTGGCCCATTCCGGCGGCTCCGTGCCCATGGAGGTTGCCCCGCCGTCGGCCTTCGGCTTTTGGAGCGAGAGCCCGGTGGGCGAGAGCCCCGCGGCGATCAACTTCGAGGGCTCCCAACTCGCAATGGTTCCCGGGCGGAGCTTCTCCGCAATCGCCGGCCGCATCGAGATGCGCGGGCCTGGTGATGGGTCTGACGTGCCCAGCGTTCGCGTCTCCGGTGGGCGCATCCAGCTCGCGGCCGTCTCATCCGGCGTCGTGGTGCCGCTTCAGATCGACGGCGTCAACCTGGCTTCGGTCGACCCCGAGTCGGCGGAGGTGCACCTCACCGACAAGGCCATCCTTGATGTAACCAACAGCGCGTCCGCCGGTGCGGGCCGCATCGTGATCCGGGGCGGGAGCTTCGTGATGGAGCGGCCGGAATCCGGCGGAGAGAGCGGATTGCTCAAAGCCTTCGTCAATAAAGACAACGTCGCTGACCCCACGGCCGTCGACATCGCGGTGACCGGCGAACTCGTCATCGAGAGCGGGTTTATCCAAACCATCTCCGACACCCTGGCGAGCGGCGACCTGCATCTCTCCGGCGCGACCGTCGACCTGCGAAACGACTCCGAGATCCTGGCGAAGATCGGCTATTCGAGCACCGCCGAAGGCGCCGATATCCACATAGGCGCGGGCACGCTGAAGGTAGGGGGCGGCGCCCAGGTCCTAACGGTAGACGAGGAAAGTGACAACACCACGGATGTGGGCGACATCGTGGTCGTCGCCAACGCTGTCGAGGTGTTCGGGGAGGGTTCGGCGATTCTCACGCAGACCCTCGGATCCGGGGCGACTGGCGACATCCGAATCGGTAGTGAAGAGGCGCCGCTGGCGAGCCTGAGCGTGGATGGCGGTGCGATCTTCATCCAGACGGCGGGGGTCGGCACCGGGGGCCTCCTCGAGGTGCACGCATCCCAGGTCACCGTCTCGACCGGAGACGGGACACCGGGTGCTACCGGCCAGATCAGCGCCGTGACCACCCCTGGGTCGTCCGGGCCCGGCGGCGACGTGGAGATCCACGCGGACGCGATCGATCTGATCGACGGCGGTCAGATCCGCGTCTCGACGGCCGGCTCCGGAGCCGGGGGCCGTCTCGGCGTCCACGTCGCCGGACTGCTGCACGCGAGTGGCGTTGCGACCATCGAGAAGGACCACACGCTGGAGCGCGCCCCCTCTGGAATCTTTGCCCGCTCGTCGCTCGAGAACAGTGGCCCCGCCGGCCAGCTCGACATCACCGCCGGGACGCTCCAGCTCGAGAACGGGGCCGAGATCTCGACCCGATCCCTCAGCGACCAGCCCGCGGGTGCACTCACGATCGTGGCCGACGAGGTCTTCGTTCGCGGCGGCGAGGACGGCTTTTCGACCATCTCCGCGAGCACCAAGGACGGGCCCGGCGGCCTGTTGGAGATCGAGGCCGACTCGCTGCTGCTCCAGGACGGAGGCATCGTCTCGACGACCACGAACGGCCTAGGTGACGCTGGCGACGTAGAGATCACGGCGAACGAGATCACGATCGCTGGTGTCCTGGGCCTTACCGAGTCGGGCGTGTTCGCGCAGACGGGCGCCGGTATCGGGAATGCGGGAGACGGTGGCAGCATCACGCTGCGGCCTCGCGAGGGATCGCAACTGGTCCTCGCAATTCGCGATGGGGGCCAGGTGTCGGTCGAATCCACAGACGTCGGTGCCGCCGGTGTCATCGACATCAGCGGCGCGGAGCGGGTCGAGATCTCGAACGGGGGCGCCATCAGTGCCCAGGTGAACTTCGTAGCGCTCGCACTTGGAGAGGACCCGCGCGACCGCGCAGCCGATATTCGCATCCTCGACACGGACACGCTGATCGTGTCGGACGGGACCATAAACTCCGTGACGATCGGCGACGGCCTCGGCGGCTCGATCGAGATCGAGGCGAAGCAGGTCGCGTTGTCCGCGGGATCTCGGATCACGGCCCAGAGCACCGGTACCCTGAGCAATGCTGGCGACGCGGGCAGCATTTCGATCCGGGCGACGGAATCGCTGGAGCTGTCGCAGGGGACGATCACCACCGAGGCCAAGCAGGCCGCCGGTGGCGACATCACGCTCGTCGGGGGCGAGGTCGTCGCGATCTCGGACAGCTCAAAGGTCAGTGCCCGAGCTGAAGGCGATGGCGCGGCAGGCAACATCTTGGTCGAGGAAACGGGCGCGTTCTCGCTCAGCTCCGGGTCGACCATCACCGCGGAGGCCAGCGGCACGGGACAGGGCGGTCAGATCACGATTCGGGACGTCGGAGACGTCTTCCTCTCGGGTGGCTCCAGCATCGCCACCCGGAGCACTGCCGCCGAGGGTGGCGGTGGTGCGGGGAACATCGTCATCGCTGCGGCGGGGACTTTCGAGGCCAAGAGCAGCGCGATCACCACCACGGCCGACGACGCGGGTGGCGGCCGCATATCCGTCCAGGCGGGACAGCTCGTCTACTTGCTCGACTCCCAGCTCGAGACAACGGTGCGGGGCGAGAACGCTGGGGAGAACGCCGGCGACATCGACATCCCGCTTCGCAGAGACCAGCCCGGCGGCCCGGCGCCCGACGTTCCGGAGTTCGTCGTGATCAACCGCAGCACCATCAAGGCGAACGCAAAGGCAGCGGACGCGGGCAACATCACGATCAACGGCGAGAACGTACTCATCTCGTCGGACAGCCTGATCGAGGCGACGTCGGAGAGGGGTGTCAGCGGTGAGATCCTGATCGGCTCGCCAGACGCGGACATCGTCAGTCAGATCGCGCAGCTGCCGTCGAGCTTCGTCGATCCGTCGGACCGCATACTTCCGCCTTGTGCCGCGCGAACCGAGCGGACCGGGAGCTTCATGGTGCAAAACCGCGAAGCACTCCCTCGGCCGCTCGACGCGCCACTCCCGTCGACCCTGGGCGGCGCAGCCGGTGTAGGTGGTATTCCCCCCGCGAGCGGCTCGACAAACTGCTCGGTGTTCCAGGAGAGATCATGATGCTCAAAGCTCGCAGACCCTCGATGCGTCGGCACCGCGGCACCGCTGCCCTCGCGCTTTTTCTGCTCGCGTTCGCCGTGGTGGCTGCGACCGCTGCGATTCCCGCGGCGGCGCAGGTGACCGATCCGGTCGACGTCTACCACAGCTCGTCTGACGACGGGTCGCCCAGCTGCGATCCCACTGGATCCGGGCCGACGGAATCGACCACGATCACGTTCGACGAGGTCGCTGCCGGGACGCCCGTGAACGGAATGGTGATCGGGGACGTCACGTTCGGATTCTCCTCGAGCGACGCGACGGTCACCAATGTTGGCCCCGGATTCCAGAATTTTGTACAGGCCCCTAACATTGAAGGCACTGTTTCTGGCACCCTGACCCTGGACTTCGCGAATCCGAGTTCACTGTCGATCTCGTACGGTTTCGCCATGAACAGCACCGCTCCTTCCGATCCTGGTACGACGGTCGAGATCTTCGATGCGGGCGAGAATTCCTTGGGGGTATTCACGGCGCCGGCTCAGGACACCGGGGCGACGTTCATCGAGGGCTTCGTCACCGCAGTCAGCGCGACGCCCATCGCCTCTGCTGAGATCACTTTCACGAACCCAACAAGCTCGCGCTTCGCGTTCGATTTTCTCACCTTCTCTAGCGGCGGCCCGGGCGGCTGCGAACCCCTCTTCCAGGGCGGGACAAACGAAAGGCTCAACGTCTGGATCGACGGAGGCTCGAGCGACGGCGTCGGCATCTACTGTAAGAAGGGGTCCGGGGGCAACACCGGAGCCGCCCTCTGCGGGGCCGACATGCTGATCCAGATCACGGGTCCGGGCGTGTTCACCGGCATCGAGCCGACGATCGACACCCTGGTCTGCACTCCTTCCTGCTCGAGCTGCGATGAGTCGGGGCTCTGCTCGCTGGATCCCGCCACCAAGCAGATCCGCATGAACTTCAGGCGCGGTGAGGAGCAGAATCCCCCCGTCGGCCCGCGGCGCGTTGGGACATTCATCGTCGACACCTCAGCTTCGACAGAGGGAACGTCGACGGAGGTCTTCGTGACCGGAGTCGCCGCCGCCAGTGCCAATCTGGAGGTCCGGCGCATCGCCAACGCATCTGACGCCTGCACCGACGCCGGCCAGCCCTTCGAGTGCTGCACCGGGGCCGCGAGCGGTGACGGCAACTGGCCGTGCGGACCCCGGCGCTTCGTGTTGCCCGAACCGGGCCAGACGATGCTACTCGCGAGCGGGCTGGTTCTGCTGGGCCTGCTGTATCGGCTCCGGCAGCGGTGCTAGCCCGCATTTCTCACCGGGTCGACTCTGTGACGGCACATCTCCGCACTCTGCTGCTGGTTCGTCCTACTTCCACGCCATTCGGGCTCGGAGTTTGGCTCCTCGACGCACTGTCGAGTACGCCGGCCAACGCGCGGGCCCTCTTCGCCGCCGCCCTCTTGCTGTTCGCGGCGGTGGCTTCCGCGCAGACCCCAGCGCCGGCGCAGAGCTGCGAGGCGCCGGCCGCGTCGGGGACCGAGGTTGCGGTCGTGGCCGGCGACCCGGTCGGGCATCTCGAGCGGGCCAACGCCCTGGCGGCGCGAGGAGAATACGCCGCAGCGATTGCCGGGTACGAGGAAAGCCAGAGGCTCGCGCGCGACAGCGGCGACGCGGCGCTTGCGACACTCGCTGCGGCAAACGGCGCGAGGGCAGCCGTCGAGGCGGGGGAGTTCGACGCTGTCGGTGCAACGCTCGAGAAGGCGTTGGGCGCGAGCGAGAGTCTCGCCGATGCGGGTGCGCGGGTGCAGCTGCTGATCCACATCGGGCGAACCTATGCGCTACTCGGGGAG
>PVMK01188632.1_pt1 | contig 17805 bp, 22 predicted proteins | sample 1853481 | NCBI WGS metagenome assembly PVMK01 (sample SAMN08533507, study PRJNA380276) | Marine sediment metagenome, whole genome shotgun sequencing project. | reverse complement strand
CCTACTGATAATGATCTCATCCAATTTTTTTATGTCAGTCTTGCGCCATTAATAGAAGAATTTGGATTTCGTCTAATCTTAATTGGAATTCCAATATTTGCTATTTATTCTCAAAAATCTTCGTTGAAATATTTTATCATGTGTTTATGGACTCCTGGCACTTTAGAGATTCATGATTCTAAAAAAGCAATTTTCTTGATTGTTTTTGTTGGACTTTTTTTTGGGTTTGCACATATTGCCTTGGGTGAATCTTGGAGTGAAGGTAAATTTGCTCAAGCCGTAGTAAGTGGAATTATTTTAGGATGGGTTTATCTTAGGTTTGGTTTTGTAGCTTCACTTTTGATTCACTGGGCAACAAATTATTTTGTATTTTCATATGCAAATTTTATTTCTCATCTAAATTTTATTTCAATTGAAGATGCATTTTCTCATTCGTTAATGTCCTCATTAGAAATATTGTTTTTAATTACTGGTGCTCTATCAATTTCTATATTGTTTATTCATAGATTTTATTCTAAAAAAATATCTAATTTAGAGATCTAATGCTACTTTCAAGCCTTTGTATCTATTTCTAATTGTAACCTCAGTTACTCCTGCTGCTTCAGCTACATCTCTCTGTGTCTTATTTTCCCCATTTGTAACACATGCGACATAAAGTGCAGCAGCTGCTAATCCCATTGGATCTTTTCCTGCAGAAATTTTGAGTTCTTCAGCCCTTTGTAAAATTTTTGTTGCTTTTCTTTTTGTTTTTTCAGATAATCCAGCTTTACTTGCAATTCTTGAAATACATTTTACTGGATCCACTACTGGCATTCTTAAATTTAATTCTCTAAGCAATAATCTATAACATCTGGCAATGTCTTTTCTTTTAATATTACTTCCTTGTGCAATATCTTTTAGTGTTCTAGGAGTTTCTGTGTCTCTGCATGCTGCATATAGTGCTGATGCAATCAATGCTGAAATGGAGCGTCCTCTAACAAGTCCTTTTTCTAGCGCTTTTCTGTAAATGTATGCTGCTTTTTCAACAACTGCATCCCCTACTGCAAGTTTGTCTTTCAGTCTATCTAATTCACTAAATGCTTGTCTAAAATTTCTGTCTACTGGTTCATGAACTTGACTTCTGCTGTCCCACGTTCTTAGTCTTTCAATAGTACTTTTCATCGCTGCAGTAAGTGGTTTTCCAGTAGCATCTCTATTTTGAGGATTGATGATAGTTGCTAATCCCATATCGTGCATTGCAAGTGAAGTTGGAACTCCTGCTCTGCTTTTATTTTCACCCTCATTTGAAAATGATCTCCATTCTGGTCCTGATTCTTCTACTTTATCTGTAATTACGAATCCACATTTTCCACAAAAATTTTCTCCTGTATTGGCATCTGTAACTAGATTACCTTTTCCACATCTAGGACATTTCTCTTTCGTGTTAATTGTATTCGCCATGTTTATATTCACCAAAACCTTTTCTGATAATATTTAATGTTTTCTAATTTATCACTTATAAGTTTGCTGATGATCTCTTGAAAAATTCCTATTTCTAAATATTTGGTTAGTTTATTCCTAAAATACTTTTGATTTTTTCTGCAATCTGTGGCTTTTCATTTTGTTCTAATAGAAATTTCAAATCTTCAGAGTTATCTACATCCCACATGATTCTTTTTACAAAAAACCATTGCTACATTACGTGTGTGTTCTTTAGCCGTATTCATGTGAATTTTGTAACTATCCTCATCATAATGTGTCTTCATTAGATCTATTGGCATTCTTACAAGTGCATTAGTCCCGTCAAATCTTCTAGATGGCACAATTATTGCAAAATTTGGTGGCATCTTATAGTTTAACATAAAGTCAATATCCTGAGTTTTGATGTATGGGATATCTTGTGGAAATACAATTGATGCATCAAAATCATTCTCTAGAAGATACTTGTCTGCAAGTGCAACTGCATTATTTACACTTTCTGCTTTTTCCTCAATTATGGTGATGGTGTTGATTTTTTTTCCAATTTCCATTGCCTTTTCTTCTTTTGTTACCAAGATTGTTTTGTCAATTTTTGGGGAAATTGATAATATGTGTAAGATTTCTTCTAACATTACTTTACACAAATCTTCTATTTGATGTGGAGATAAATCTAAACGAGTTTTTGCATTAGAGAAAGTCTTTACAGGAATTATTGCAGCTATTTTCAAATTATACGTGTATTTGTTTTAAGATGAAATTTGCTAATGCGTCCTCAGCTATTTTATTTTTCATAGTAATTTTTGTATCGTAAACTTTCATATCTAAACTCTGAATTTTCTTAATTAGCGTTTTATCTTTTGAATCTACAACAATGTTGGAACATACATCAGAATACATTTTAGCTAATCCATATGCATTTGATTCTATTCCTGCAGCCTGCATATATTTTGCTGCAGGTCCACTTATTGCATTATCTCCAATTAATGGACTGATTGCTACTACTTTCTTCTTCATCTTTGATAATTCTTTTCTAATTCCTTTAATCTGAAGCATTGGTCCAATTGATGTTAGTGGATTTCCAGGAGCTAAAATTACCATATCTGCATCATGTATTGCATTTACAGCTTCAGGATTTGGACGAGCTTTCTCTGCTCCGATATATTGTATTCCTTCAATAGGATCTTTTCCTCTGTGTTTGACCCAGTATTCTTGCAAATGTAATTCTCCTTTGTTTGTGGTTATTCTTGTCTCAATACTGTTATCTGTAACTGGAATAATGTTTGCAGTTACTGCAAATTTCTCACACATCCATTTTGTAATATCACTTAGATTGTTTCCATTTTTTATCATGTTTGTTCTAATCAAATTTGTTGCTGCATCTCTATCTCCTATTCGAAACAAAGTTTCTTCTCCAAAAACTTCCATTTGACGCAAAAAGTTGAATGTATCTTTTTTTATTCCCCATCCTCGTTCTTGATCAAGTAAATCAGCTAAACCATAAACAATAGTATCTATGTCTGGGCAAATATAGAGTCCATAAAGCCAATAGTTATCCCCAACATTACTAATTACATTGACTTTGGGTTCATGAGATACTAAACCTCTGACTATCTTGACTGAACCTGTCCCTCCTGCTAAAACTGTAATCATACCATTTTCTCCTAAAACTGTAAAATGTACTTGCGTCACTCAATATTACTTTTTCAAAAAATACCGATCAACAATTTGGATAAGTTTATTACTTTATCAGCCATGATTTTTTCGTGTTTAGGAGTGTAATTTTTTCAATTTTACTTGCTGGTCTGATTGTTATGGGAACTACTACTCCTGTCTGGGCTGCCCAACTAGAAGCTACAATTAACCCCGACAACATTTCATCTCCGTTTAAAATGAATTATCAAAAAACGATCTTTATTGAATATCCAAATGGTGGAAATCTATTTGATGATTTACGTGGAAAACAATGGACTGTTTCTGGTACTGCTGATTTGTCAAATCCTGGAGTTAAAGATCTTTTATCTAAACTAAATCAAAAAATTATTTCTGATGGAAGTCAGGCCAGAATCTCAGACTTGAATGTTCTTTATGAATTTCATCTTAAAGCAAGAAACATCAGTACATCTATTGATTACAAAGTAATCCTGGAAGGAACATTAACTAATTATGTAATTACAAAAGATACTCAGAGAACTTTAGTTGATTTGGGTTGGAGGGGATTATCTGTTAATGATGAAATTATAATTGATGGTGTTGATATCAATATTCCATTAAATATTCTAAAAACTGAAGAACCTGAGGCTTACACATACTTTGTTGGAACTGAAGCAGAAGATGTTTTTAACAGACCTCTAATTAATGCAGACTTTATTTTGGAGCAACCAATGACTAACTGGCACTTTTTGTTTGATCCAACTGGAATTACATCTGATGCTGCAACATTTGGATTGGATGAAAGCATCACAGGATTTGTAATCTCTAGCTGGACTATGGGTGAAAGTAGTATTAGAGAAGGAATACAAATTGAAAGAATTTTTGAAGCAGAAATAATGTCTGATGAAAAATATATTGTTAGAAGTGTACAGTCATCTGATCAGGGTAACTTAGCTGCAATTGGTTTTGGTGCATTGGATACATTAGAAGGACTTGAAATTATAGGTGTAACTCCGACACCACCTGAGGGATATTCCACAACTTCAACTGGTGGGTTTCCAGCAATGATAATGTATGGCATGGCAGCAATGGCTGCAATTGGTACAATTGGATTCTTTATTAAAAGCAGAAGACAACTCAAAAATGTCAAATCAGAACAAACGGGAATTGATCCTAGTCAATTAGTAGGTATTGAAACTAGCTCATCATCTGGCGGTTATCAAACTAATAGGGGCGAAGCCCAATTAAAAGATGATAGTGAATATCAAAAAACTCGAAATGTTTATGAAGAAAAACAACAACAAAGTCCTCCCCCACAAGCTGCAACTCCTTCAATGATGGATCAAGCCTGTGGTTGTGAAGCAGATAGTGGCGATCCTGACTATTCCTGTGATTGTGCAATGCAGGGTCATTGTATTTGTAGTGCAGATTGCAAATGTACAACTGACGTTTGTAAAGAAGCTGTAGGGCAATTGTAATAATATATCTAATTCAAATCATATTTTTTAAAAAAAAATTATGTGTGCTGGGAGTAACCCTCCTTCTGTTTTCACGATATTTCGCTTTGCAGCCTACCTGAACTTAGTACAGGAACTTTGAGTTCTGTTTGGCCTTGCTCCATGTGGGTCGGCTTTTTTCATTCCTTTTATGGAAATCTCAGGTTTTGCCATCATTGTGCGCCATATTGGATTTTTTTCTGCTCCGTTGCCAATCATCTCTGATTATCTATCTCCAGATCACATTTCCTGTATGGAGGGAGGAGTTTCCTCTGCCGTAGCAGCGTGTCGTGCTCCAGCTCACATGATAATAATATATTGTTCTTGAATTTGAGTTTTACTTTTTTGGCTTTCTACCTGTTATGAATAAAGTACCCAATTCCCTTTTCCATTTCTTTCTGTTTTTTGAATCTTTGATGTGTTTTGTTTTTACTTCAAATCCCGCATTTTTAAAAAATTGTTTCCATTCTTTTTTTGAATGTAAGTGCATTTGTATTTTCATAATGTTTGCCCATCTTGCAGTTGCCTTGTTCTCTGTGTAAAAGTCTGTTCCACAGAAAAATTGTCCGCCAGATTTTAGCAATTTATAGATTTTTTCAAGTGCTACTTCAATTGAATCTGAATAGTAAATTGATTCCATTGAAAAAATAATATCAAACTTTCCTTTGTAATTCCAAGATTCAACATCAGTATGAAAAAATTTTTCATTTTTATTACTAATTTTCTTTTTTGCTTGAATGATCATCTTGTTGCTTATGTCTATGCCTATAGATTTTTTGCAATTATTTTCTTTTGCAATTTTTCTTACAACCCATCCATTTCCACATCCAACATCAAGAAATGTAAATGGTTTATCAAATGTTATTGTTTGTAAAAATTTTGAGACATTATTTCCATGCTCGTTTTCCATTAATTCTGCTCTTCCATTTTGAGCCCATTTATCAAAAGTTTTTTTAACACTTTTCATAATTTTTTTATTTTTTTATTTCCATTATAATCTTCTCTTACTGAGCTTTGAGCTGAACGACTTCTACGTGCTGCTTATATTCAATTTTCATCAATTTGAATTGAAAAGAATTGCCTGATGAATCATGTAGAAATTGCGGTGGAAAATTACTTGATAATACTAAATGTTCACAATGCATGAAAGCCCAAATAGCATGATTTGTATGGAATGTGCACTTTGTACAATAGAACAATTCCATTCAACTTGCATTTCTCATAATGCTCACCAAATCAACACTGTGCCCACAATCACAGTCAGACAACTACTCTTTGGTAGTTGCTCTGGCTTGATAATATCTAATTAGGTATTTCCTAGTATCATAGCTACCTAAATCTTAAGTAAGGTATGCGTAGATTTGGATCCTTGTGAGACAAATTCCTGTTGTTTTGAGTCTAATTGTTATTCTATTGATGCCTGTATATGCTTCTGCTCAAAGTCCTGATAGGATCACAATACTTGAAAACTTTGGTAATTATGATCACGGTGAACCACTATTTGTTTATGGTCAAGTTGCAAATATTTTGGATGATTCTTTTCTGATAATGCAAATTATTAATCCTCGTGGTGATTTATGCCAAATTCAACAACTCACACCATTAACAAATGGTGTTTTTCTCACAGACGTAATTCCACTAAAAGGTAGAATTTGTGGTTTTTCTGGTGAGTATGAAATAAAATTATTCTATGGCGACTATTCAAAATCTACTACCTTCAATGTTTCTTCTGATTATTTTTCTGAATCAAACACTGATCAAAAAATTTCTTTAGCACAAAACTTGGTTTCTGATCATGCATCATTAATTAGTAACACATTTGATATTTCTTCTCCTATATCCAATCAAACATCTAGTAATTTGTCTGAATTAGAATCTGTTTATGTTGATTTGTGGAGTGAATTCTTTGTAGATGATCTAATTGTTGAAATTGAACCATTAATTAGACCTGCTGTATCTTCTTCATTAGATTCTGTACAACAATTATTAGATGCAGATGAAATATCTTTTGATATTGCAAAGTCCATTGGTAGAATAATTTTTGCAGCAGTATTTCATTATGAAATTGGTGATAAAACCAAAGCTATTGGTTTGTTAACTGATGCCTTTATTGATATTAGAAATGTAACCCTGATAAGACTGCTAACAAAAGAGCGCCAACTTTTGATGAATTAGAAGATACATTGCTAAACTTGATGAAAAAATCTGATACAATAATGAGTAGAGATGTAAAACATGAAGTTGGATTTATCTTTGCTAGGGGAACTGCTCCTATTCACTCTGATGAAATTACTGAACTTATTGACATTCTCTCAAAATCAAGATATCTTGATATTGTCTCCCGGAAACAAAGTGATCTTTATAGACTAGTTCAAAATGATTGGCAATCCCTCAAATCTTCTTTAATGAAAACAGCCTCAATTGAAGAATTAATTGAAAAAAAGACACGTGTATCTGAATTACACCAAGCATCTATTCTTTTACGAGAATTAGATGGAGTTAAGAGATTCATTTCTTCTGATTCTGAAGAAAATAATGATCTTGCAAACTTGATAATGCCTGATTGGAATAATTTAGAATCTGATTTGGCATTGGCAACTTCAGTTGAGGATATTTTAGAATCAGAATCTAAAATTTATCAAATGTCTCAGATTATAGATATTTCATCAAGAATTAGTAAGAGTGTTGAGATCTCACAAGCAACTGGAGCCGATTCTAGTCTTGTATCTGATTGGAAATTTCTTTTAGAAAGCGTTGAAAATGCCAAATCAGTAGGTGAGGTTTTAGAAATTATTTCAGAGTTTGATCAGTCCATGACTGAACTAAGAGAGAAACGAAATCCTTTGGTAGTTTTGGAATTTCAATACAAAACCATGAAAAAGAAAGCTGAAATTCAAGCAGACTATGAAAATCTATTTTTAATTGATAATGCCTTGAAAATCTTAGATACTGCCAAACAAATGGAATCTGGCAATCCTTCTATTATGCGAATTGATAGAATTGAAGTTTTATTAACATGGGTCAGTGAAAAAGCCCCACAAATTAAAACAGATTTGGATTCTTATAATAAAGACTCTTTCAAAATTCGTGCTAGTGATGTTTTACAAAGAGCAAAATCTCTTGAAAATTTAGTTGAACTGAGTTTAACTAAGAATCGTTTCTTACCAAACTATATTGAATTTACTGAAAAATTTAATGAAAAAATTGATAATGTAAGAGATCTTGTAATAAAAAATGATCTTGATCAAGCAGATAAACTAGTTCGTGATTTATTTGATGAATGGACTCTTGTTTCCAAAGCATATTCTGATGATCCTCATGGTTCTGATGTTGGATACACTGTAGATGAACTAAAACGAATTGATTTCCGTAAAACACTAAAGACATTTTCAAACATGGTATCAACTTTCTATAACAATGAATTTTCTACACATGTTGATGGTTATAATAAAATGATGGATGATGCCTATGAGTTAATTGATATTGCAAACTTTGTTGATGCTGAATCTAAGATTTTAGAAATTGGTAGTTATCTTAGTGAATATTTAGTTCTAGGAAATCCTAAAATTATTTATGATATCTCATTTGATGCTGAAAAAGATCTTTGGATTATCAAAGGAGCCACTGACAAACCAATATTTGATAGAAGAGAAAATTTGTATGTCACAATTTACAATATGGATGGCACTACTCATAGTAGTTTGGCATTCACTGATACAAGACAGGGCAACTTTTACACTCAATGGATTGCCCCCACAGAACCTGGTCTTTATGTTGTAATGTTACAATATCAGAATTCAAAAGCATCTCAGATTGTTCATGTTGAGACTGAATTTGATTACAAATACAGTCCATCTGATCTGAATATGGTTGATCTAGCACGTGAATTTGAAGAATTAAAGTCGTTTGCAAAAGAATTTGGTAGAGATAATTTTGATGAAAACCCTCGATTTGCATCTGTAATTAACGAAATTAAATTTGGTTTTACTGATAGAAATGCTGCTAGTGTTAATGATAATCTAAAAGAGTTCAAAATGATTATTGAAAGATATCTTCCTATTAGATCACATGTGGCAGTAGTTGAAGCATACTATGAGAATGATAAATTGATACTATCTGGTGCTGTTCAAAAGACTATTGCGTTTAGAGAGGATCTTTTTGTTGATATCTATGATCAAAGGGGGAATTTGATTGAAGAGATTGCTATAAAAGATAATTCTTCAGGATTATTTACAGAAGTATTATCACAACCCTTTGACTCTGGTGTTTATGTAGTTCAATTACAATATCATGATTTGATAGTTACTGACTTTTTTAGTGTAAGATGATTATTTTTTTCCTTTAACTAAACTGAAAAGTTGTCTTACTGCAAGTTTTGGATGACGTGTGGCCAATTTAATCATGTTTGATAATCCAAAATCAGCTTTTATGAAATCAATAAATTCTTCAGCTTTTAATTCTTTGATGATGTCTAATTCTTTATCCCATTCTTCATCTGATAGACCAATCCATCTATCCTGAACTTTTCCTGCAGAATTAATTTTTGATTCAATCTCTTTTCTCCAGTTTTCTTCGTATGGATAAAGTTCCGATTCATCTGTGTTTCCAGCTTTTATGGCATCTGATGACACTTTTCCTGCTACTCTTCCAAATTTTATTGCGTATCTGATTCCTTCTAAAACTAGTGGGTTTGCTTGTCCAGCTGAATCTCCAACAAGTATCAAATTGTTAAAGACTGTTTTTCTTGATAATCCATCATTAGGAATTAATCCCATAATGGAATTCTATTGGTGTAATTTTTCCTAGTTTTTTAATTGGGCCTAATTTTGCTTTCATTAATTCTTCAAGTCTTTGAGTAGGATCTACGTTTGATTCTGGTTTTCCTATTCCTACACCAATTCTTACAATGTTGTTTCCTACTGGAAAAATCCATGCATATCCTGCAGGAGAATATTGTTGTCCAACCATTAACCACCATGTTTCGGCATCTACATTCTCTACTTTTACTTCATATTCTGCTCCTGCCCCAAATCTTTTCCATTGAGTCACAAAACCCATTGCTTTACAAACCGTAGATGGGAATCCACTTGCATCAATTACAACTTTGGAATGAAATGTTATCTTTCCATTAGGTCCACTTCCTCTTACTCCAACAATGTCTCCTTTGTCATTTTTGATTACTTCGTTAACATTAATTTTAACAAAAATGTCTGCTCCAACTTTCTTTGCTTCATTTGCTAACCATCTGTATGTTTTTCTAACATCTAATACTGCGGCTCTTGGAATTGAATCACTTATGGTAATTTCATTATTTGGTGAACAAAACGAAAAATTCCTAATTGGATTAAAACAATCATCTGGAATTCCAAATTCTTTGATACTTTGGATCCATGTGACTCCACTTGTTCTAACTGTCTCTGCAATTGAATTTTCTTTTTCAAGTAGTGCAACTTTAATTCCATTTTTTGCGGCTGCAAATGCTGCAGATGAACCTGCTGGACCTCCTCCAACAACTACTAAATCATAAAAGTATTCTTCTGACAATTGATTTGAATCAGAAGACCTAGGATATAATTTTGAGGTATGTTGTGGTGATTATTTTTTTAAAATAGCGGTACCTACCGTATCATTTTCTCTTTCTGAATCAAAAGTTTCCATATGTGCTGGGTCTCTGTGCATGTAACTGTGAGTTTCTCCTTCCTTTTTTCTACAGAATTTTGAATGAACTGTCTCCTCAATTTTTAATGTTGTTTCATTTTCATGAAAAAGACGTTTTCCACATTCAGGACATATGATTTCAGGCATAAAATCAATCGGCATCAAATCTATTTAGATGTTTCAGACTATGTCCTGAAAAATTCTCTATTCAAAGTATTTTTGAACCGAAACTTTAGATGTTTAGGAATTCATTATTCATTATGGATGAATCTGAAATTACATCTTTTCTAATGTGGTCTGTAGTGACAGGTATTGTCATGATAATTACTGGACTAAGTTATCGTGCGTATTTGAGGAAAAAGAATCATGAGATCTCTTCATCTTGAAAAAAAGGGTTTACGTGGACTTGCAATTGCTGAAAGCTTCAGACAAAATTCTCAAAAATCAATTTTTTCTGGAATTGTAATGCGGCGAGATTTTATCATTGATGGTTTTGTTTTTGGAAGTGCAACATTAGAAGGTGATGACGCAACAGATACAATCTTGAAAATGTATGATGAACTTCAGCGACCTGATATTAGTTATATTTTGATTTCTGGTTTGATCGTATCAATGTATAATATTATAAATATCAAAAAATTATATGATTCTCTTAAAATTCCAATAATTGGAATATCTTACAATGATTCTCAGGGGATTGAAGATGCACTAAAACATCATTTTCCAAATTCATTTGAGTCAAAAATTTTTGCATATAAAAAATTAGGCAAACGAGAAAAAATTACTCTAAGTACATCTCATGATGTTTTTGTTAGAAAAGAAGGTTGTACTTTGAGTGATGTAACTCATCTTTTAGATGAATTAACATTACATGGTTCTATACCCGAACCTATACGGGTGTCACAATTGCTTGCAAAAACATTACTTTTGAAATGATTATCCTTCTGAAGCTGTTTTGCCGCCATCTACATTTAGAATAATTCCTGTGACCCAACTTGACTCATCAGATGCTAAATAGAGTGCTGCATTTGCAACATCTAATGGTTCCCCTATTCTAGCTAGTGGTAATCTTTCCTCTAGAACTTTTCTTGCTTGAGGATCATCAAGATATGGCTTTATCATTCCTGAATTAATGATTCCTGGATTAATACAATTACATCTGATATTTTTTCTTGCATATTCTACTGCAATTGATTTTGTAAACATCGAAATTGCTGCTTTAGTGGCAGAATATACTGCAAGATGAACTCGTGGGATTGCTCTTTCACTTGAAATAGAACCAATATTTACAATTGCACCACTTTTGACATCTGACATTTTTGAAAGTACAGCCTTTGTCATATGAAATGCACCTAACAAGTTTATGTCTATGAGTTTTTTAATTTCTGAATCTTGCATCTTATGAAAATGTATAGGATCATTAATTGCTCCTGCACTATTCACTAGAAATATCGATTTTCCCATATGTGTCCATGATTTGACTTACAGCTTGCAATACCTGTGATTCATCAGTCAAATCACATGTTATTGATGCCGTTGATTTCTCGTTTCCTACCTCTTTTCTGGTTTTTCTCTAGTCCTTCCAGATTCCTTGCAACTAGGACAACTTTGGCGCCCTCTTCTGCAAATCTCTTTACAATTCCTTTACCTATGTCACTTGATGCACCTGTAACAATGGCAACTTTATCAGTTAATCGCATAAAATCATATTATTGTCATAACTTATAGAATTTTTGTTTAATTTCATTCGTAAATTTGATTTTATTTGGAATCGTTAATTTTCTTTGATGTATTCAATAATTCCAGTGTAATCTGTGTCCCCAAATCCATCTTTAACTGCATTTTCATACACTTCTTCTGCTTTTTTGATCATTGGAAGTTCAATTCCTAAAGATTTTGCAGCATTTGTTATTGTACTGATGTCTTTTTTTAGATTAGCAAGTGTGAATGTTGTATCATATTTACCTTCAATCATCTTGTATGCCTTTTTTTCACTCATCCCTGTTTTGAAATATGTAGAGTTTAAAATTTCAAGAAAAATTTTTGGGTCTACGTTTGCTTTCTTGACAAGAGTAATTCCTTCAGATAATGCAAGTGCAAGCATGGTTATTTGTAAATTCATAGCTAGTTTGATGGAGTGGGCCACTCCACTTTCACCTAGGAAAAATACTTTGTTGGCAATCTTATCAAATACATTTTTACAATTATCAAAAGATTCTTTGTTTCCTGATGCCATCATAACTAAATTACCTGATATGGCAACATTTGGACCTCCCATTACTGGTATGTCTAATTTATGGATATCATACTCTTGAAATTTTTTTGCAATGTTTTTAGATTCTGCAGGATCAATAGTACTCATATCTGCAACAATTAGTTTTGGATGTCTTCCCTTCAACAATCCCATCTTTTTCCAAATGAGATTTCTTTTACAGCGTTTGCATCTTTAACTATAGTAATAACTAATTCTGAATTCTCTGCAATTTCTTTTGGTGATGTTACAACTTTGGCACCCTTTTCTTTTGCCTGTATTGTTTTTTCTTTTGTTCTATTGTATACTGTTACTTCAAAACCTGAATCAAGTAAATGTAAAGGCAACTCGCATTTCCTAACATTCCAAGTCCAATAATTCCTATTTTTTTCATCTTTGTTCATTCCATATAATTATAATTTTAATGGCGTTCTTCATTTTGAATTTCCCATTGTTTATTTCTAAATCTTGATACTGTAAATTCTAATTGACCTATTGTTTTATCACCTTTTTTGACTCTTGCATAATCTAATTTTTTCATGCTGAATATTTTTTCTTTTGATTTGTATCCTCCCTCGATGATTTTTATCTTGAATCTTTTACTTGCTTTAATGATCAATTTTCTGGCAATCTGAACATCACCCATCCATGAAAACATTTCAAAATCCCCAAAGTTTTCAGTAGCAATTTCATAACCATATAATCTTGCTTCAAGTTTTGTACCTTGGGATTTTGCTTTCTCATTTAGCCATGAGATTACTTCTTCTCCATGACCTTTCTCAATACCAAAAGTTTCTGAATTTCCCATACACTCAAGTTTCTATATCTAACCATAAAAATCATTTTCAAATCATTGTTAAACTAAAATAGCAACTTAACCATCAAATTTCATGATTACAATTGATTGTAAAGATGTTTTATCAATTAAAAATGAATTACTTGTTTATGTCTGCAGATAAAGTTGTAGCCATTCCTACTCTAAAACATCATCAATTTACTTTATCTACTTTTGATGATGATGAAATTATTGATACTAATTCTGTAATTTCTGCAATCAAAGAATATCCTGAATTCCATTAACGAAGGCAACAATTTTGCTGTAATTTCTAATAATGAACATTATAAGTATTACATCTATTTCTGGTACAATTATAGAGAGATCGTGATTCTGTGCAACAATCTGAGATGTTTTCATGTACTCATTGTGGATTTGTAACACGATATGAAGTTGAACTTAATGTTCACATGCGAATACATTACCTTTGATTTTTTTTATGTACTGATTTTCAACAGGATCTTTATAAACACTAATCACCCAAAATCATTGTGAATAAACCCTCAAAAAATAATGTATCAAAAGTTTATTGTGTTACATGTGATTTAATTTTTGAATCCCGAGAAAAATTTGAAAAACATCTTGAGAGTCATTCATCAAAAGTTGTCTGTGATGTATGCCCTATTGATACCGTCATTGCAAAATTTGTAAATATATTTAAAAGAAACTCTTCTCGTAATTTGGAGTAAGTTTTTTTAATCGATTTTTACTGTATTTAAAATTATGAATAAAAAGGGCCTAATTTTAGGCGTCATTGTAGTGGCGATTGCTGTTGGAATAGTCGCATCATACTCATCAACTCCATCAGAAACAGTAAATCTCGATATGGGGCGAACTCATGGCACTATCTCTACGGCTATGGGCTCCCCGATTTTAGGTGATCCTTCTGCTCCAATCACTATAGTAGAATTTGGTGATTATCAATGCGAACAATGTTTTGCATGGTTTCATGACACAAAACCAACAATAGTTCAAAATTATATTGATACTGGAAAAGCAAATCTGGTGTTTGTTGATTTGGCATTTTTGGGAAGAGATTCCATTCCTGCATCTATGGCAACTTATTGTGCTGAAGACCAAGGAATGTATTGGGAATACCACGACTTTCTATACAATTTTCAAGAACATGTAGATAATGGATGGGCAAATTCTGAAAGACTCAAAGCTTTTGCACATAGCTTAGACCTTGACATGGACCTGTTTGAAAGTTGTCTTGATTCTGGAAAATATTCCAAGCGTGTACAGTATAATATACAACAAGCAAGAGACAATGGTGTAAGGGGAACCCCTGGATTCTTCATTGTGGGTCCTGATGGACAACAAAAAATTGGCGGAGCGCAACCCTTCTTAGTCTTTAAGCAAATCTTGGATTCTATGATCTAAATGGTGCACCCAATCAAACTTGTATATTCTAATCCAAAATATCTTCTTTTAGCATCTGGAATTTTTGTATTGATGACTATTGGTTTATTGATATTGTCCGAGTATATTTTCTTAGAACCTTATGTTGTTGCACATCTTCCTTCTGGAAGTGAATTGGGTTTTGTCCTTATTGTGTTACTTTCAGCATTGTCTGCATTGGTCATTCCAATGAATATCTTCAGAATAAATATTCTCAAAAGTTCAAAACAAAAAATGGGTGGAGGAATTCTTGGTTCAATTATTGGAACTGCTGCAGGTGCATGTAGCTGTGGACCGATTGGATTTGCAGTAATCTCTACATTTGGTTCCGCTGGGGCTACTGCCACTGCATTTCTAACAAATTATGAGATCCCAATTAGAATAATTGCTATTGCAATTCTAATTGTCACATATTTTACAACAATAAAATCCCTCAAAGTTGAATGTAATCTCAATTCTTAACTTTGATGTATTAGAAATTACCAATTAGGCAAACTTTTGTAACCTTGGAGTCTATCTTAGAGTAATTTGATGTATCATTGTGACAATAATTTACATTCCAATTAGACCAAGTAGAAGAGATCCAGAATCTGATGAACTAGAAGATTCAGAGGATTAACATCTTTTTCCAAATTTATTCAATCTGATTATTTTTCAAATCTTGAAAAGTTGAGATATTTATTTACCATTTTTTAGGTTAAACATGATGCAGAATAAGAATCTCATTTTTGGAATTTTGATTATTTCTAGTCCTATTCTTTTTGCAATGATCGCATATCCAGATTCAATATCTTGGAGTTGGAACGAAGGAAGAGGAGGCTATCTTTTTGCACTTGTTTTTGTGGTTGCTGAACTTATTGGACTCAAAATTGTCATTTCAAAAAAACGTTTACTTGCAGTAATTCCTATGGCACTTGTTACCATTTCATATCTAATTTCGTTAGAATATGGATTGAGAGATTACATTATTGTATCTGCAGAACAATTTGGTGTAGAATTAATTTATTCTTGGACATGGATGTGGGACTTTGTTGTGATGGCAATTTTCATCGTTGCAGCATTGTCTATTTTCTTTGGAAAACGATGGATTAGGATTGCACCTGCAGGACCAATCTTTCTAATTGGAACTGCAATAATACTTTCACTTGATGCATTTTTCCCATATGATACTCTTGGTCCATTACAATATGTTGTTCCTTACTTTATTCAAGCAAATGTGTGGTTGATTACAGTACTTGATCTTGGAACTGCTGTAGCTAAAGATAATGTAATGTTCTTACGTGGTGATCATGGTTCAATAGCTCTTCAAGTATTTTGGCCATCTGCAGGTGTTCATAGCATTATAATTTTTTCTTTGGTAATTGGTGCATTCATGTTAAAACTGAACATACCTAGAAACCGAAAAGCTATGTATTTTGTTTTAGGAATTATTGGCACAATCATTGTTAATTTAATCCGAATTTTCTCATTGTCTTGGTATGCACTAAAAGTTACTACAGATCCTACCGCATGGGAAGAATTTCATCAAATTGCCGGTGAAATTATGTTTTTACTGTGGCTATTTGGATTCATCCTAGTTGTAATATTGATAGAATCTCGACGTCTAAAAAAACTAGAATCCAAAGGCAAAGACCCCCCTAAAAATAATTTGTAATATCACTTTGTCCTTGAATTTCTGACAGTTCTGAAACTTTAACTCCTAATCTTCTAATTGTGATTGTTTGGTTTTCTAGTGCTTCTTTTAGTAACTGATCCGCATTTTTTTGTAATTCCTCAAGATTCAAAGTTGGGTTTCTTAACATTCTTGATTTTGACTTGTTTGATAAATCTGACTGAACAAAGTGTACTCCAATTGATTTGAACATTCTATCATTTTTCTTAACAACATCATACACTTCATTGCATAACTTTCTTAGATTCTCTGAAAGAAATTCGTATTCTTTTGAATCTTTTTTCAATGTTACAATTTTACTATATTGTACACTGTCTTCTTTTTTCTTAACTGGTTCATCATCTATTCCTCTTACAGCATTAAAAATATAAGTTCCATTTTTTCTTCCAAACTCTTTATTCAAAGTAAAAACATCTAATTTTTTTAAATCTTGAATTGTTTCAAGATTCATCTCTGAAAATCTCTCCTCTGTTTTTTTTCCAATGCCTGGTATAGTTCTGATTTTTAATGGTTCTAAAAATTCATCAATTTTATCTGGAGATACAATTGTGAGGCCATCAGGCTTTTTAAAATCTGATGCTATTTTTGAAACTAATTTGTTTGGAGAAATTCCTATAGAACAACTAAGTTTTATCTTATCTCTAATTGAATTTTTTATTTGTTGAGCAAGATGACTTGCTTTTTTAAAATCTCCTTCTACTCTTTCTGTTACATCTAAATACGCTTCATCTTTTCCTACATATTCAAAAATATCTGCATTCTCTTTCATTATTTCCATTGCCTTTTCGGATATTTTGAGATAGTACTCAAAATCTACAGGTAAGAATACTGCATCTTTTCTTTCTTCAAGTCTTTTTTTTGCAAATATTATTGGTATTCCTGACTTGGCTCCATATTTTCTTGCAGTATAATTAGCTGTGGCAATTGCACCACTGTCTCCACCTCTATCTGAGAAAACACAAACACATACTGGTTTGGATCTTAATTCGGGAGATCTAATCTCTTCACATTGGGCATAAAAATAATCAAAATCTATGTGGAAAACTATTCTTGTTTCCAATGTTCTTCTAATCTTTTTTGATTATTACTATATTGTGTATTCATCTAAATACCGAATTGATTCACTCTTTTCATGGATTACCCAGTCTCTGCTGACGAAAATGGTGTAAATTTAAAACCTGAAAAAATGGAAAAAGAAAAACTCTATCATTGTATCTTTAAAAATAAAGCATTTTTGGTTTTCAAAGATTCCCAAGATGTCATGAATTGTTATGAGATCGAGGAAAAGGATCTAGTCGAGAAAATTAGAAAATGTGATAATGATGATGAACTTGAAAAATTATTTGATGACTATGTCCAAAAAGAAAATCTCAAAAATTAAATA
>PVMK01123251.1_pt1 | contig 17807 bp, 12 predicted proteins | sample 1853481 | NCBI WGS metagenome assembly PVMK01 (sample SAMN08533507, study PRJNA380276) | Marine sediment metagenome, whole genome shotgun sequencing project. | reverse complement strand
CCTGACCCAGACGACCGTGCAACTACGTTTTCATTTTAACATAGCAACCGATCTGCGGTGCAAATAATAGGCCGTTGCCCCTCTCATAGTCGGACTCGAACCCACCTTTGTAGCTGCTCTGCACGACAACGACTCCCCATCCCGCGACCAGGAGATTGCGCATGGCCTTTGCCGGCGAATACGCGAGAAAGCTCTTCAAGTGCTCCGTACCTTCCTTGGCCATCTGCTTTTGATCCTCGTTGAGCCCTGCGGCCTGGAGGGCGTCGGGAGCGAGCACCGTGCGCGCAGCGCACCAGCGCAAGAGCCTCGTGACCATTGGAGCTTCAAGGTCGAATTCGGAACCTATGGGTACCTCCCCCTTGCTTAGCAGTGGGTCAGAACAACTATTTCCCGAAATCAGTCGTGTTTGTTCTCCGGCCCGGTTTTCTCCTACTTCTTCATCATCTGCTTGCGCCAGTCCTGATTCTCTAGATTGTATTTCTTCATAAACTCGTCGAGCATCCGCTTCTGCGCGGGTTGTGCACCCTCGTCCCAGCGTCCCTCGAGTATGAACTTCGAAAACACCGGCGGTTGGCCCTTCTGCGGCGCTGGCCGCCTCGCCGTACCGGCAACTGGCCAGGCCTCGTCCGGCGATACGGCCATACGCTCGGTGACCTTATCCTTGGTGATATTCCACACCATCATGTCAGCCGCCATCGATACCGGGCCGCCGTAGGTTTCCCGAATATCGTCATACAGAGAGTAGCGAGTCGCCTCGTCATTGAGGAAGTGGTACGCCACCGCACGCCTCGGTTTGACCATGCTCATCACCTTGCCGAAAGCCTGGCCCGAGGTGTGGATTGCACAGCAGGCGCGCCAGGCCAGCTGCGGCGGCTGACCGTACATCGTGACAAACAATTCCGGCCCCATGAAGGCTTCGTGGATCGCCAGATCGGCATCCTTGGCATATTTGAGAAACCACTTATTGGGGAACGTGTCGCCGCCGATAACCACTTTCATGCCGTTATATTCGAGCGAATAGCTTATGGGCCCATCGCCGGCATGCACCGCCGGCCAGGAACGGATGGTCACGCCGTTCTCCTGATACACGATCTGATTGATGCCCTTGTAATCGAACTCGGTGGTCTCGATGGTTCCGGGTGCCGCGCCGATAATGAATTTTCGCGTAGTGTAGTCCCAGTTGGCGAATTTCAGGAAATGATCCATCGAGTATTTGGTACCCAATTCCGGGGTCATGCCGCTTGGGCCCCAGACCTTGAGCCCGCTCGGGCGTCCGGCTGTCCAGCCGCCGGCCCACAGGGAGTCGATGTCGCCCATATGATCGGTGTGCAGATGTGACAGGAATACCTTGTCCAGATATTGGTAAGGGATCATCAGCGCTGCCAGGTTGGCCATCGACCCCGACCCAATATCAAAAATGAACTTGTCGCCGTTGCCGGTCTCCACCAGAAAACAGGTCGCCGCCTGACCGCGCCGCGCCGCCGGCATACCGGTGCCACAGGCGATGACGCGGATCTCGTCCGCCTTTAGCGCCTCTGTGCCAGGATAGTAAACGTAGCGATCCGGCGCTGTGCCTTTTGGATCGGTCACGACGCCGCCGGCGGCGTGCATCGCGCCGGAAAGGCCGGTGAGCGTTATCGCTACAGCGAACGCCAGGCTGATGCCAGCGACAGACGCTGATGTGATAACCCTCGCGTTCTTCGTCAAAGCCGTTGATGCTTTGGATCGTGCTTTCATGATTTTCTCCTTCCCCGATACGGCGATTGCATTCCGATCATTAACGCAAGACCTGTGGGTCCCGAATATTCCTGCCGCCTCTGGAGGGTAGCAATGATGGAGTCCGCGAATTGCAGGAAACTCGGTCCCCTGCCCCGATTCATCTGGTCGTCAGCCTCAGCGGAGGAATCCGGCTGGCGCGATCTCGCGGACATGTGCAATCGGGTCCGCCGCATGCTCGAGTTCAAGGCGTGCTTCCTCTCCTCTGGGCCAATCGCTAACGCTCAGGCTGGCGAGGGGATCCGGTAAATCGTCGCGTACAGGGTAGGCACCAGCACGAGGGTGAGCACGGTGCCGAAGCTGAGTCCCGCCATGATGGTGATCGCGAGCCCGACCCAGAAACCGTCCTGCAGCAAGGGAATGACCCCGAGCACCGTGGTTCCGGCGGCGAGCACCACCGGTCGGGCGCGCGACAGACCCGCCTGCACGACGGCCTCGTAGGGTTCCATCTTCCTCTCGAGGTTCAGATAGATCTCGTCGACGAGCACGATGGCATTCTTGATCATCATCCCGGCGAGGCTCATGGCGGCGAGCAGGGCGACGAAGCCGAACGGGATGTTGAAGACCAGCAAGCCCCCCACGATCCCGATGAGTGCGAACGGGACCGTAAGAAAGATTACGATGGGCGACTTAAAGGCGTTGAACAGCGCCACCACGATGAGCGCCATGATGATCCCGGCCGGCACCGCGCCCGGAATCAGGGAGGCTTGCGCCTCGGCCGTGTCCTCCAGCTCCCCACCCCACTCCATCGTGTAGCCTGCCGGCAGACTCTCGGCCAGCTGGTCGAACTCCTCGGCGACCGTCGCATGGAGCGCGGGAAAGGTCTTTCCCTGGACTGGATTGCCCTGGATCGTGATCGTTCTGCGACGATCCCGGCGCCAGATGAGCGGGTCCTCCCACTGCGTCTCGATACCGTCGACGACCTGGTCGAGCGGCACCGTAGCCGTCGACACGGCGGAGTTCACCTGGAGGGTACCGAGCGCGACGCGCTTGCGCTCTTCCTCCACGTGTCGGAGGACGATCGGAATCAGATCGTCATCCTCCCGGTACAGACCCACCGTCAGGCCATCGAAGGCACGCTTGGTGGAATCAGCCAGCGAGTCCCTGGAGACGACGGCCCAGCGACCGCGCTCCTCGTTGTAGACCGGCACCACCTTCTGCACGCGTTCGCGCCAGTCATTGCGGTGTATGCCGACCAGCGGGCTCCCGTCGAGTATCTCCGAGGCACGGCTCGCCACGCCGCGAAGAACGGCCGGATCGGCGACAGCCGGCCCGCTGATCCGAACCTCCAGCTTCCAGGTGTTGCTGGGACCCACCCCGAACTTGCGCATGGGCACCTGGGCCTGCGGATAGTTGTCGCTGAACCACCGGTCGAGCTCGGCCATCATGGTGTCGATCTGACGGAAGTCGTGCACGTTGACGATGAGCTGAGCATAGGACGCATACGGCTGCTCAGGGTCCACCGGCAGATAGAAGCGCGGCGGGCCCTGACCGATGTAGGCAGCGACGCTGTCGACCCGCTCGTCGTCGAGCAGGTGCCGCTCCGCCAATTTCAAGTCCGCAGAGACTTGCTCGATCCGGGTGCCCTCCGGTGCCCAGTAGTCGACCATGAACTTGGTCATCGAGGAGGCGGGAAAGAAAAGCTGCTCGACCCGGCCGAACCCCGCGCCGGCGATCACCAGGGCGACCACCAGGCTGCCGATGGTCAGGAGCCGTGCCCGGATCGAGAACTCGAGCACCCGCCGGTAGGCCCGGAACATGCCACTTCCGTAGGGATCCTCGCCGTCCGCCTCTTTCGGCTCAGGCAACATGTCCAAGCACTGGACGGGGGTCAGGGTCATCGAGATCGCCCAGCTCACCAGTAGCGATATCCCCACCACGGTGAACAAGGTCCGGCAGTACTCGCCTGCATCTGCGGTCGAGGCGAAGATGGGGTAGAAAGCCATGACCGCAATGATCGTGGCCCCGAGCAACGGCATCGCCGGTTGCTGTGCCGCCTCGATGGCGGCTTCCTTGCGGTCCATGCCCTTTGCAATCCGCACCGCGATGCCGTCGGCGACGACGATGGCATTGTCCACCATCATGCCCAGCGCGATGATCAGGGCGCCCAGAGACATTCGCTGCAAGGCGATGTCGAACACGGCCATGACGATGAAGGTGGCGAGGATGGTGCCCAGAAGCGCCGTGCCGATGATGATCCCCATGCGCAGACCCATGCCAATGGCGACCACCACCAGCACGATGGCCAGGGCCTGGCCGAAGCTGATCATGAAGCCGCTCACCGCCTCGTCGACGACGTCCGACATCCAGTGCACGCGGTGCACCTCGATGCCGATGGGCAGGACTCGATTCAGCTCGGCCAGCCGCGCGTCGATGCGCTTGCCGACCGCGACGAGATTCACTCCGGACACGTTGGTTATCGAGATGCCGACCGCCTGCTGACCGTTGAACCGCATCAGCCATTGCGGCGGCTCCAGGTGGCCGCGCCGCACGGTAGCGAAGTCGCGCACCCGAATGAGCTCGCTCGAGCGGCCGGCAGCGGTCCCGCCACCGCTCGCGGCCGATATCAGGTTCCCCATCTCGTCCGCCAGGGACGCACGAACGGTGAGATTGGCGATGTCGTCCGGAGAGTCGAACTCGCCGGTGGGGGCGATGCGGAAACGTTTCTCCTGCACGTCGATGTTTCCCGCGTCGACCACCATGTTCTGCTGATTCAGGGTCAACTGCACGCTGGCGTCGGTGATACCGAGCTGGCTGAGCTGGGACTGCTTCACGTCCAGGTAGATCACCTTGCGCTGGTTGCCCCAGAGATCCACCCGCGCGACCCCTTCGACCAGTGACAGCTCCTTCTTCAGATCCTTGGCGTGGGTCTCGAGCTCGTCGTAGGTGTACCCGTCTCCGACCACCGCGAGCTGGAACCCGAACACGTCACCGAAGTCGTCGCTGATGACGGGGCGCCCAGCCCCGGGAGGAAGCGCGCCCTCGATGTCGCGAATCTTGCGCCGCATCTCGTCCCAGATCTGGGGCAGCACATCGGCCCAGAATTCCGGTTTGATCTCGACCGTGATCGTGGATAGACCGGCACGCGATACGGAGTGCAGATACTTGACCTCGGCGAGCTCCTGCAGCGCGAGCTCGATCCGATCGGTGACCTCGAGCTCCACCTGCTCGGGGCTCGCCCCCGGGTAGGTGGTGACGATCACCGCCGTCTTGACAGTGAACTCCGGATCCTCGAGCTGGCCGAGCGTCGTGAAGCTCGCCACGCCGGCGATGGGTAGCAGGACCGCGACGAAGTACGTCAGCGCCCGATTCTCGATGGCGAATTTGGCCAGGTTCATGGGTATCTACTTCGAATCGGGCTCGAGAGGCCGGACCGGCTGACCTTCCCGCAGGTAGTGCACACCGGCCGTCGCGATGAGCTCGCCCGGCGCCAGGCCGTCCAGGATCTGCAGTCCTCTGCTCGTGAGCTCACCGACCTTCACCTCTCTTCGCGCGACCGTCTTATCCTGCTGGTCGATGATCCACACGAAGCTCTGCGCGACATCCTCCGGGGAGAACACGGCCGAGACCGGCACCACGACCGCCACCTCGTCGAGCTCTGCGGGAGCCGTGCCCGTCGCCGTCCCGGCCATGCCCGGAAGAATCTTAAAGCCCTGGGGCTGATCCATGATCAACGTCATGGGATAGGTACGGGTGGTGACCGACGCCTCATTGCCTATCTCCTTGGTCTCCGCGGGAAGGGGCTGGTCGGGAAAAGCGTCGAACGTGACCTCGATGTTCGTCACCAGCGCCGCATACGAGATGAGATTCTCCGGGATGCTGATGGTCATCTCGATTCGGGAGTCGTCCACGATGCGCACGATCGGTTGCTTCGCGCGAACGTCTTCGAAGTTCTCGACGTAGGTCGCGACCACGATGCCGTCGAAGGGCGCGTTGAGCACGGTATAATCGAGCTGGTCCTTGGCGGCGTCGACGGACGCCGCGAGGGAATCGATGCCGGCTTTCGCCCGATCGCGGGATTCGGCAGCGCGGTCCACCGCCGACTGGCTCACTGCCCCCGGATCTTCCTTCTGTATGCTGAGCATTCGCCGGTAGTCGGCCTCGGCGCGCTTGAGGGCGGCCTGCCCCTCGGAAAGCTGGCCCTGAACGCTGCGAAGGTTCACCTCGTACTCCCGCGGATCGATGCGCGCGACCACGTCGCCCTCTTTGACTACCGTCCCGACGTCGACTGGCCGCGTGATCAGGGGCCCGGCCACGCGAAACGACAGCTCGAGCTCTTGCGTAGCCTTGGCCTGCCCAGGAAAGAAGCGCTCCCCGAACGCATCCAGGTCGGCGACCTTGACCGCCTTGATGGGTCGAACCACCTCCTCCATCGGCGGCGCCTCGCCCTCGCACCCGGCGAGGACCAGCAAGCACAGCGCAAGGGCGGCTGTTGCGAAGACCGACCCCGGCCGAGCGCGATGAGAATCTGGGGCAAGAAAATCGAATGGATGGATGTGCATCATTTCCCTCCCGCGACATACGCGGCGATAGTCGGCCACTATCCAATCAATCGTGATCACAGCATGACGGTGAGCCAAATCGATTGGGTACGATCCTCCCGGCAACTCACGCAAGCGCCGAGCGGCTCGCAAGATGCATTCCAGCCAGGCCTGCCAGCAGAATAGCGAAAATACATTCGCCCTGCCACCTCCAGAAGCGCGTTCACTTCGTCTATGCAGCGTCGTACCGACACGCATACGCCTTTCAAATCACCCTTCGGCACGGTGTCCCGCTCATCACTGGTCGCCGATCGACTGTCCCGTTCGCTTTACATCCCACCCGGAAAGGGGGACGACTATCTGGAACTAGCCGGATTGTCGAAATAGGGACAGGCACACCCCTGGCGCCGCAGCGTCTCCGAAGGCAGCTCCTGGAACGCCTGTCGGTAGTCTTTCGAGAACCGCCCGAGATGATAGAACCCGAACTGCGTCGCAACCTCCGTGACGGACGTGAACCCGGGGTCGGCGGCGAGCAACGTCCGCTGCGCGAGATGGCTTCTCCATCAATGCCACGGTGGTCTGTGAGGCCCATGAGCGCGGCAAACTCGAACGCGTATGCCGCTATATGGCGCGCCCACCCGTCGCCGATCGCTAAGCTCAGACCGATACCCTCTGCACTCGGTCAAACCCTCCCCACCTCATCCAGCCACAAGTCCGTCAGCCGATACTTCGCCTCAACACGGATTCGCCCCTTTGTTCTTCTGTCGGCAGTCACTGCACGCGCGCCTGATTTGGTTGACGAAATGAGCGGGAGAGGTACCGTGACTGTCACGGATGACGCCGTCATGGATTGAGATGTCGAGCATGCGAAGGACTTGACCATCGCGAATCGGTTTGCCGTCCTCTTCAAATTTCTGTCGCGCAGATATCTCGCCTGTGAATAAGAACAGGCTACCGAAGTCCCGTGCACCGCAAGCGCCCGCTTCGTCGAGTATCAGTAAACCGTGGTTGCGGGCGGCCGCGAGGCCTTCCAGTCCGTTGTGGGTCGTGTTCCAGCGTCTGACGTAGGACGTCCGTGGACTCTCGGAGAAGTCAGCCCCGCTTCACGTGCGATTGACGTCGGTCCCTTTTTCGAAGTGAGCCCAGATCATCCAGAACACCTCCGAGAGCAGGCCTTCGACGCGGCGTAGTTTCCGACCATCATCGGTGTTGCCGTAGACGTCGACGGATGTTCCAGTGTAACCGTCGGCGTAGAATGGGGTAACCACGTCGTGTTCGGCGTCGTAAGCAATAATCATCTCCGCGCCGCCGATTTTCGTCCGCACGAACGGATGATTTGTGAGGAACGCCTTCGTGTAGGCGACAGCGTCGCCATCGTGGCGGATACCGTAGACTTTCTCCTTCCATGGCAGCCGGTTGTCTTTCAGATCCAGCGTCGGGAACACCGGCTTGTTCGGATCGTTGTGCTGGAAGTCGATCGAATGGAACATGATCAACCGGGTCATGTGGTCCCAATAATGCTTAATCGGGTGGTCCCCGAGCGAAGCGACCGGGTTGTAATAAACATAACCCATGGGGAAGAGCTTCTTGAACACGCCATACGTCATTCTGAAGTGCGGATACTCTTTCGCCTGCTCGCTCTGTCTTTCGAACTTACCGGGTATCTGTTGGATCGGAATACCGGTCACCGTGTCCCACATAACTAGATTATTCTCCAACTGGCTCATCACCTTGAGATCGAGCCGCTGGCCGTTGAGGAAGGGTGCATAGGCGATGCCGAGGTGGCTCAGCCCGCAATAGGTCATTACCACTTCCTCGCCACCAATGATGTCGCCGGCGATGTGAGGTTGAGTGATGAACAGGTCCGGAAAGGCTCGCGCATCCCCGTTGATCTCGACCACAATGACTTCGTCGGAGTCTTTGAGAACCTGATCGACCATATCAAAACCGGCGAAGTTCGCGCTCCACTGCTGGCTACGGAACATCAGGCCCGGATTGAACCACCCCGAATACGCGTTGAGTACGAGAAAGGCACAAAGCGCCAGCAAAACGGTCAGATTGACAGGTCGCCTAATCCACCAGACCACGAGGCTCGCGACCAACGCTACCAAAGTAAGCCAGAACCATGTCCACCGGTTGAGAAAGAAATCGATAACAAAATCGCGCGGACTTTGAATGACCCACTGGCTCAAGTCCGCGAGTTCTGCGAAGGCGACAAGAGAGATCCCCTGCGCAATCAACATAAGCAACCAGAATGCGAGATGATCGATGACCATCGGATCTGGATTGCGCGACAGGAACACCCGACCCATTAACTTTTTGCGCTCCGCCATCGCGGGCTCGTGGAACAGGTTGATCAGCACCCAAACGAGTAGAAGCGGCGGCCAAAGGAAACTGATGGCGAACAGGGTATCGAGGTCAAGTAAGTAGAGCGCCAACGCGATCAGCCCGGAAGCGGCCCAGATGGCGCCATAGAAGGATTTTCGACCAAGTGGCGTGAAAATGATAATGCCGAGCGTTGCACCATAGATGATGAAATCGATCACGACGAGAAACGCTACCAGGGCTGAGACATACTCCGCGATGCCATAGTAGGCGTAGGCCGGGCTGCTGCTCAGCATAAGAACCGTGCCGAGCAGTGCAATCCTCGTACAACGTTGAAGCATGACCTTCATCTGCCTGTCAATCAGATTCAAGTCAGTCATTTCAAGAGCACGACGAAACGCTCCAATAGAGAAAGCGATCGCAGGGCTGCGGAGCGTTGGCAAAAGGAATCCCGTCCGTGTTCGATCGCTCAAGCTCTACGATGGCCGCGACGCGCGTGCTCGCCATGCCGCAGCATATGGCGTCTAGGAAGACGGAGTAAGGGAGCTTGGCACTATCATTTCAAGCCCGCAATCTTCTTGTCCAACGACTCGGCCCAGATGTCGATGGCTGTCTTGATGTCGGCCAGGGATGTCATGCCGCTGCCCGAGGCGAACTCTCCGGTGGTCCGACGAACGATGGCGAAGAGCTGTTCTCCCGTCACGGAGTCGACAATTTCGCCTTCGATCGCGGCGCCGCCGCGGCCACCACCGGTCGCGCGCGTCAGCGGGTGAACGTTCATAAGCGGCTGCGCTTTCTCAAGATCGGTAAGCTGTGAGCGCACACGAGCAACGCCGGCTCCAGGAGTGGACACGACCTGGAAGTGCTTGGAGATGACTCTTACGAGGTTCGCGTGGGCGTACTCAGCAATCTCTGCTATCTCGGCGTCATTGAATTCCCGTTTATCCTCTTCCTGGAGATTGAACGTAAATTTATCGACGATGAAGGTCTTGTAGGTGCCCTTCGAAACGTTTGGGTTTCGGTATTCCAGGCGATTATCGTCGACCTTTTCGAGATTCGAGTAATCGCTGAGAAAGCCAGTTTGAGGCGCCTTCTCGGCCCCGCCACATGCAGCGAGAAGACCGAGGGCGGCAAGCACTGAAAGAACCGACGCAGTAGAACGAATCATGGGGTTGTTTCTCCGGGAAGTGTAAAAAAATAAAGTATTCAAAGTGTATCATCGCGCTTCGCGCAGAGTCCAGTAAACGCATGGCACTGACCGCGTGCGAGGTATACCTGCCAGCTAAAGTTTCAGTGTTGGCAGAATCGCGACGCACGACGAGCCCTCACCTAGCCGATGGTTCAGCCTGTCCGTATTTTGATAAGCCGCCTCTTTTCCGATAGCAAGCTAGGTTCGCCATAGTCATAGCCGCCACGCCAGGCACACATTGCCAGCCGGCAATCGGTATTCTCGCTGAAGGCCGTCGGTAGCCGAAAGAAAGCATGACAGCTGCAGAATTCGGATAGCGGTCCCCGACAGGTTTGGTGTTAAATACTGCTGCGTCTCTCTCCCGAGCCTCGTTGCATAGATTACGAGGGGGGACTCGATTCACAATCGCGACATTCAATGGAGGCCTCGATGCTTATACGTTATGGTTACCTGCTGGGTGGACTTTTGGCTTACCTCGCTGCCGCCCCCATCGCGGTTCAATATCTACCGTTAGCGGAATTCGTGCTTGTCGATTTCGCACTGGTGCTCGTGCTCGTCGCCGGCGTACGAAGCTTGATGGGATTCAGATGGATGTTTCGACTTGGGGTTACACTGGCCGTGTCCTGGGTCACGTTGGAGCTGGTATATCTCTTTTCGCAGGCGGAGTCGTTAGTGATCATGATCGCACTCGTGGCCCTAGTGTTCGTCGCCTTGGTGGGATTTATTGCCCTGAGAGATGTCCTGTTCGGCGGGGAGGTGGACGAAAATCGATTGATGGGGTCAATGTGCGTGTATCTGTTGATCGGGCTTGCCTGGTCCTATGTCTTCACACTCTTACATACCGTCTCCCCGACATCGTTCGAGGGTATCGCCGGTGCAACGACAGCACCTCACGCGATAGCGTTCCAATTCGTATATTACAGCTTCGTCACGCTGACGACGCTCGGATACGGAGAGATCACGCCGGCATCACCTGTCGCGCAGACGCTCGCCTATATGGAAGCGGTGACGGGACAGTTCTATCTAACTATCCTGGTGGCGGCGCTGGTCGGCATGCTCCTTTCGAAGCGCATGACCGGTGAAGAATCTAGGGCATGAGAGCCACTACGGGCTGGCCCGTCGCGCCAATGTCTCCGAAGGCAGCCCACCGAAGAGCGTCTTGTAATCCTTCGCAAAGTGTCACATGTGCCAAAATCCCCATGTGTTGGCCACCGCTTGTACGCTGGTTTCAGGGAGGGACATTCTTTTGAGGTCATTGCGAAAGCACTACAACGCTGTTCGGCCACACAGTTCACTGGGTTACAAACCGCCCGCCCTTTTTGAAGAGCAAGCAGCTTGATACGATGGGAAAACTCTCAACCAAACTGGAAACCCCAAGGGGGAAAGGTCACTGTCAATAACTGTACGCCGGGAAACGCCCGATCTCCTCGATCGATCGCACTGATAGTTCGATGGGGCGGCCAGAAGCCGACGTCCGAGTGACTTTCACGAGATCATCCCAGGTGAGGTCGTTGCCAAAACCTACCACCACGCTGCCGAACGCGACGGACTTCGAGCGGCCATACCCGTATCGCAGGTTGCCTGCATCATCCTGCTCGGGCTGGCGGTCTGTCACGTAAAGAACGTCTACTTCAGGGGTGCGCAAAGCGGCTGGGACATCTTCGAAAAATCTTTCTTTCTGATCGACGTATATGGCGGGTGTCGGCAGCAGTGGCCGGCTCGTCGCGCAGCCGGCCAACACCAGCATCACGACTATGGGGAAAATGCCTTTCATCCGCGTGGAAGTGGACATAGATGACCTTCCCATCTCAAGCCATAAGGCCTGACCCAGACGGCTGTGCAACTAGTTTCGCATTTTAGCATGGTAGCCGTTCGGACATCAGTACGGCTCGATTGTTCTACGATGCAGTACTTTAGCCAAGTATGCTTGCGAACTCGTTATTCTGCTATGTCGTGTACAGCCGACATTTCGTTAATCGAGTGCCGTTTGAAGTACAGGTCGTCCAGACATGGCCGAGAGCTTATGGCAGAATCGGGCCGCGCGGGGATACTGAGGAGCAGATTGCGTGAGAGCCATGCGCTGGACGATTCGGATAGTCGCTTTGTTGTTCGTCGCACTCGTGCTCGCGTCAATCGCGGTCATAGCGTTTGGCATTAACGTCGACCTGATGCCCATGCGTGGCCCGATCGAGGCCGCGGCTTCCGACGCCCTCCGCCGGCCGGTGACGATTGAGAAACGTCTGCAGCTTCAGCCGACGCTCACCCCAACGCTCGAGGTGCAGGGCCTGCGCATCGGTGACCCCGGTGGGAGCGACGCGGAGGACGTGCTGTATCTGGAGCTCGCGCGGATACAGCTCGATCTGATCCCGCTGTTGCGGGGTGAAATTCGCATTCACGAAGTCACCGCTGAAGGGGTAACTGCCAACATCGTCCTCGGCCAGATGCGTGGCGAACCGCAACCCGAGGGGCAGGCGCCGGCGGCCGAGCCCGACGCCGCTCGAGTCGGCGAAGAGCCGCCACCGCTTACGTTCGAAGAGATCGTGGATCTCACGCTCAAGGACATCGTCGTGGTGGTGCGCAATCCAAAGACCGACGCTACGTACAAATTTCTGCTGAGCGAGCTTTCCGGCGCGGCGGCAAAGGGCGAGCCATTGCGGCTCACGGCGAAGGGCTCCTATCAGGGTCAGGACTACAGCGTCGACATCATCGGTGCGTCGTTGAACGATCTCGTGCAGCTGAAATGGGCTTGGCCGCTCGCGATGTCGATCGACGTCGCGGGCGTGAGTTTCGAGCTCACGCCCGAGGACGATGCGGCCGCGGCACAAGATACCACTCAGCCAACGGCCGGTGCGCAATATCGTCTTTCGCTCAACGCCGGACGTCTCGACGAGCTGAGCCCCATCGTCGGTATCGATCTGCCGCCGATGGGCCCGATCAATATCGAGGGCCGCTTCGGTGTAACCGAGAACGGGTTTTCCATCTCTTCTCTCGATATCCAGATCGGCACGAGCGATCTGCATGGCGAGTTCGAGTACGACACGACCGCAGAGCGGCCGCACGCGGACATCCGGCTGCTGAGCAAACTGACACAGCTTCACGACTTCACGTTCGAGTCCTGGTCGTTGGCTTCCGGGGAGGGGGCCGAAGCGGAATCGCCCGTTTCGGCTGTCGAAGGCGACAAACCGCGCAAGGAACGGGCATTGCTCAGCCCCGAGGTCCTGACCGCGTTCGACTTCGCGCTACGGCTTATAATCGATGACGTCCGCTCGGGCGAGAAACGTCTCGGTGGCGGCGAGCTGAACATTACCCTGGAAAACGGCCGGTTCACACTCGATCCATTCCAGATCAATTTTCCGCAAGGACCGATCCAGCTGAGGGGAGTGGTCGAGGCGACCACCGGCCGGGGCATGGCGGGCACTCATATGTGGCCATTGGAGCTGTCGGGTGAGATCGCGAAGACCAAGCTCGAGATTCTTCGTGACGAAGCCGCTGGCACCGCTCCCGATACACCGAGGCTCGCGTACACATTCTCGCTCGAAGGCGAGCGTCTCGACAATTTCGACGCGTTCACCGGCTTGTCGCTGCCGCCACTGGGACCTTACTCGGTTCGAGCGCGGATGGAGGCGACGGACACGTACTACGCCATGCACGAGCTCGAGATTAAAGTGGCGCGAAGCGATCTCAATGGGTCGTTTCTACTCGACGTCGATGGTGAACGCCCTCGTGGCGAGATCAAGCTTAAGAGCAACGTGCTTCAGCTCGACGACTTCGTCTTTGAGAATTGGTCACTAACCAAAGACGCGTCGGAACCAACTCAACCGGCCGAACCGGCGGCGCCCGCGGCAGAGGATGCAGGTGAGCTGAAATCGCTTATCGAGCCCGAGGTGCTGCGATCGTTCGATGGCGTTTTCGAGCTCGAAATCGTCGACGTTCGCTTGCAAAACAATCGCCTCGGCGGCGGCAAGCTTAAAATCGCCCTGGACCGGGGTCGCGTGACGATGGATCCGCTGCAGGTCAACCTTCCGGAAGGACTGGTCAAGGTGACGGTAGTGCTCGACTCGACCGAGGACGCGGGATCTGAGGACTGGCATGTGTGGCCGGCGGAGATCACCGGCGACGTGGCGGGGGCTAAGCTCAAAATCCGTCGCATCGACCCGGGTAAGGTCGGTGCCGCGCGCTATCCGATGAATGTGGCGGCCTCGGGAAAAGAATCCGATTCCGAGAAGGGGATCGCCTACGAGCTCTCGGTCAAGGGCGATCGCCTGGACAGCTTCAACCGTTTCGCGGATGCCTCGCTACCACCTCTCGGACCGTATTCCATCGAAGCGTCCGTGGTTGCATTCACGAACGAGTACTCGATACCGAAGCTCGTGATTCGGGTCGGTGACAGCGATCTACAGGGAAATATGCGCATGACGACATCCGGAACGCGACCGCGTGTCGAGGTGAAGTTGAAAAGCGAGCGGCTGCAGCTTAACGACTTCATTTTCGAGGACTGGTCGCTGGTAGAAGCTCCGAGCGAGCGGCCGAGCAGAGATAAGTCTGAAGGGGAGGAGGAACAATTGGTGAGCGCAGAAGCCGTCGAAGCGCTCCTCACCCCGGAAGTGATGCGCCGTTTCGACGGAAAGGCCGAGTTGAACGTTCAGCAAATCTTGCTCGGTGAGGAGAAGCTCGGTAGCGGCACGCTTGGCGTTGCGCTCGAGAAAGGTAGGCTCGACATTAATCCGGTTACCGTGAACATTCCCGGCGGGTCGATCGACATGGCGTTCAACTTCGAACCGACCGACATAGACGTCACCGCGGGTACCAAGGTGGACATCGAGAAATTCGACTACGGAATCATCGCGCGGCGCATCGAGCCAAACACCGACATGGAAGGGCTGTTTAGCCTCGACATCGATCTCCAGTCGACGGCACCCGCGCCCGAGGACCTGATGGCGCATGCCAACGGCCACTTCGCCTTCGGGGTGTGGCCAGAGAACATCGAGGCCGGGGTCATCGACCTGTGGTCGGTCAATCTGTTCATCGCAGTCATGCCCGCGCTCGACAAGGAGCAGTCCAAGGTAAACTGTACGGTGGGCCGGTTCCAGATGACCGACGGTGTCATGAAGAAGGAGACCCTGCTCGTCGATACTTCTCGCATGCAGGTCGGCGGTGACGGACAGGCCGACTTCAAGGCGCAGCACGTGAATCTCGAGCTTGCCCCGACACCGAAGAAAGCCCAGTTCTTCAGCCTTCAGACACCGATTCAGGTGGATGGAGATTTCGGCGACTTCAAAGTCGGCTTGCCGCCGGGGGCGCTGCTCGGGACGAGTTTCCGATTCGTTACGAGCATCGTGACGACGCCCATTCAGCGCATTTTCAACGAAGAGATCCCCGCCGACGGCTCAGCTGCTTGCGAGGCCGCGTATGCCGGCGAGACTGGCTGATCTTCCGACCGCCGGCCACGCTTGAACGGCGGCTTTGTTCTTGCCGTTCGCTACCTTTTGGACTAATTCGCTGCACTGAACAACTATGTTGCAGCGCGATAGGCAGAAATCGGCCAATTGTGGTCATTGGTCGAATCGAATATTTAGAACCCATCTCCCAATTCTCAATGTCTGCTCTCGCCTAGAAGCTGCCGGTCAAATAATAGAGTTGCAACAGGCAGAAAACGACCTATTCTGTTGAAAAACTCCCTTCGCGGCTGTCAGCCATTCCAAATTTGCGTTATAAGCGCTGATTCGTATCGTAGATATGAGGGGACAGCGATAGAGGCATGAAAACTCGCTCTGACGGCTCTCAAAAAGGCAAGTAGTAGCTCTCGATTGCGCGTCTACCCCGCGAAAAATTCCACGGAATTTTGAAGCTGCGGAGTTTTAGAGTTTTTCAACAGTATCGACCCAAAGGCGACATTCGTATGTCGCGGAAAAAGTTGATAATGTCGCTTACTTTCTGAAGGGAGGAAGTAACGATGAACAAAAAGACGGGATTCATTCTGCCCTTGCTCGCACTCTTCGTTGGAAGTACGGTGCTGGCTGAAGAACCTGGGGACTACCGCTTTCCGCGGGAATGCACGACTACGCCGGCCGGTTACCCGGTGCCTCTCTGCGGCAGGCCGCTGACCAAGACCCCCGTCGTGGTCATGAAAGAGGGAACCACGCTCAAGAAATATCCCGAGCACTTCGTGCCTGAACAAGAAGAGCTCGCGGTGAATGAGATGAGAATCACGGCCGTCGGCTCGGGTAACCCTCCGGTGCGACGCGGGCAGGCCTCCACGAGCTGGCTGGTGGAGCTCGGCAACGGCGACAAGTTCATCTTCGACGCAGGTGGCGGTACGGTGCCCGCGCTCTGGAGCCTACGAATTCCTCTTGGGTTGCTCGACAAGCTCTTCGTTACCCATCTTCATCTCGACCACGTCGGGGGGATATTCAACCTCTGGGATTCGATGGGCTGGGCGCGAAACACGCCGCTGCACGTCTGGGGTTCGTCGGGCTCTACCCCGGAGTTGGGAGTTGCCACCTTCGTCGATCACGTGCAGAAGGCGGGTTACTGGCACACCCTGAGCAAAACAGGGATCATAGCAAGCGGCGGGATGAATTTGATTGCCCACGAGTTCGATGCGGCGCAGTTCAGTCCAACGAGTCCGCGAGCCCTCGTCTACGACGAGAACGGCGTAAAGATCTACGCATTCCCCACAGACCACATCCTAATAGGCGCGGTGGGCTACCGCCTCGAATGGAACGGGCTCTCGATGGCGTTCACAGGCGACAGTATTCCGACTCGGCAAGAAGCAGAGCAGTCGAAGGGGGTTGATGTTTTCATCCACGAACTGTTCATTGATGCTCCCACCTTTGCCGAGAAAAACAACATGCCACTTCAGATCGCGGAGAACGTCGTCGACGAGCATACCCCAGCCGACATGCTTGGGCGCGTGTTTTCCATTGCCAAGCCGAAACTTGGGGTGGGCACACACTTCTTTACGAACGAGTACACGATTGACGAAGCGTTCGCGGGGATAGCTTCGACCTACGCTGGCCCTGTGGTCATTGCGCAAGATCTCATGGTGATCAACGTGACGCCCGAACAGATCGTGACCCGGATGGCGCAAACGGACCTACTTTCCTGGGCCGCACCGGCACCTAAGTCAGCGGCTGACAAAAAGCCAAAGATTGATCCTCCCCCCACCGAAGGGAGGACACCGAAGTGGGTCGTGGACACGAGAATCGTGCCCAAGAAGTGAGGTATCGAGAACGTCGGCTTTTGGCCGGTTGCTGCCTGTCAAGATCAGGATTCCATCAACGTTCGACCGGCCGCTCCTAGGCGAAAGCGGTCATAGGAATTTGATGCGAAACTGCGCGTCTACAAATTTGTGAGTGGCTGCTTGGGGTCGATCTTGGACGCTCGGGACTGACGAGCCTTTTAGTCATGTCGGGCGGCCGGAGTCAGGTCCTGCCCCGGTCTAGTGGACACCTTGGAAATGGCGCGATAATGCGCTGGGAGGTGTCTGATGACAAAGAGGAAGCGATATAAACGCTACAGTCCGGAGTTCAAGCGAGAAGCGTTGAAGCGTGCGAGCGAAGAAGGCACGACGGACGTTATTTTCTGTGAACAGCTCGGGATCAGCACGCGGCAACTACGCCGTTGGCGAGATGAGTACCGGCTGTTAGGGGATGATGCTTTTCCAGGCCAGGGACGCAGCCGAGATGAGGAGCTGACGCAGCTCAAGCGCGAGCTGGCTAAAGTCAAGCAGGAGCGGGATTTTTTAAAAGATGCGGCGGTGTTCTTTGCCAAGGAGTCGAAATGAGATACATCTGTATCGATCGACGCCGCACTCAGTATCCGGTGAGGATGATGTGCCGGTTGCTCAAGGTCTCGAGCAGCGGGTACTACGCCTGGCGGGTGCGCCCTGAGAGCCAAAGGGGGCAGACGGACCGGGAACTCACCCGAGTCATCCGGCGCCTGCATGCTGACAGCCAGGGCGTCTACGGCAGCCCTAAGATGCGAGACGAACTCAAGGACGAAGGCTACCGTTGTGGCCGGCACAAAGTGGCCCG
>PVMK01140291.1_pt1 | contig 17812 bp, 19 predicted proteins | sample 1853481 | NCBI WGS metagenome assembly PVMK01 (sample SAMN08533507, study PRJNA380276) | Marine sediment metagenome, whole genome shotgun sequencing project. | reverse complement strand
ATGGCGATATCCACTTGCTGCGGCGTTGCGCCGGAGCCGTCGAATACCAGCGCATTCTTTATCAGGGTATCCCAGGCTTTTTCTGCCATTTACCATCTCCTCAATCTTTCGTTAGTACACCACGCACCAGTATCAAGCCAACACTGCGCACCCTGGCCAATGCAAAATCTTCTACAGTGGCCTCTGGGCACGACATCTGGCTACATTTGTCGCCCTCAGAGGCGCGTGGTAACAGAGAGCTGCTACTTGTTAAGCTGTGCCAAATGAGCTTAAGTATGCCAGTTCCACCATTTCTCGCACTTTGAGAAATGGTGGAGTCGATAGACTCGAACCACTGAAGCATAGCCGAGGATCACGAGGCAGGCGAATGAGTGCAATTTCCTTTGATAACAGTTACGCGCGCCTGCCGGAAGACTTCTATACCCGACTGGACCCCACTCCTGTAGCCGACCCCGGACCGATTCGTGTGAATAGTGCCCTGGCGGAGAACCTGGGCATAGACCCGGATTGGCTGGCGTCTACCGAGGGCACCCGGGTGGTGGCCGGCAATGACATTCCACAAGGCGCCGAGCCCATCGCCACCGTCTACGCCGGACACCAGTTCGGCAGTTATAACCCGCAGCTGGGTGACGGCAGAGCCATTCTGCTGGGAGAGGTGCCGGGGCCGGACGGCAATCGCTATGACATCCAACTCAAGGGGTCCGGCCCCACCCCCTACTCCCGCGGGGGCGATGGTCGCTCACCGCTGGGACCGGTACTGCGCGAGTACATTGTCAGTGAAGCCATGTACAAGCTGGGTGTCCCTACCACCCGCGCCCTGGCGGCGGTGACGACCGGCGAGCAGGTCGCCCGTGAAGAATTCCTGCCCGGTGCGGTACTGGCCAGGGTGGCCAGCAGTCACATCCGCATAGGCACTTTCCAGTTTTTTGCCGCCGGCCAGAAATACGAACTGCTGCGAGTACTGATAGATCATGTCATTGCGCGCCATTACCCGGAGGCAGCAGCCAGCGAAAATCCGGGCCCTGGCCCTGCTGGAGGCCGTTGTCTCCCAGCCAGGCGCAACTGGTGGCTAAATGGCAACTGGTGGGGTTTATCCACGGGGTGATGAATACCGACAATATGCTGTTGTGCGGTGAGACCATCGACTACGGCCCCTGCGCCTTTATGGATGACTTTCACCCGGACAAGGTGTTCAGTTCAATAGATCACGGCGGACGCTACGCCTACCGCAACCAACCGGGCATTGCTCACTGGAACCTCTCGTGCCTGGCCCAGACCCTGCTACCGCTGTTACATGAAGACAAGGAGCGGGCATTGGCGCTGGCCCAGGAGGCGATCGACGCCTTCCCCAACCAGTTCCTGCAGGCCCATACCCGGGGCATGGCCCGCAAGTTGGGCCTCACGGAAATAAAAGCAGACGATACAACACTGGTGGAAGACCTGTTGCAACTGATGGCGGAGCACAAGCTGGATTACACCCTGACCTTCCGTCGATTGGCAGATCTGTCCGACAAGGCGAACCCTGGAAAATGGCGGCGTGGGCGACCTGTTTGAAATACCGGATGCACTCCTGCCCTGGCTGGCCCGCTGGCAAGCGCGGCTCGCCGCGGATGCCGTGCAGGGCGGTGACCGCCAGGCCGGTATGTACGCCGCCAACCCTGTGTTCATACCGCGCAATCATCTGGTAGAGGAAGCCATAGAGGCCGCCACGGGGCAAAGGGGATTTTGCACCCTTTCATCAACTGGTGGATGTCCTGGCACAGCCACATCAGTATCGGGATGGTCTGGCCCGCTACGCCACCCCGCCACAACACCATCAGGTGGTCAGGCAAACCTTTTGTGGTACCTGACCGGGTAGTGCTGATCCAACCACAGGTGACTCATGATGGGTCTGCGAGAGCCAGCTCCACAGCTTCCGTGATCGAATCGACCAGTTGAAAATTGCCAGGAACCCGATCCTCGTCCCCCGGTTGATACTTACCGGTTCGCACCAGACAAGCCTGGATACCGGCATTTAACGCCCCCTCCACATCGCCAAACACATCGTCTCCCACCATCAACGTGCGACCGGCCTGAGTTGTTGTAGAGGCAATCACCTGTCTGAAAAATTCTGCATTGGGTTTGCCCACGATAGTCGCCTCCACCGAAGCGCCGAACTCGATGGCTTTGATAAATGCCCCAACATCCAGCAGCAGCTGGTCGCCGGATTTGTAATAGCGGTTGTAACCCACCCCCAGCAAGGGAGCGCCCGCCATGCAGAGCTGGAAGGCCCGGTTCAGATTGTCATAGTTGAACCCCTCAACGGCATCGGCAATCAATACCGCATTGGGATCGCGCTGCTCGAAATCTGCAAACTCGCCTGCGATGTTTTTGTGCACCAGGCAGAAGGGCCTGAGCTGTCGCTGCTGTAACCACTGCCGGGCCGCATCGACGGCAGTGAACAGTTGGTTCTCCTCCACCACAAAGCCAAAGGCGCGCAGGTGCTGCAGTAAGCTGGCCCGTGTTTTCTGTGAGGTGTTAGTGATAAAGCGGACTTCGAGCTCACTGTTCTGCACCCTCTCCACTGCCTGCAATGCGCCGGGAATGATCGAGTCACCGTCGTACAACACACCACTCAAGTCCAACAGCAACGCGTCGGTCATCGATTCCTCCTGTCCTGTGAAACCAATTAAGTTATCAGGTACAGTATCAATTGGCGAGGGAGTAAAGTAATGACTGCCACCACTTACGATGATTTTGGCCCATTCAAGGTAATTGAGGTGTATGAGCCATCCGTTGGCTTGCGTGGCACGCTGGTGGTGGACAATGTCGCCAGGGGACCCTCCATCGGGGGGCTCAGGATGGCACCGGATGTGAGTACCAATGAGTGCGCCCGCCTGGCCCGGGCGATGACCCTGAAAAACGCCGCCGCCGACCTGCCCCACGGCGGCGGCAAGTCCGTCCTGTACGGCGACCCGGCGATGCCCAAAGCGGAGAAGGAGCAGATCGTTCGCGCCTTTGCCTGCGCCCTGGCGGAGGTGGAACAGTACATCTTCGGGCCGGACATGGGCACCAACGAAGAGTGTATGGCCTGGGTCAGGGACGAAATCGGCCGTGCCGTTGGCCTGCCCAGCGAAATCGGCGGCATTCCCCTGGATGAAATCGGTGCCACCGGCTGGGGGCTGCTACACGCTATCAAGGTGGCCTGTGATTTCCAGGATCGTCCTTTGCCCGGCGCACGGGTCGCGGTGCAGGGTTTTGGCGCTGTTGGTAAACATGTCTCGCGCTTCCTCAGCGCGGAGGGTGCGATTATTGTCGCCGCCGCCGACAGCCGGGGGATGGTTTCATGCCAGGACGGACTGGAGGTGGACAAACTGCTGGCGCTGAAGGCTTCGGGTGGCAGCGTCAGGGATTATCCCGGTGGAGCCGGGATTACCACAGACGACCGGGACTCCATCATCGACGTGCCCTGCGACATCTGGATACCCGCCGCCCGCCCGGATGTCATTCGCGAAGATAATCTGGATCGTCTGCAGGCTACCATGGTGGTATCCGGTGCCAATATTGCCGTGACCGCCGGGGCTGAAAAGCAGCTGCATGCAAAAGGTGTCTTGTGCATCCCCGATTTCATCGCCAATGCCGGCGGTGTGATCTGCGCGGCCATGGAGTACCAGGGCGCCAGCGAGCAGTCAGCCCTGCAGACCATCGAGGAAAAGCTGAGTAATAACGTGCAGGCGATTCTTGAGATCAGCCGGCGGGAGGGCTGCCTGCCGCGGGAGGCCGCGGTGGACATGGCCATGCAAAGGATACACAAGGCTATGCAGCTACGCCGCTGGAGCCTGTTTTGACTACCAGCCCGCTGAAAAGCCCTCAGGCGGCACGATGCGGCGTTGAAAGCGGCCTCAAATTGCTCATGTACTGTCGTGTACACTCCGCATTTTCGGCCGTTTTCGCCTTGCCTCGCACTCGCCTGAGAGCTTTTCAACGGGCTGGTAATCGCTGCCGGGGCTTATAGTTATGTACCGGATACGCATTCACGGTCGCGGGGGGCAGGGCATCAAAATGGCCAGCAGGGTGTTGGGCACCGCCCTGTTCCGCTGCGGTTTTACCGTACAGGATGCGCCCAAATACGGCGCCGAGCGGCGCGGTGCACCCATATTTTCCTACGTGCGCGCGGCGCACCAGCCGATCAATGAACGCGGCACCATACATCATCCCAATCTGGTCGTGGTCGCGGACGACACCCTGCTGGCCGTGCCTGCGGCAGGCACACTGCAGGGCATCACCGCTGACTCTGTGCTACTGATCAACTCCCGTGAATCGGCCGACACCTGGCGCCACCGGCTGAACCTGGACGCTACAGTACTGATACTGCCGTCCGTAGAAGACGTAGAGGACCGGGCGGAGCTACCCCATATCGGCGCCACCTGTGCGGGCGCCGCCGCCTGCTTGCTGGGTGTTATCGATCGCGACGCGCTGGCCGGCGCCATCGCGGAGGAGCTGGCCGACCTCGGGTCGGATATCGTGGCGCAGAATTGCGACAGTGCCCTCGGTGCCTATGATGCCATGGGGTCAAACCATGGCGTGGTCAAGGAGGGGACGGCAGTTGCGGCAGACGCGTATACGGCGCCCGCCTGGATCGAACTGCCCTTTGATGAGGCGCGTATCTCCGCGCCAGATATTCGCGCAGTGGCCAACAGCGTGCAGGTTCGCACCGGTCTGTGGCGTACCATGCGACCGGTTATCGACTACGACCACTGCAAAAAATGCTGGTGGGTGTGCAGCACCTTGTGCCCTGACAGCGCCATAGAAGTAAAGGACGATACACCAATCATTGATTACGACCACTGCAAGGGTTGTATGGTCTGTGTGGGGGTATGCCCGCCCCATGCCATACAGGGCATTCCCGAATACCTGGCGCAGCAGGACGACAGCGCCGCGGCAGCCGACGCCAATCGGGCTGCAGCAGACAAAGGAGGAGCGGATGGCTCAGCAACTGCTAACCGGTAATGCCGCGGCAGCCTGGGGTGCCCGCCTGGCCGAGGTGGATTACGTCCCGGCGTTTCCCATCACACCGCAGACAGAGATCATCGAAACCCTGGGTGGCTGGATTGACGACGGCGAGATGGCCGGCCGCATGGTCACCCTGGAATCAGAGCATTCGATGATCACCGCAGCTGGCGCCGCGGCGGCCACCGGTGTACGGGTGTTCAGTGCCACCTCCAGCCAGGGGCTGCTGCACGCCATGGAGATGCTCTATACCGTCGCCGGTTGGCGCGCACCTTTCGTGCTGGTCAACGTCTCCCGCGGCTTGTCCGCCCCGATCACCCTGGAGGCCGATCACAACGACATACTGGCGGCGCGCGACAGCGGGTTCCTGCAAATTCACTGTGCCACTTGCCAGGAAGTACTCGACAGTGTGCTGATAGCCTACCGCCTGGCAGAAGACCCGGCCATACGGCTGCCCGTGCTGGTCAACCTGGACGGCTTCTACCTGTCCTTCACCAGGGAACCGGTGTCTCTGCCGGATCGCGACACCGTCCGTAAATTCCTGCCGCCATTTGATGCACAGAATATCCGCTTCACCGCCAGCGCACCGGAAAGTCAGGCGGTGGCGGTACTCGGCGGCAGTCCCTACTCCTACTTCCGCTACGAATGCCACATGGCGGCGCTTAACGGGGTCGCCGTTTACCAGCGGGTTGCCACCGAGTTCGCCGACCTGTTCGGGCGACAGTGGGACGCGGTGGAGAACTATCGCGCCGATGACGCCCAGATCGTTTTCTACATGATCGGCTCTTTCGCCACCAAAGCAAAAGAGGCGGTGGATCGCCTGCGCGATGCCGGGCAGAAAATAGGGTTGGTGAGGCCGCGCCTGCTGCGGCCTTTTCCAGCCGAACCCATAGAGGAGCTGCTCACCGGCAAACAGGGCGTCATTGTCATCGACCAGAACCTTTCCATGGGCCAGGGTGGTGTATTGCACACCGAACTCACCGCCTCTCTCTACGGCAAACCGGACGCGCCCGGGGTTGTCACCAGTTTTATCGGCGGGCTCGGAGGCCGGGACATCCGCGCCGAGGAGTTCTATGAGATGGTTGCCGTCACCCGCAAGGCTATCGCAACGGGCAACACGCCACCGCCACGCCTGCTGTACACCGATGACGAGCTGCGCGAAATACGCAAGCTGCAGGCGATCGCGATGGTGGAGAGAGAAGAAACTTCTCCACAAACACAACGGACCAGCGAGGCAACTGGCCAGGAGACTTCCCGTGAGTGAGCAGCGAATAAAGCGCATGAAGGACCTGCCCTCCACCCACCTGCTGGGCACGGGCACTCCCATGTGCTCCGGCTGCGGCGCGCTGGAAGCTTTGCACCAGATCTACGATATCCTGGGAGAAAAGACGGTGTTCATCAACGCGGCAGGCTGTATGACCCTGCTGTCGGTCTATCCTTTCACGCCTTTTCGGGGCTCCTGGCTTTACACGGCCATGGCCTCAGCACCCGCCGGTGCCCAGGGTGTGCGCGATGCACTGGACATACTGTTGCAGCGCGGGCGTATCCCACCGGAGGACGACCTGGATGTGGTAGTACTGACCGGCGACGGCTCGGCGTACGGCATGGGCATGTCCGCGACCTCGGGCGCCATGGACCGCGACCTGGATTTTCTTTACATCTGCTATGACAACGAGGGTTACGGCAACACCGGGCAACAATACTCCAGCGCCACGCCCCACGCCGCCAGGACGTCCACCAGTGGGAATTACCCCGGCTACAAGAAAGACCTGTTCGGCATCTGGGCCGCACACAATCCGGCCTACGTCGCCACGGTGATCGGCAGTGAGCCACTGGATCTGGCTCACAAAATTGAAAAAGTCCGGGACATGCAGGGGCCGCGCATGATCATCGCACTGTCGCCCTGCCCCACCGGCTGGGACTACGATCCCAAAGATTCGGTCGAGATCGGTCGACTGGCGGTCAAAACCGGCGTCTGGCCCCTCAAGGAATACATCGACGGCCAGGTAGTCCACACCAGAATCCCGCGGGAACGGTCACCGGTAGAGGAGTATCTGAAACTACAGGGACGCTTCTCGCACCTGTTCAAGCCGGAGAAGAAATCCAGCCTGATTGCACAGATACAGGCGCGGGTAGACGGCTACTGGGACAAGGTCGTCTAAACCGATTTGTCGCAACCGGGCACTGTCCCTTCAAGGGCGTCGCATGCTCATCACCTTTCTCGGGTATTTCTACAGGAATATCGCATAACGTATGCATTGTCCGCGCTATGCAGGTAGCGCTGCGATAACCTGATCTACGGATGGCACCCTGCTGATAACGCCTGGCGCATCCTTGCGAACACGATCGAGCAGCATTTCATACTGCACCATATCACCGCTAACTGTGCCATCATCGAAACACTGCAGCAGCAATGCGAAAAAGAGATCCTCCTGATTCTTGTCCGGGTGGGACTTGTAACGCCCGGGGAAGGAGTAGTCGCCGACAACCTTGCGCCGGGAATATGATAGCCAACGCTGAGATGAAAACGCATCAAACTTGTCCGCCCGCACAAAATCGATGGGCAGACCCGTATCCCACGGCTGTGCCGAGCGCTCGCTTGTATGCAGCATCCCGGTTTTTTCGTTCGGCAGGCCCAGGTTGTTCCAGCTGTTTTCGAGAAGGCCGATAGTGCTGCGATCCTCGTACATCAAGGCAGTCCACTTCCCGTAGTCTCGTTGTCCGTCGAACATACCGTTGAATTGTTGTTCGACCTTCCAGTGCCTGAGCTTTGCGCAGTCCAGCAGCATGATGCTTGACGCTAGTTTTCCGTTGATGTCCCGGCTGATCCTGCTACAGGGCCGGCACATGATAGCCTTGCCTTCCATGTCTCGCGAGAGCAGGTCCCAGACGTCACCGACCGTGAATATGTCCGGGTCGATGACCAGAGCCCGGCCATGATAGTTCATCAGTTCCGGCGGCATGAATCGTAGCGGTGCGAATGATTGCCAATCGTTCATGCACCACTTGCGTTTCGAGCCATTGCGAAGAAATATCTCGCCTTCCCTTGGCCGGCAGGAAGGGATGGTCTTTCGTTTCGATGAATTTTACATCGAACTTGTCGTTATTCCTGGAAAAGTAACGCAGAGATTGCTCACCTATGTGAGCATTGACGATATGTTTGTGATTGACATGGATGAACACGCAGGGTTTGGGCTCCCGGCGCGGCTTCACTTCTTTGCTCATGAATTGGCTCCCAATAATTTCAGAGTTGCACTGACAGCCCGACACCTCGCCGCAGTACCCGATGACACACGTTAGCCGTATGGCTAATGCGCCGCATCGGTCGTTTGACCGATCCTGTTACGGTATTATTTGGCAGGTGGAGTTTGGCAGGGAGAGTGGGGTGGCGCGCATGATCATCACCCTGCCCCGATACTTTCAACAGAAAATTCGCGTGACCCGGGTGGACCTGATACCGGAAGGCGGTCAAGCGCCAATATCGGCGTCTTTCCCCAAGCATGTTCGCTCCATTGCCGTGGGAGGACAGGGGCGTCTGAAGGTCGAGAACACCAGATCCCACAGGGGCGAGCTCAGGCCAAACTGAATATCCGCACTCTTGTAATGATGTTCGAAGTGAAAGCGCCGCATGAACTTGCCGGCGGCAAAGCGGGGACGCCCATGATGCACGTAGTAGTGCACCCAGTCGTAGCACAGATACCCAAAAAATGTTCCCGCCAGTATCGGAGGCCAGTTTCCGGGGAAGCACAGTATCACCACCGCTACCAGGAAGGCGCTGATGGGTACCGCCAGTATCAGCGGCGCCACCAGGCGCCTGGGATCATCGGGAAATTCGTGATGATAGCCGTGCAACGCGAACTGGATTGACCGGATAAGGCGATTGGAAGAGGGCGCGAGATGGAACACCCAGCGGTGCAGCCAGTACTCCGCAAAGGTCCAACCCAGAACGCCGAGTAGAAAGAAGACAACTATGCCGCCCGTTGCTCTCCCTTCGATCACCGCGGACTGGTACAACAGCCAGAAAACCAGCGGTATCGACCAGAGGCCTGGCAGGATCCAGTGGGCGGTAGTCAGGTACCGCTCAAGGAAGCGGTTTTCTATCGTCCTGATACCGTAGCGTTGTGACCGGTTCTCTCTGGCCGGCGCGTCGTGAATGCCATCCCAGTTTGTCAGTGCCGTCTTCCACAGTTGCGTCGTGGCAAAAAAACTCATGGAAATATCCTCTGATAATACCCGGGCAGCAAGCAACCTGACGCTTGCCCGCCACAGCATGAAGTGTGCATTGCCCGCGCTATGCAGGTAGCGCCGCGATAACCTGATCTACGGACGGTGCCCTGCTGAGGACGCCTGGGGCATCCTTGCGAACATGATCGAGCAGCATTTCGTTTTGCACCATTTCCTCGGTAACGCTTCCGTCATCGATGCACTCCTGCAGCAAGGCGAAAAAGAAATCCTCCTGATTCTTGTCCGGGTGGGACTTGTAATGCCCAAGGAAGGAGTAGTCGCCGAAAATTTTACGGCGGAAATATAACAGCCAGCCCAGTGGTGGAAAGGCATCAAACTTGTCGGCTGGCACGAAATCGATGGGCAGGCCCGCCTTCCAGGGTTGCGTCCACCGTTTGGTCGTATGCAGCATCTTGGTCTTCTTGTTCAACATGTCCAGGTCATTCCAGTTATTTTCTAAAAGACCAATTGTGCTGCGATCCTCATACATCAGGGTAATCCACTTCTTGTAGTCACGTTCTCCATTGAACATTTCGTTGAATTGCTGCTCAGCGTTCCAGTGCTTGAGCTTTGCGCAGTCCAGCAGCATGACACTTGACGCTAGTTTCCCGTTGATATCACTGATGACCTTGCTGCGCGGCCGGCACATGATGGCCTTGCCCTTCATATCCCGCGAAAGCAGGTCCCAGACGTCACCGACCGCGAAGACATCCGGGTCGATGACCACGGCCCGGCCACGGTAATTCATCAGTTCCGGCGGCATGAATCGCAGCGGCGTGAAGGACTGCAGGTCGTTCATACGCCACTTGCGCTTAACGCCATTGCGAAGAAACATCTCGCCTTCCCTGGCCAGCAGGAAGGGGTGGTCCTTCGTTTCGATGATTTTGACATCAAACTTGTCATTGTTCCTGGAAAAGTGACGCAGGGATCTCTCACCTACGTGAGCACCAAGAATCTGCTTGTGATTGACGTGGATGAATACGCAGGGTTTGGACCCCCTGCGCTTCTGTACTGCATTACTCATGAATTGGCTCCCGAAGAGTTCTGATGATTACCAGCCGACACCACAGCATCGCGATACCCCCGGAGGCACGTTAGCAGTATGGCCGGTGCTCTGTATCGGTCGTTTGACGGATACCGTTACGGTACTATTTGGCAGGTAAAACCTGGCATCGGCTGTTTGAGCGGTTACGAGAGAATTGTGTGGGTTATTTACAAAATGAGTGCGCCGTTACGGATCTGACACACTGCTGACCTCTTTAGAGACGCAGTGGGGCTGAAGAAATCCGGGGGTTGACGCTACACCGGTGACGATCGCGGGGCCGACCGGGGTTCAATCCAGGTAGCCGAGTCGAAATCCGCTGGCGACGATTGCCGCGCGAGTATTGACTCCCAGCTTGGCGCGCATGTTTTCGACGTGGGTACGGATTGTGGCCTCACTGACTCCGAGGCAGGTCGCCGCGGAAGCAGTCGTCTCACCGGAGGCGAGCAGTTCCAGAACTGTGCGCTCTCGCGGAGTCAGGGTTTGCCAGCGCTCCGGCGCGTCATCCGCGTCACGGGTCAGGGCGCATACAACCGTACCATCTACTGGAACACAGGACAGGTGATGTCGTTGACCGCCGTACCGGAAGGAAGTATGGAGCGAACTGTCCATGCCGGTGGCGAGCAGTCGCAGGACGCAGTCCCGTTGACAAGGCAGCCCTTCAGCACCTTTTAATCCGCCCACGACATCCCAGCAATGCTGGCCTGTCTTCTTGCCCAGCAGCCGCCTGGCGACCCTGTTTTGGGATACCACCGCACCGTCTCCTTGCACTACCAGAACGGCTGGAATCTGGCCTGACATCAATACACCTCTCGGGAAATGCGCTTTCGATCGCGCATGGTAAGCCAAATCGGCCAGGGGCGGCAATGCCGCTTGCTGATGATAACTCGATGATGTTCATAAATTACGGTATTTGATCTATTCAGGCGCAAAAATGGCTCCGCTAATATGGCATTCAGGCGGCCACCCGGACAAAGTCGTCTAAGCCTCCCCAAACCAGTATAATTGCGCGACTTTTGATCCGGTGTGCTAATCATCCACTCGACGCGTGAGCCCGCTACCTTGAACATAGAATTTTTTGGCAAAACCCTCTCCGGCCCCTTCACCATTCCCTCGGGCATCGTCACCACGGCAACGCCCATCATTCAGTATGTATTCGACCATATGCCCGAAGTGGGCGTGGTGACCACCAAGAGCATCGGCCTGGAGCCCCGCGCCGGCTACCGCGAGCCGGTGCTCAGCCAGTATGCACCGGGCTGCTTCGTCAATGCGGTGGGCCTGACCAATCCGGGGGCCCACAAATCAGCCGAGCTGTTGGCACAGCTGAAGGTGCCGCAAGACCGCTTCCTCCTGACGTCAATTTTCGGGGGTAGCGTGGAGGAATTTGTAGCTGTCGCCAAAATCCTTGCGCCATTCTCCGACGGGCTGGAACTGAACCTGTCCTGCCCCCATGCCAAAGGCTATGGCATGGCCATGGGCCAGGACCCGAAGGTCGTGCGCGAAATCACCGCCGCGGTAAAAGCGGTGGTGGATATACCGGTCATCCCCAAGCTCACCCCCTAATACACCCAATATCGGTGAGATCGCGGAGGCGGCTATCGCCGGGGGCGCCGACGGCCTTTGCGCCATCAATACAGTGGGCCCGGGCTACACCTCTGCCCACGGCCACCCGGTATTAAGCAATGGTGCCGGGGGCATGTCGGGCAAAGGCATCCTGCCCATCGGCCTGAAATGCGTGCGGGAAATGGCCGCTGTGACCGACTGCCCGATCATCGGTTGCGGCGGCGTGAGCAGTGCCGACGACGTGCGCGCTTACCTCGACGCCGGAGCCACGGTGGTGGGCGTAGGGTCCAGCCTGATCGGGCTCACCACGGACGAAATTGCCGATTACTTCCAGGTGCTGGCCGCCGACCTCGAAAATGAGCGCAACAGGGCCGAATCCTATATCCGCTACGACATTGATATGAACTTTGCGCCGGTCACCCTGGTTGAAAACAAGCGGGTGTGCGAGGACATCACCATCCTCACCTTTGACCGCAAAATCAACGTGCAGGCCGGCGAGTTTATTTTCCTGTGGCTGCCCGGTGTGGGCGAAAAGCCCTTCTCCGCCCTGACCGACGACCCCTTTTCACTGGTGGTGATCGATGTCGGCCTATTCACCCATACCCTGATGGACCTGCCTCCGGGCACCGAGGCCTATGTGCGCGGACCCCACGGCATACCCGTGGCGCCCCCTGAAGATGCGAAAATCATGGCAGTGGCGGGTGGTACAGGACTGGCCGCTGTTTACCAGATCGCGCGGGATTTCGGCAATGCGGAGGTATTCGCCGGGGCCCGCACCGTGGATCGGCTGTACTACCTGGATGAGTGTCGCCAGATCGCCGATGTGCATGTTGCCACTGACGATGGCAGCGCCGGCTACCGGGGTGTTGTTACAGAGTTGTTGCGCGAGCGCCTGCGGGACATGTCACCCGAAGAGCGCGATCTACTGGTATTCTACAACTGCGGCCCACAGCCCATGGTCCACGCCGCCATCGCCGTGCAGCGGGAATTTTGCCGCCCGGATCAGATTTTCAGCGCCATCGACTACCTGACCAAATGCGGTGTCGGCATTTGCGGTGCCTGCGCGGCACCCGACGGTCGCCGCCTGTGTGTCGATGGGCCTTTTTTGCAGGAGCTTGAATAGTATGCCCATCGGTAAAGGTATTTATAACGCACCCTGGGAAAAATCCTTCGACCGGATACTGTCGCCCCTGGAAGAGTTCATCCACCGCCAGACCACCAGTGGCGTATTACTGATGATCTGTGCCGTGGTCGCACTGGTAGTTGCCAATAGCCCCCTGCACGATAAGTATGAGCACTTCCTGCACACGCAGATCAGCCTGGCATTTGGCAGCGGCGTATTTTCCCTGTCCATACACCACTGGATCAACGAAGCGCTAATGGCGCTGTTCTTCCTGATTATGGGACTGGAGCTGAAGCGAGAGCTACTGGTAGGAGAACTCTCCTCCCCACGCCAGGCCCTGCTGCCCATCATGGCGGCCATTGGCGGTATGCTGATTCCCGCCCTGTGTTACTTCGCCCTCAACACCACCGGCAGCGGAGCCAAGGGCTGGGGCATCCCCATGGCAACCGACATCGCCTTCGCGATCGGGGCCCTGAGTCTGTTGGGGCCGCGCATCCCCAAAAACCTGATTACATTCCTGATCGCCCTGGCCATCGTCGATGACCTGGGCGCTGTTGCCGTTATCGCCCTGTTCTATACGGAATCGATAGACCTGCAGGCACTGGCCTATGCATTTGCCTGCACCCTGGGCCTGATATTTCTCAACCTGGGGGGTGTGCGCCGCTCCATGCCCTATGCTTTTGTCGGCATACTGCTGTGGGTCTTCATGCTGGCCAGCGGCATACACGCCACTATCGCCGGCATCCTGGTGGCCTTCGTGATTCCCATCCGGCCCAAGTTCGAACCCGCCCTGTTCATTTCCCGGATGAAAGACACCACCAGCAAGATGCTGGAGGCCGTCGCCGACAACCCGGACATCGTTCACAACACCCGTTTCCGCTCACTGGTGTCGTCACTGGGGGATGGCGTAGCGCTGGTGCAAGCCCCCTGCACAGCGCGCGGAGCACGCTCTGCACCTACCGGTGGCCTACCTGGTTATCCCCATCTTCGCCCTGGCCAACGCGGGTATCCCGATTGATTTCGCCAATTTCGGCAGCTACCTTAGCCACCCCATTACACTGGGGGTGCTGGCCGGACTGGTACTGGGCAAACCCCTGGGCATTGCCGGCTTTACCTGGCTTGTGGTAAAGCTGGGCTGGGCAGATTTGCCGACGGGACTGAACATGAAGCACATCTTCGGGGTGGGCCTGCTGGGGGGTATCGGCTTCACCATGTCGATATTTATTGCCGACCTGGGTTTCGTCGGCATGGCGCAGGACCTGTTGATGGCCAAGACCGGCATTTTACTGGCCTCGGCAATTGCCGGGTTTGGCGGGTTTTTCTGGTTGATGTTTTATACGCGTAAGTGATTGACGACAGGACATCTTGTGAGTTACCGCACGACGCCCGGCAATGGACGTCTTGAGATCAGGATCAGGATTTAGCTATGCCACTCAATTACCATGACCTTGATACCCTGCGACACAGCCATCCCACCTGGCGCTTGCTGTCCAGCCCACACGCACCGCTAATTGCCAGTTTTCTCAGTCACGCATTCGTGGAAGGGAATGTACGTGTAATTGGCGAGGCGGACCTGGTGGAAACGCTGGAAGATGAACTGTTTAATCTGCACGACATGCTGGGAGCTGGCACCTATCCCAAATCCGCGGTGGAATACCTGAACGATTGGGCAGCGCCGGAAAAGGGCTGGTTACGCAAGTTCTATCGGCAGGATTCCGACGAGGTACAATTCGATCTAACCCCGGCGACGGAGAAGGCGATAGCCTGGTTGGAAAGCCTGAATCAGCGCAGCTTCGTTGGTACCGAGTCACGCCTGCTTTACATGTTCGAGTTGTTGCGGCAGCTGAGTGAGGGCTCTACCGCGAGCCCCGAAGTGCGCTTGCAGGAACTGCACAAACGCCGTGAAGAAATTGACCGGGAAATCGAGCAGGTAATGCAGGGCAATGTGTCCATGCTCGATGACACGGCGCTCAAGGATCGCTTCATGCAGTTCACGCAACAGGCCCGCGAGTTATTGTCGGATTTTCGTGAAGTGGAGCACAATTTTCGACAGCTGGATCGCAGCGTTCGCGAGCGCATTGCCCAGTGGAGTGGCAAAAAAGGCGAATTGTTGGCGGATATTATGGGGGAGCGAGACGCGATTTCAGATTCGGATCAGGGCAACAGTTTTCAGGCATTCTGGTCCTTTCTCATGTCACCCCAGCGCCAGGAGGAATTCAGCCAGCGACTGGACGAGGTTTTATCTTTGCCTGTCATCGACGAACTGCAGCCCGATAAGCGCACGCGACGTATCCATTACGACTGGCTGGAAGCGGGAGAGCACACCCAGCGCACGGTGGCACAACTGTCGCAACAATTGCGGCGTTTCCTGGATGACCAGGCCTGGCTGGAAAACCGTCGGATCATGGACATACTTCACAGTATCGAGAGCGGGGCATTGAATTTGCGCGATACACTGCACGCCCCTGGTGCCCCGGCCGACTTCATGACCATTGAACAAGCTTCCTCCAACATAGAGCTGCCCATGGAGAGGCCGCTATTCAAACCGCCGATCAAGCCCAGTATCGCCAACATCCGGCTGGAGGCAGGTGATGAAAGCATGGATTCCGCTGCTCTCTACAGCCAGGTGGTGGTCGACAAGGCGGCAATCGGCCTCCACATTCGCCAATCCCTGCAGGATAAATCCCAGGTGTCCCTGCAGGAATTGTGCGAGGCGCGTCCTTTGCAACAGGGTTTGGCCGAGCTGGTAGCCTATCTGGAACTCGGCGACAACCCATCACACAATCGCTTCACCGCCGTGGTAGATGAATCTACAGAAACGGTCATTAGCTGGCAGAGCGAAGCGGAGGCCGGGACACAACTGACTCGACGCGCTCATTTGCCCAGGATCATCTATGTACGAGAGGGGGAAAGGCACTGAAATGCAGCTTGATACGGCCACTGAAACCGACCAGGGCACAGACCCCGCAGGCCATGCGCTATCGGGCTTGTTGGTTATATTGCTCAAAGGCGTGCTATATCAGGAGGGCGATCCCCAGCGGTGGACACAGCTGCTGAATTTGCAGGCACGGGTGCGTGATTACGTCGCGGTGCTGGGCCTGGAACTGGTAATGGATGAGGCCGAGGGCTATGCTTTCCTGCGTTCACGCGGTGATGAAGAGACCGCAATGGATGGCGATAGTGCCGGCGACAGCATTCCCCGTTTAATGGCGCGGCGACAACTGTCCTTCCCGGTGAGCCTTTTGCTGGCCCTGCTACGCAAGAAATTGGCAGAGTTCGATGCCAGTGGTGGCGATACACGCCTGATTCTGACGCGGGATGATATCGTCGAACTTATCCGGGTATTCCTGCCGGACAGCAGCAATGAGGCGCGACTGGTAGATCAGGTGGACAGGCACATCAACAAAGTGCTGGATCTGGGTTTCCTGCGGCGCCTGAAGTCAACCGGCAATATGCAACAACCTCATTTCGAGGTACGCCGCATCATCAAGGCCTTCGTGGATGCGCAATGGCTCGCCGAGCTCAACCAAAAGCTGGAGCAATACCAGACACACGCTGCCGAGCGAGGGGAATGACCGTGGCTGACATACCGTCCCTGGGACTGGATTTTATCGGCGATGACACCCTGTCGGGTTTTCGCCTGCGTCGACTGGAGGTGTTAAACTGGGGCACCTTCGATGCTCGCGTATGGTCGCTGAATCTCGATGGAAAAAATGGCCTGTTGACGGGGGATATCGGGTCCGGCAAGTCCACTCTCGTCGATGCGGTGACAACCCTGCTGGTCCCCGCTCACCGTGTCGCTTATAACAAGGCCGCGGGGGCCGACAATAAAGAGCGATCCCTGCGTTCCTACGTGCTGGGTTATTACAAATCCGAGCGTAATGAGGCCTCGGGAAAAGCAAAGCCGGTCCCCCTGCGAGACCACAACAGCTATTCTGTCATTCTTGGCGTGTTCCACAACCAGGGTTACGACCAGACCATAACCCTGGCCCAGGTGTTCTGGATGAAAGAGTTGCAGGGGCAACCAGAGCGCTTCTTCGCAGGCGCCGAGAGAGCGCTGGATATTGCTACCGACTTCGCGCAATTCGGTACTGACATCAAGGACCTGCGTAAAAGACTGCGCCAGTCCGGCGTCGCTATCATGGACCGCTTCCCGCAATACGGCGCCTGGTTTCGCCGTCGTTTCGGTATCGACAATGAACAGGCGATGGACCTCTTTCACCAGACAGTATCCATGAAGTCCGTGGGTAACCTGACGGAATTCGTGCGCGGCCATATGTTGGAACCTTTTGATGTAAAGCCGCGCATCAAGGCCCTGACCGATCACTTCGATGATCTCAATCGGTCCCACGAGGCGGTGCTGAAGGCCAAACATCAGATCGCCCTGCTGCTGCCACTGGTACAGGACTGCGATGAGCACGGGGCCTTGAATGAGCAGGTGGCCCGGTCCCGCTTCTGCCGGGAGGCTCTCAAACCTTACTTTTCCACGCAGAAGCTCGTGCTTCTCAAAAAGCGTCTCGAGCATCTGGACGCGGAATATACCAGGCTGCAAGGTAAAATACAGAAACTCGACGAAGCCCTGAAGCTACAACAGGCCCGGCAAGCAGAGTTAAAACAGCAAATCGCCGAAAATGGTGGCGACCGGATAGAGCGTATCAAAGAAGACATTCGCGTTAAGAGCCAGGAGCGGGAGCGTCGCCGGCAAAAGTCCGCACGTTACGCCGAGCTTATCGCGCCCCTGGAGCTTGCGCCGGCCGACACGGAAAAACAGTTTTTGCAGCAGAGTGAAGATCTCGCCCGTCTGGCACAGCGGACGCGGGACGCGCTTGATGATGTCGACAATGCCCTGCGCGAGCAGGAGTTCCAGTTTC
>PVMK01123070.1_pt1 | contig 17816 bp, 22 predicted proteins | sample 1853481 | NCBI WGS metagenome assembly PVMK01 (sample SAMN08533507, study PRJNA380276) | Marine sediment metagenome, whole genome shotgun sequencing project. | reverse complement strand
GTCTTTTTGCAGGACTCAAACGAATTGGCCCGGCTAATACTGCTATGATTTCAACACTTGAAGTAATCGTTACAGCTGCCTTAGCTATTCTCTTTCTTGGAGAAACAATGAGTCTGCCAAAAATCTTAGGGGCCTGCATGATTATATCCGCAGTTGTCATTTTAGGGAAAAGTGAATATAGAACCGCTCAGGTGCGGACTTAATAGAACTGGTTTCAAAATGTCCAGCTTTCCTTACTTCCAAAACCTTTGACAGCTCCAACAATTCGGTAAATATCAATTCTAAAAATTTTTGTAATATTCCTTTCATATCTGTAAAATTGGTAAAACTGTGTTATTCTCAGAGACTGTCGAAAAACCATAAATCGCGCATTTTTGGTCTTCTAACTACCCGATTTTACTACATGCGAATTTTGCAAAAACGAAGAAATTAGACTTTTTCAACAGTTTCTCAATATATCACCAGGTTGAATTTTATTGACATTACATGATGTCCCATAATATTTGAACTTTAACATTATGCTCATCTGAAGCTCAATCTCATTCTCATTGTTAGTTCTAATCAATTCTTATCGCCTATTCCTACTCATCGTTGAATCGATTCTCAACTTCTAAATTCTTTTCCTGCTGAAATAGTTTCTGGTTTCCCTTAACCTTTAATTAGGTAGAGATTAAATGAAGAAACTACTTAAAATGTGCCAGCCTTGCTCCTGACAGAATATAAGTGTTCTGTCGGGAGCTTACTATAAACCCCCTCTTTATTAATCCTACCCATACAAAATTATGAAAGGAGGCAGTGCAATGGCTAAATATATTTCTCTTGTCAAATACACGGCAAAAGGTATTGAAAATATCAAAGAAAGTCCAAATCGACTTGATGCAGTCAAGCAGCTTTGTGAATCCATGGGTGCAAAGGTGGAAGGGTTTTATCTAACTATGGGTCGATATGACCTTATATTGATTGTGGATGCGCCAAATCCTGAAACCGTAACAAAAATTGTTCTCACAGTATCATCTGGGGGAGCTGTCAGCACCGAAACGCTTCCTGCTTTTCCAGAGGAAGAATATCGAAAAATTATCTCCGAACTTCCATAAAGAGTATTAACGGCAGGGTCAGCAATGGCTCTGCCTTTATATTCACCTCTGATATACAGATTTACTCCAACGTATCAGCGATATTGATGTTTTCAAAAACCTGAGATAACCATAACATATCTGCAATTTTGGCATTTCGCATATATCTCAATGTATCACCACCTGCCGAGATCTTTATATTATTGACTAAAATCCATCGATTTGGGTATAAGTTCATATAAATTAATTTTGATTCTCCTATTCCACCTAATCTGAAGCGATTTTCCATCTCCAGAATCGAATCCTATCTCTCATCTGATTCTGTGTCCCGTTGAACATTCCATAATCTGAGCTCCACTGTTTGAAACCGTAAAAATGGGGGTGCCAATATGGCAGATGAAGGTTTTAAGCGCAAACTCACCGCCATCCTCAATGCCGATGTTGTTGGATATAGCCTCCTCATGGATGATAATGAGGAAGCCACTATCCAAACCTTAAATAGCTATCGCAATTCTATGACCACGCTTATCGAGCAACATCGAGGTCGGGTATCCGAATTGAAAAAATGCCTAAAACTCAGGCCGAATAACATTATAGCTTATAGGCATTTGTCTATCACATATGCCCTGGCTGGCAGATACGAGGAAGCCCGTGAAACATGGTCCGAAGTTTTAAAGTTAGACCCTAAGATATCTTATAAGAAAACCCATAAAAGATGCCCATATCCTCCGGAGAGTTGTGAGCGTAACAAGGCCGCTATGAATAAAGCTGGGATAAAATAAGCATAAATAATTTAAAGAAACCCTATTATTTTATACCTATTATTTAACAGGTCTTTATATGAAACCAAGCTACAAGCCGCATACACCTCGGCTGAAAATCGTGGCCCAATATATAAGCGAGTTGTTTAGAGATGAGTTGCCAGGCGTCATTAAGTTTCATGATGCCAATCATACACTTCATCCTGAAAGAGGCGTCGTTGCGGTTGCCAACAAAATCGCAATATCTGAGAATATCTCTGAACATGATAGAGAATTGTTAATTGCCGCGGCCTATTTCCATGACACGGGTTACATTAGAGAATATGATAAAAATGAGCCGCTTGCTGCACGCATGGCAGGCAGAATCCTTAAATTGATCGGTTATAAGCCAAACGAAATTGAAAAAATCCAAAAGATGATACTCGCAACTGATCTTGCACGTGAACCGAAAACCCATGTTGAAAAGATCCTTTGTGATGCCGATCTTGACAACCTGGGCAGAGAAGATTTTTTTAAATTGGATGGAAAATTAAGGGAAGGACGGCGTGCAAGAGGATTAGATGTCAGTGATGACGCAAAATGGTATAGAGGTACCCTCGAAGTTATAAAAAATCACCGATATTATACTGAATCCCAGAAAAAGTTGAGAGAAAAAGGGAAGCAAAAAAACATCAAGGGACTTTTAAACAAATTGGAAAATATTGAAAAAGAGAAACGAGGCCGAATATAATCCTGTATCGTTTTTAAACTGCAGCTGCTATACCATAACTTGTGATACCTCCAGAGACTGTCGAAAAAGTCCAAAAATAACAATTTTAGCAATTTCGCGATTCATAATATCAATAACTTACAAACATCAAAATTACAGATTTAGGGTTTTTCGACAGTCTCTCAATATATCAAAATCTGACCTCCCGCTGAGATAGTGATATATCCCACCGATTAGATTTGAACGAACATTGGATTTTTCGATATTTATTGACATTAATATATCTAATTTGATTTATAATATATTCCAACCACCTATTAGCATTAACCTCCAAGCAAAAAGGAGGCTCAACATGCTGAAATACCTCTCATTCGTTTGCCCTCTATACATTTTTCTGTGTTTGTTTACAACTGGATGCGCCACACCAGTTCTCAAAAGACCTGAACATTTGCCCCCAATAGTTAAGGAATATAAGACCGCAACAATATTTGGTAACATGCCATATATGCAAAGTACTGGGGTGTATCTTGAAGAGGGTGATTACTATTCGTTATTTGGTAAAGGTGAAATACAACTTTGGCCGTCTAACCCAACTTATATAGCGAAGCCCGGTTTGAGGACTATAGGCACAATTGGTCGGGGTTTCTATTTCCGCCTACGCTCGTACTCATTTACTGGTGAACTTATACCAGGCTACGAAGTACCCTTGGTACATATTTAAAGAATAAGGCCGGCAAAGAGGACATGGTTATTATTTATTTTGCTGGTCATGGAGCGACAGAAAAGGATGTGACAAGTCCGGACGGTGACGGACTTGAAAAATACCTTCTTCCTTATGATGCGGATCCAAAAGACCTTTATGCTACCGCATTTCCTGGTCAATGATAATTCATATAGCGTTCTCTCTAAGATAGAATCCATAAAAAACTTAAAATATCTTGACAGTTTCTACCACAATGTGGCATTGGAGAAACAGCGCTTTTTCATTTTGAACTGGAATACCCCATCCTTCTGGATTTCGACAACAGTGTGGGATTGATCTCTGGAGCCAATTCTATTTCGACCACTTATTTGATCGCCCGTGAGGGTCACTTGATAGGGGGCGCTTTGGGGCCTCGTGACTGGGCAATCGACGAAGCCTTTGAGTTGATCAATCACTTGTTAAATATTTCACAGGTTCCTTGGAAGGTAGGGGGTGTCATGCAATCCGCGCAAAATCTATTGATCATTGTAGCGTTAAGAGAGGGGTTAAGGCCCTGACAAAGCTTACAGTTTTATATGTGGTTCAGCCACCTCCAATGGAGAAGAAAAATTGAAGAAAGATAAATTTCCAACAATTAAATCGATAGTGTTAAGTTTGGCTTTAATTGGCTTGATTATAATTTCGGTTTTTGCGGCAGAAGATGTTCCCAGGATAAGCAAGGAAATGCTCAAAGAACGGCTTGGTAACCCTAATGTGATCATATTGGACGTCCGTATTAGCGAAAACTGGCAAAAAAGTGAGTTTAAAATTAAAGGAGCAATCAGGCGGAGGCCAAAATTTTTCGATACCTGGGCCAATGAGTTTCCACGCGATAAGGTGCTTTTCTTATACTGAGCCTGACCTGATGAGGGGACTAGTGCCGGTCTGGCACAGAGGCTATTAAATAGAGGGTATGCTAAGGTCTATGCACTTAAGGGGGGCTGGAAAGAATGGTTTAAGGCCAAATATCCTGTTGAGAAGAAGTCACCCCTTGTATTATGATTGCGGTTGTGGAAATTTCCACCTATCATGGTTTAATTTTTAAAATTTCGGATAAGTCTATTTGCAACTGATAGACAAAAACGTCCCCTTAGCTAGCGAAAAGGCTGAAGACCATTTTAATAAGGCGATTGGGGTGGCAATAAAGGCTGAAGAGTATCTCGAACAGGCAAATGAGGCACTTGAGTCTTTAGCTATTGCCTCAAAATTACGCGCCTTATGCCCGCCGCCGAAGGCCTAAACAAAACCATCAACATGTCAGATTTGGTTTAAGATCTAAAAATAAACAGTCTGACCTGATCCGACTCTCCGTAAACAATACGCCTTGTGCCGTTTGAACACACTAATATATTGAATCGAGATGTGAAATCCCGCATTCTGCGGGAGAGCCGTATAATGAAGGCTTAAATCGCCCATTTTACCCCTAAAATGGTATCACTAAGCCTAAAAAGCGACCCTGTTTTTAGCTCTTTTTCAAAACTATCAACCACTTACCGCGGCCCCCTTTCACCCTTCTGAAAGCGTGACGACGCCGGGCCTGTCCGGCGTAGCTTTAGCGAAGACGGATCGTTTTGCGCATGGCCTGGCAAGGGCTTTGTCACCATTTTCCGCCTTATACCCTACGCCGTGAGCCTTGTACCTTTCTTCTATTATTTACTTTAAGATTTGACATCGATATTCCAAATCTCCTAATTTTAAGAGGTTGAAAAAGAAAAACTTATAAACTTATGTCCCCATAATATGGCTCTGATGGGTGCGACTCCTTTCTCTCCAGAAATTTTTTATCAAAATAGGCCAATATCTAAAAGCCGACCTCAAATCGATGCTCAGTGCTCCTCTCGCTTCACAAAATTCCATTTGACAATGTGTATGAAATGTGTATAATGTGTATGGAATGTGTATGAAATATACAATTGGAGGCTATTATGCGTACCAATATCGTTATTGATGACGAATTGTTGAATGAGGCCTTTTCGGTCAGCAATGCCAAAACAAAAAAAGATCTTATTCATGAAGCTTTAAGAGAGTTCATTCGGCTAAAAAACCGCAAGCCCCTCACCGATCTGGCGGGTTCTATCAAGTTCTACAAAAATTATGATCATAAGGAACTGAGGAAGCTAAGAGGATGATCCTGGTTGATACATCGGTTTGGATCGAAATTTTGAGGGATAAAACCGGCCGGGTCACAAAAGCCTTTCAAGAAAGGATTGGCGCTGAATATTATGTTCTCAGCAGATTTACTCAACTGGAACTTCTTCAGGGTGCGAGAGATGAGAAAGAATGGGAGTTGCTCGAGGATTATCTTTCGAATCAATATTACCTTGAAGCCGATAACCATACCTGGCGGGCGGCTGCCAGAATTTATTTTGAACTAAGGCGAAAGGGAGTCACCATCAACAGCCCGGTAGATTGTTGCATCGCCCAGATCGCAATAGAGCATGGTATAATCCTGCTGCATCGCGATAAAGATTTTGAAAGAATATCTCGGATTCGGCCTTTGGAACAGGAGCGCTTTAAATTGAACTGATTTGTTTTTTTCTGCCTGTGCCGCATTCCGAATTTCCTCCGGGATGCGTGCTGCCTAGATTAAACGGTCCCCACAGGCCATCTATTTTCCCCCTAATGCCTGAAGCCTTGTGCCTGTTAAGCTTGTGGCTAAGCCTCCATGAGCTGTCATTTTCAGCCATGAATCGTGCTGCTGGAACCATGAGATGGCGTTTTCCGCCATGCTTGCCCAGTTAAATATATCGAAGATATGGAGCGCAGCGAATTTAACCGGGGAGCTGGCAAGGGGTTTTTCCCCACTTTCATAGTAGGGATTCAGGAGATATTTATGGACGTCCCCTTGCTTCTAAGTGTCAGATTTGATCGTAGCTAAATCAGATTATTTCAGAAAAAGAGTTGACATTTAATATTTGTTCTTCTATTGGACTACCGGTGCTTTTGAAATTGAATCGAATAATGCTGTGTTGATTTTCTGCACCGTTCAGGGTGGCTCTTCGGAGTCACCCTTTTTATTTTAAAAGCCTATATCCTGCTGGAAACTATTCACCCGTTACGGAGCTCAATTAATTTTATTGCATGTAGATGTGAGATCGATATACTTTGGTTCTGAATAAAAACTGGATAACAGAGGGGGGAGACTGGGCTATGAAGGATCTGATCACTGAAATTGTAAAAGCACTTGTTGATCAACCGGAAGAGGTTTCAGTTACTGAAATTGGAGGTACTCACACCATAGTGTTGGAGGTAAGCGTGGCAAAGACGGATATGGGAAAAGTCATTGGCAAACGGGGCCGAACAGCCCAAGCAATTCGGACAATTTTAAATGCAGCTGCTGGAAAATCTCGGAAAAGTTACATTCTTGAGATTGTTGAGTAACGGAATATAACCTGGCACATTTCAACTAAATAGTCCCACATATGTGATCATTGTGCTGAATTTTAAGGCCCAAAAAAGTTGTGATATCTCCAAAAACGGCATGATACTACAAGCTGTGGCGTTTCTTTGATATTCTCAGAGACTGTCGAAAAACCTCAAAAGCTAGTTTTTAGCATCTCTAAGTGTCTGATTTTATTATAAGCAAAATTGGGATAAAGGCCAAAAAAGGGCTTTTTCGACAGTCTCTCAATATATCCATAATTATTGGATTATGGGGTGGACCACAACATGTGGGATTCGTCCTAATTAAAAATCAATTTCCAACTTGAGAGGTTAAAGATGGAGTCAAGAGAGAAATGGTTAAGAGAAGCAAAGGCTGAGACGAGCCGCTTTTATTGGTGGGGTATTCCCACCTTCTTTCGTTGTCCATGGAATGAAGATCCAACCGGATGTGATATTGCTCTGGTGGGTGTACCGCACAGTTCTGGAAATGGTTCTACGGAAAGGGATCAGCATCTGGGTCCTCGGGCTGTTCGGCATGTGTCAGGATGGTATCGACGAGCCCATCTGAAGTTTGGTTTCGTCCCTTGGGATGAGTGCCGAATATTGGATCTTGGCGATGTTCCCCTGCCCGAAGCAATGGTGAATGACGTTTGTGTTAAACATATCGAAACGTACTACAAGGGCCTTGACATCGCCGGCGTTCGACCCGTATCGATGGGAGGTGATCACGGAATCACGGGCCCAATCATTAAGGCAATTGCGGGTCCACAGGCGAACATTAGCGGAGGGAGAAAAGCCGCGCTACTCCACTTTGATGCGCACACGGACAGCTATGATCAGTTAGGACACTGGCTCGGTAGCAGACGTTCTGCTGCACATTGGGCAAGCTATACTGTAGCCGAGGGGCACATCGATCCATCAAAAAGTGTGCAAATTGGTATCCGAGGCAATGCCTATACGCTGGATTGGCGCGAATCCAGTCATCGAATAGGTTATCGTGTTATTAGCATGGATGAATTTGAGGAGCTCGGTATTGAAACAACGATCGAGACTATCCGTCAGCGGGTGGGTGACTCGCCGCTTTATATCACGCTCGATTTGGATGCGCTCGATCCCTCAGTTGCTCCGGCAGTGTCCAATATGGAACCCGGATACGTCGGTTTCATGCCATCGCAGGTTATCAAGATAATGCATGGCCTCAGGGGACTGGATATTATTGGGGCAGACATTGTTTGCCTCATCCCTACAAAGGACAACCCGAACAACATAACATCAATGACAGCGATGGTACTTATGTTTGAGCAAATTGCCCTTATAGCGGACTACATCCGCACCGCCGGCTCATCCAAGACGTCTTAAGTATCGCAATAAGGTTACATTGTGTTGTCCAAGCAAGTTAATACAGCCGACGCAGTAAACTGCGCCGCTGATTTGTGGGTTTCCAGATCTAGCATGACTGCTATGTACCATGCGTTTTCTATCAGTTTTAAAACCTGATGTATCTCCAACAAATGAGGGATTTTTAAAGCCCGGAAATTGTTGTGATATCGTCCAAAACGGCTTTTTCAACAGTCTCTCAATGTATCAGTACTTTCAGACCCCTGATTATTATTGACCAAACCCCATCGTTTTCAGTATATACGCATCCAAACAATTTCTGATTCTCCTAATTTCAACAATTACACATGGAGACAAGTATGGCTTTTCTGACGATTGATGAAACAAAGTGCAAACAGGACGGAATCTGCGCAGCCGAGTGCCCCAGACGGATCATAACCCAAGTAGATGGCAAGAGTTTCCCTCAAGTTGCCGAGGCTGATGAAGCCTATTGCATGACCTGCGGTCACTGCGTGGCCGTCTGCCCCCACGGTGCCTTGAGCGTGACCGGGGTGGACATTGAAGACTGCCCGGAGATAGAAAGAGCCCTGGTCCTGTCCTGGGATCTGGCCAAGCAGTTCCTCCGATCCCGGCGATCCATCCGAGTGTTCAAGGACAAGGCCATGGACCGGGAAACCCTTGAACAGCTCATCGAGACGGCCCGTTACGCTCCTACGGCCAGCAATTCCCAGAACCTCCATTGGACGGTGATCGAAGGGCGGGACAAATTGGAGGCGTTGTCCCAGGAAACCATCAACTGGATGAAACGGGTCATCGAAGCCCAGCCTGACTCTCCGGCTGCCGATTATTTCCGCCCAGTGGTGGCTCGTTGGAACACCGGCTACGACGGCATCCTGCGCACCGCTCAGACCTTAATTGTTGCCTCCGCTCCCAAAGAGAACGCCAACGGCTTGGTGGACTTGAGCATCGCCTTGGCTTATTTGGAGCTGGCCGCCTTGCCCTTGGGCGTTGGCACCTGCTGGGCCGGGTTTCTCAGGGGGGCCATGCTGGCCACCCCCGAGTTGGTGGAATCCATGGGCCTCCCCGAAGGACACACCTGGTTCTACCCGATGATGATCGGGTATCCCAAGTTTAAGTATCATCGGTTGCCGGAGAGGAAAGCGCCGGTGATCCACTGGAAGTAGGGCTTAGCAAAAGCGGATTGATTTTGTGGTGATTACCACCCATCATTATTTTCTCTACTAATAATCTGTAAAATACCTTGAAATGAACGAACTACGAAGAGAAAGAACGCCACTTTACATCTCTGATGCTAAAAAATGCGCCAGGCAAATTGTCAGAGAGTCTTTGACTGAAATTTTAGCAAGCACCTAAACATTGTTAACTCTCAAATGGAATAGAAATGACACAACGTTTATTTGTATATGGTACTTTAGGTCCAGGCAGACCGAATGAGCATGTTCTTAGCGCTATCGGAGGAACATGGGAAGAAGCTTCAGTAAATGGCTATCTAAAGCCACAAGGCTGGGGTGCTGAAATGGGTTATCCAGGCATTGTCTTAGATGATACTGGAGATGAAATCAAAGGATACATTCTTTGTTCAGATAAGCTCGATTATCACTGGGATGAACTTGATGATTTTGAAGGTGAAGAATACAAACGCGTTTTGACTAAAGTTAAAACGAAAGACAAAATGGCAGTAGAGGCATATATTTACATACTCAGAGAGAGTTAATCTGTCGTTTTTAATCAGATTGCCCAAAAGTGGCACTGCTGAACGGTAGTAAAAATATACAAGGACAATAGAAAATATTCTATAAAATACGAGGGCACGGCATGCATACGTTGCACCGTAATATACTTTAACCACAGGGGAATAGCCGCGTTACAATCCTAACAACCGGTTGCAGGGGACTGTTGCCCGCAAGCTATGTTCACATACGGGCAGTTATTCACGTGTCGTGGGAGTCGCAGCATCCGTGCCTTTCCTAGAGCGGGCGAACAGCCCCTGAACCGGAGCGTTATCAACCTGCGATTTCTCCAACAAAAACAAACTTTTAAGCCCCCCTGAAAACCTAAGATATCCAGATCATATATGTACCTTGATACACTTACATATGATTCCCTCAATCATAAAGGCCAAAGCAGTTCCGACCATTCTGCCGCGGATCGACTTCGTGGAGTATGAGAAAGTCTAGCGCATTGTTGGTTAATTTAATAAAGCAATAGACGTTCGCAATTTTCCCCGCTTAACAGCTGTACTTCACCGGGGCCTGCCCAGTTAAATTCTTTGAAAAAGACAGCGCAGCGAATTTAACCGGGGGCGCCTAACACCTGATGCCTATTGTTTATCGAAAGTCATAATTTCATAGACATCCCCTTTTTATTGTTTTCAATCTGTGAATACCCTGAAATTATACTAAAATAAATAGCGCCCCTTGTTTCCTTTAAAAAAGCCAATAGAAGACTTGACCCCTCGTTCCGGCTTAAGCTGGCAAGGGCTTTTTCCCCGCTTTCATAGTAGGGATTCAGAAGATATTTATATATTTATGGACGTCCCCTTGCTTCCATCGATGCCCACCACCAAGTACTGATCGGATCCGGTGATTTCGCTTTGAATTTGACAAAATTGCTGGCGTCTGGTAGTTTTTTGGCTGTTCATAATAACCTCCTTTTAGCTTTGTTAAGGTTTGACATTTGACAGTCGCAAGCTATCAGGAGGTTATTTTTTTATCTACGCGATAATAATTTTTTTCTATGCTATACGGGGGAGTATATCCTTTTGCTTCTTTACTATATAACGTTCTTAACTTATTAACTTTTGTGGTTGAAATCCAATAAGGTGCTAAAAGGGTGGGCGCTTAAGCGCCAGCTTGTAAGCTATTAAGCGTACGCCTCGACCGCATCTGCCGCAGCTCTATGATACCATCGGCTCAAAAATAATCCTTGCCGGTTTAAGCCGGAAAACGGTCCACAGATTACGCAGAGGTTTTATAATTAGCCACGGACCCGTCTTCGCTCTGGCGAGCTTCGCCGTGGCAGGCCCACACGGACATACACAGACTAGGTTGAACAAATCTTAGAAAAGATGGGGACGTTCTTAACTTATAAACTTCTGCGATAGAAATCCAACAAGGTGCTAAAAGGGTGGGCATCAGTGCGGCAACAGTAAGCAAAGCGGTTGGTCTGGGCAGTAAATTATCACAGATTGGAAAACTAATCTCTGATAATGCTTCCTCAAAAGACCAACTTCCAAAATAGATAAATAGAACGGATGTCCCCCTTTTTCCACATAACGTTCATAGCTTTTATGTCCATTACAATATTCTAAATCCAAACCATCCTTCCTTCCTCCTGCCTTAAACAGAAACAGGGCATAATACGATAGGCACGGCTACCGTACTAGCCCTGTCTCCAGTGCGCCTCCGATCGCGACTCCGGTGGCAAGTTTAGTTTAAGTTCTTACTAATAATTCCCGATATTTATAATGGACCAACCATGATAACGAAGCTCATGGTTGTTATGCCTATGGGTGACTCCTTACCGTCTGAGGGGTCACCTTAAATTTTTTTCTGAGTGAAATGGTAAAAATACTCCACATCGCAATTATCTTTTGGGTCCTTGTTCTCATCGGATATCTGTTTTGGCAAGCGATGAAAATTATGCGTTCCAAATAATGATAAATTTCAATTGCTTATAATTGTCATATTGCGATTATTTTCCAGTGTGATATAATTTAATTATTAGTGGGAGAGCAGAAACCTCGTCCCACAAAACCATTACCGAGGCGGTCAAAAAACGGAGGGGCCGCCTTTTTTTAGGTTCAATTTAATTTTGTAATTATCGAACCTTCTACAAGAGGCTGGATGCAACATGGGAACAAGAAAGATGTATAACACCACCGTGGATGTCGATCTTCTGAGAGAACTCAGAATACTCGCCGCCCAGTCAGATTTGCGCCAGAATGATCTTCTTGAAGAAGCAATCCGTGACCTGCTAAAAAAATACAAAACCCAAGATATACAGGAACCTCCCTTAGATGCATCCGTTGGATAAGCAGCTCGCTAAAACCATCCACATTTTTAATCTATATTCCCAGAAAACATATATCCATTTATTCCACATACCCGCAACTATATTTGGTTTTAAAAATACAACTATTTAACCATATTTATAGTCGAATAAACCCGACACAGCTATATTTATAGTTAGAAATATATATAGATATATGCATGAGTTCATAAGCTATTGTCCCCCGGGGAAATTTTCCTTTGGAAAAAGATGGGGACGTTCTTAACTTATTAACTTCTATGTTTTAATTCAACAAGGTGCTAAAAGGGTGGGCGCCTTTGGCGCCAGCTCAAAGGCTAGGGTTGATTAAAACTACGAGACGCATGTGAATTTAGAAACCAACCTGTGGTTTTTCAGTTTTATGGAATATGTGTAGAATGGCAAATGTCCATGTGGCAGGGATTTGCTGTATTTCATTTTTAGAAGATTAGAAAGTTACAATTTCATGTCCCCTTTAGCCTCAATCGAGATCGCTGGAAATTCGGCTTCTGAGGCGGTCGGATTTCATAGCAGCATGCGCTGTCTTAAAACCTCGCCGATATTGCGATTGCCGTGGATTATAGCAAAGATAAAAATGTTGGGTTTGGCGAGTTGGTAAATAATACGATATTTTTTTACGATGATTTGCCGGTGTTCAAATTGTCCGATCTGTGAAAGTTCATCGGGGATGTGCCCGCGTTCGGGATTTTCTGAAAGGCTGTTGCATGCTTTGCGGATATTTATGACCATATCCTTTGCAGCCTTTTTATTACCGGACTTTCGGATGTATCGGTAGATTGCTTCGATGTCCTTTACGGCCTCTTCGAGCAATAGAACCGTATAAGGCATCAGGAAAAATCCTTTTCGATGCGCTCTTCAAATTCTTTCAGTACTTGCTCAGCTGGCCGGAACCGCCCTTCGGTCAAGTTTTTATTGCCTCGAGCTATCATTTCCAGCATGGCCAGGGTTTCTTGCAGATCTTCGTACGCTTTGATATCGATGAGTGCGGCCTTGGCTTCACCATTTTGGGTAATGATCATGGTGCCCTGGTTTTCGTTCAGTTTGCGGAGCACTTCGGCCATGTTATTTTTAAAATAGCTGACCGGCTTGAGGTCTTGGCTTAACTTCATATAATTCACCCTTAGTTTAGGTCATAATTATGACCTAATATAGACCTTATTGTGTCATATGTCAAACTGAAAAATCGGGGTCGCGTCTACACTCTTGACAATATGGCCAAGGCAGGGAAAGGAGCCTATGCCGGAAAACAGTCCACAGACTTGCCCTGTTAAATTCTTCGCAGAAGACGAGCGAAGCGGATTTAACTGGGGTTACGCAGATTACGCAGAGGGTTTATAATTAGCCACGGACCCGTCTTCGCTCTGGCGAGCTTCGCCGCGGCAGGCCCTTCTTCGCTCTGGCGAGCTTCGCCGTGGCAGGCCCACACGGACATACACAGACTCCGTTAAACAAAAATTGGCTGCCTCGGTTGAATCCCATCTTCGATGGGGTTGCACGGCAACCCCAATGAAATAGCTTTCACCCCAGATAAACGGGCTTCGCCCCGATGAAATAGGCTCCACATTTCATTGGGCAAGCGTTTAACGGGGTAAACATTTCATTGGGCAGACATGGCGGAAAACGACGACGCATGGGGGAAAATTTACTGTCTTCGCTTAAACCAAACAATCGTTGAGCACCCTTCGATAATACTAAAACATCCAGAGGAAAAAAATCCTTGATCTTTAAAAGGCCGTGTAATATATTTCGTATTAATGTTAAATTTAACATGAATCAGAAATATTATGAATTTTATATCTTTCAAAAATTCTTTGCGGGATTTCCCGGTGTTTTCCATTACGGATATCAGAGCCGCCCATGGTGGTTTTGACCGTCGCAGACTCAGTGAATGGCAGAAAAAGGGGTATATCAAAAAAATAATTAAAGGCTATTACCTCTTTTCAGATGTAGACATTGATGAAAGCACGCTGCTGACAATTGCGAATAAAATATACAGGCCATCCTATATTTCCTTTGAGACCGCAATGTCCTATTACCGGTTGATTCCGGAAAGCATCTACATGCTAACCTCGGCATCAACCAGACGTACGTCCATGTTTGAAACACCTATGGCACGGTTTTCATACAGAACAATAAAACCGGCATTGTTTTTTGGATATTCGCTGCTACCGGATGGCATAAAAATGGCTTTTATGGAAAAGGCGGTTCTGGATTATTTATATATAAACCCTGCAATTCGAACCATGGATGATTTTGCCTCCCTGCGCATAAACAGGGAAGAGATGCTGAGCCAGGTTAGCATGGAGCGACTCACAGACTTTGTGCAGCGTTTTAATCATAAGCGCCTGTCAAAAACGATAAAACATTTTCTCGGGTGGTTGGAATATGCTTGACATCGGACAGATTGAATCCTTTTATCCTGAACATCTTCGACCGTTTAGAAAAAATCTTCTGCGGGAATATCTGCAATATAAGATCCTGGAAGCCATTTTTGAATCGCCACTGGCCGATAAGCTGACTTTTATGGGCGGAACATGCATCCATATTATTCACGGAAGTCCCAGGTTCTCGGAAGATCTCGATTTTGACAATCCGGGTATTGGCCGGCATGATTTCGAGGCCCTCTCTCAAAGGGTAAAAAGGGCTTTGGAGTTGCAGGGATACACTGTTGAACTGAAAAATACCTATCAAGACGCCTTCCGCGCTTATTTGCGTTTTCCGGGTTTGCTGCGCGACAGCGGCATATCCGGTCATCGGGATGAAAAACTGCTGATCCAGATCGACACCGAGCCACAGGGATTCCAATACAACCCGGATAAATTTATCCTCAACAAATTCGATGTGTTTTCACGAATTAACATCGTTCCCTCCGACATCCTGGCCGCACAGAAAATTTTTTGTATTTTTAACCGCAGCCGGCCGATGGGCCGTGACTTTTTTGACGTTGTTTTCCTGCTGGGAAAATCCGGGGTGAATTTTGATTATCTGGATCAAAAAATGTCTATCCGAAATAACAAAAAGTTGCGCGACAGACTGCTTTTGCGCTGCTCCCAGCTGGATTTCAGTCGCCTGGCTAAAGATTTGGAGCCGTTTGTTTATTCTAAAAAAGAATTGAACCGGATACTCATGTTCGCGGATTTTGTCCGGCAGGCAATCTGATGCTCCCCTTACCTGAAAAAATCGGGGTCGCATCTACACCCTTTACAATATAGCCAAAGCAGGGAAAGGAGCCCATGCCGGAGGCAGACAAGCCTTGCCAGCCCCCCGGTTGAATCTCACCTCCGGGGAAAATATAGGGACGTCTATGATTTTATGCACTTCATATTTCAAGCACAAAAGAGAACGGTGTCTACACTTTTGACAATCTGTCCATGGCAGAAAAAAGGCGCCTATGCCCGAGGCAGGTAAAACCTTGCCAACCCCCCGGTTGAATCCCATCTTCGATGGGGTTGCACGGCAACCTTCAACCCCGGTTAAATAGGCTACGCATTTAACTGGGCAGGCATGGTGTAAAACGACAGTTCATGGCTCCAGGAGGACACCCCATGGCGTAGGCAGACAAGTCATGGCGCAAAATGACCCGTCTCCGCTCGGGCGAGCTACGCCGCGGCACGCAATTCAGGCCGGAAAACGACGGTTCAGGGTACATGGTAAAAAAATTAAACTTTCAAAACATTAACCTGCACGGCCAAAAAAATGGCAGGCCGCTCAGTATAGCGACTCTTACTTCTGAAGAATTAACCTATCCATATCCCTTTTAAATTCATATAGTTATAATTTTTTTACTTGCGTAAATATTATAAAAGCGCTGTGATTAAATTATATGGCAGGAGGACTCAACTCCTTCGGTCCTTCATAATCCATTTTTCACCCGGGGCGGCTCTTTTAGGGTCGCCCATTTTTTTGTCTTTCAGCCCTTGGTTGAGAAAAACCTTGACATACTACAGCGTAGTAGTCTATAAAACACCTACACCACAGATTAGTATGCCTCTTGGGCATACCTCCTAGTTCCTCTTCATCTCGGCGGCTCATTTACCCATGGGCCGCCTTTCTTTTTTTATCATTACAAATTCCCTCGCATCCTTCGCAGGCCGGTTAAGCGAGGCAATAGGAACGTCATATTCCCATATTTAACATGCACCGCATCAGAACGGGTGAATTAAAAAATTTGATCTTTACAATGAACCATGACTAAAATTGTAGTCTATACCTTTTTATTGAATTGGCGGCCTCTTTTGAGCAAGTACTGGATCGAACGGATTTGACCGGGGAATTATGAAAAAACACATCAAATGGCTTCGGGATGAAATCGCCCTGTGGGTAAACGAAGGTATCATCGGACCGGATCAGGGAACGGCATTAAAGCGTCGCTATCCGGCACCGGCGGAAGACACCGCCTGGGGCCGGATCATTTTTTTCAGCATTGGCGCCATCCTTTTCGGGCTGGGCGTTATTCTGATATTCGCCTATAACTGGGAAAAGATGCACAAGTTTGTCAAGCTGGCGGTCATCTTTGCGGCCCTGATCGGTGCGCACGGTGCCGGATATTGGCTCAAACGGACCCAAAGCCAATACCAGACCGCCGGCGAAGGGCTGCACCTGCTGGGAACCATGCTCTTTGGCGCCGGCATCTGGCTGATTGCTCAGATTTATCACATCGAAGAACACTACCCCACTGCATTTTTAATATGGGGTTCGGGCGCCCTGGCCCTGGCCTGGAGCCTGCCGTCCATTGCCCACGGCATCCTGGCGGCCATTCTTTTAGTGCTATGGAACTGCTTTGAGGTATTTGATTTTAAAGACCCGCACCTCATATCCCCGTTTCTCATTTTAGGCGGCATCATGCCGCTGGCCTGGCTCAGACGTTCCAGGGTTCTGACGGCGGTTTGCCTCATCGGCTTTCTGCTTACTCTTTTTGCATCCGTGTCGATCCTGGAAGGCGATCTGACGGCCCTGGTTATTTTCTTCAATGCCTGCATGCTGATTGCCGCAAGCCTGGTGGTGCGGCAGCGCAACCTGTTTCCTGAAATCGGCCCGGTGTTTTCTTTTATCGGCTTTTTTATCTATCTTGGAATCCTGTTCATCTTAAGCTTCTTTCACCGGGGCAAAGGCACCTGGTCGATCCAGTTCGATCAGTTCCTGCAAAGCTTGTTTTTCTTCTCTTTTGCCCTGGCCGCTATTGGCATGTGGGCGTGGGCCATCTGGCCGACTCCCAAAACAAAGGGTCAGCCCCTCAAAGCGCTGAGCGCCGAATATTACGGCGTCATGGCCACCCTGAGCATTATGATTCTCAACACCCTGGGCCTGATTCCCTTAAGAGGGTGGCTGGGCATGGCGGTTTTCAATATTTTATTTCTGTATCAATGCGTCATAATGATTATCACGGGCTGCAAAACCCTTAGCCTGAAAACCACGGTTACCGGATGTGTGCTGTTTGCCGTGATTGCCTTTGCGCGCTACACGGACCTGTTTGTCAGCCTGCTGACCCGTTCCCTGGTCTTTTTTATCGCCGGAGCGGCATTGTTTTCGGTGGGCATTTATTATTCCAGAACCAAGAAGCAAATCGAACGAGAAAACATATGAAAAAAACCTTTATTGTACTGGCCGTAATTCTGCAGATCCTCGTACTGGCATACATGGCCGGCGAGCGCGAATATATTCTGCACAACGGAAAAGTCATCCATCTGCGAACCGCGCCGATTGATCCGCGTGATATGTTCAGGGGTGATTATGTGCGC